>Ga0315314_1002108_pt1 | contig 16769 bp, 20 predicted proteins | sample TDP9_MG_FD_203631 | JGI IMG/M metagenome (GOLD analysis project Ga0315314, IMG submission 203631) | Freshwater sediment microbial communities from Lake Towuti, South Sulawesi, Indonesia - TDP9 | ecosystem: Environmental > Aquatic > Freshwater > Lake > Sediment | place: Indonesia: South Sulawesi...
CCGGCAAAGACGGAAATAAACCCAGCGCCCGTCTTTGCGCTCCTCCAGCAGGCCCGCCGCCCGCAGCAGGAAGAGATGCTTGGAAACGGTGGACTGCGATAAGCCGAGCGCGGCCACAATCTGACATACACACATCTCCCCGCTTTCCAGCATCTTCAGGATGCGGGCGCGGTTGGGGTCGGCCGCCGCCTTCAACACGGCTTCGTAATCTCTGAGCATATCTCGTCACCTCGCCATATAGCCATCTAACGAATTATAGCCGAAACGGGAGCGATAAGTCAAGCCAGTGGGGGTCTCACGCTTACTCACTTTTCCAGATTCCTGCTGAGCATCACCTTTCCCCTCCGGGGAAGACTGCTGCAGCAGGCGAAAGAGCCGTGGGAGGCAAGATTTCCTCCCCCTGGACGGGAGAGGATGTAAGGTGGGGGTCCGCCCCCCCGACTCCCACAAAGGGGGAGGGGCCGCTCCCTGGCTCATGGCTGGTCAAGAACTCTGGGCGCTTCCTGGAAAACCGCGTTTGCCTTCTTTGCTCGCGAAAGCAAACAGGAACCAAGAAGCGTTGACATTGCCCCTCGGGGTTGCTATACTTCACTGCTGGAAAGGGCAGAAAGATTCTCCTACTAGAAAAGCAAGAGGTGAAGCGATAGAGAGATACTACCGGGTAAATGAGCGCATCCGTGCCCCGCAGGTGCGGGTGATAGACGAGAACGGCGCGCAGGTGGGAGTCATGTCCTCCCGGGAGGCCCTTGCCCTGGCGCAGAGCAAGGAACTGGACCTTATTGAAGTAGCGCCGAACGCGGTTCCCCCTGTCTGCCGCATAATGGATTATGGCAAGTATAAGTACGAGCAGTCCAAGCGAGAGCGGGGCCAGCACCGCAAGCATCGCACCGCCGAGGTCAAACTCCTGCGTTTGCGTCCTAACATTCACGACCACGACCTTGCCGTCAAACTGCGTAAACTCCGCGGCTTCCTTGAAGAGGGAAACAAGGTGCGTTTAAATATGATTTTCCGCAGCCGCGAACTGAGCCATCCGGACCTCGGCCGGCAGGTACTGAACAAACTTGCCGAACAGGCTACAGACCTGGCAATGATGGAAAGCCCTCCCCGCCTGGAGGGGAGGATGATGACCATGCTTCTCGCTCCCAAGGCGGCCGGCAGTCATCCCGCCCCGGGAACCTGAAGCCGAAGAAAAGAACCAGGGAATCTGTGTCGCCTCCAAAGGGGGGCGTTTTTTTCGGAGCAAAGACGATGCCAAAGATGAGGACGCGTCGTTCCGTGGCCAAGAGGATTGTCTCCAGCGCTGGCGGCAAGATGCTTACCCGGCATGCCCGCACCAGCCATCTCAAGGCCCGCAAGAGCGAAAGCAGGAAGCGCCGCCTTGCTATCCCCGGCCAGGTGATGGGCGGAGACCGCAAGGCCGTCAAGCGCGCCCTGCCCTATCTCGGCAAACGGGCGAGATAACGCGTCAGGGGCAGATAAAGGAGCCAATCTCATGCCCAGGGCTAGGACAACAGTTGCGGCTCACCGCCGTCATCGTCGGGTGCTGAAATCCGCAAAGGGCTACTGGGGGGCACGCCACCGGCTTTTCCGCTCCGCCCGGGACACGCTGCTTCGCGCGCTCCGCTATGCCTATCGGGATCGGAGAACCCGCAAGCGCGACTTCCGTCGGCTCTGGATCGCGCGCATCAACGCCGCGGCGCGCGCGGAAGGCCTCACCTACAGCCGCTTCACAGAAGCGCTGAAGAAAAGCGGGGTGGAAGTAAACCGCAAACTCCTCGCCGACCTGGCCGCCCGAGACGAAGAGGGCTTTCGCCAACTTGTCCAGGCGGCCCTGGCAGAACAGCCCAAGACCGCCCAGTCAAGGGGCTCCGGTGCAGCCCAATGAGCACAGCCCCTGGCTCTCAGCCATGGCCCTTCGCCGTCTTCAGGCAGTGGGCGGTTGGGAGGATTCCTCCGCGGAGGTGGGCGGCGCCGACGGAGTCGCCGGCGGAGTAATGGGGGGAATCTCCGCGGGGGTGCGAAGTTCGCCTATGCCGAAGACGATCGCTCCCACCCCGATGAAAAACGCCGCCAACACTATCCCGGCCTTGAGGAAAGGCCATACCGTTTCGGACCACCAGGCGATGATGCCCGCCAACCCCAGGGCCGCCAGCACCAGCCCGACAATGATGCTCAACCATTTTCCCATGGGCAACTTCCTCCCTTCCAGCCTGTGAGTCAAGCAATTATAGCAAATAAGCGGATACCCTTTTCAATCCTGAAAGGCGAACTCCTTCCCGCCTCAGGGGAGGAGATGGCGTTCCCGCCGATTTTCCCTGCTCTCTGCGGAGAAAGCGAATGAAAAAGCGCGCCCGCCCTCATCATCGCTCGCGTTCGCTTGCCCCCGGGTTGGCTCCGACTGACCTCATCCGGGAAGACTACCAGAGATTGCTGAGCACGGCGAGACTCCGCACCAGCCAGTTGGTGGAGGAACTCATCCTCATGCAGTCTGTGGAGGGCCACGCCCACGAGGGGCACGGGGCCTTTTCCGGTCGCCGCTTCGTCAATACAACGCTTCAAGATACGGTGAAGGCTCTCGGCCGAGACCCGGAGGTAATCGCCAGCCAGCGGCAGGGGCTGATTGAAGAAGTGGTGGAATGGGCCCAGCACGCGGCCTGCGGAGAGAGCGACAACTTGCTGCTTACCCCGCAGGGTGAATGTCTTTTTGATATCGGCCTCTTTCGCCAGATTGAAATCGATCCCGGAGGGGTGTTGAAAGGCATGTATGTCGGTGGACTGCGGGATGACTTCCGGGTGCGCCTGAAGGCGGAGGAACGGTTTGGAATTCGCATCGGAGGAGGGGAAACGGCCCTGGTGGATGTAAATGTGATGGCCGGAATGGGCCTGGATGCCGAGCAACTCGCGCATGGAGAGTGGGAGGCTCATCTGGAGGAATTTCACCGACAGGGGCTGATCGTTGAGTATCAGGAGAATGATGCCCGGCGGCTGCGCTATCTCTATATTCGCCACCGCCGCGGGGGAGGAACTTCGGATGATGCCGCCATGCTTGCCATAGGGAGATTGTTCGGCCCCAGCGCAGCCCTGGGAGCCTTCCTCGCAGATGCCATTGATACCTTTGAGAAATATGTTCCCTTGCCTCACTACTCAAACCAGGACGGGGACCTCGCCCGCTGGATCCAGGAGAACTCTTCTGGCCTTGCGGTGAGCGACGAAGACCTCCTCAAAGCGACCTATCTCTGCGCGGTGCCTGAGGAAATGCAAGAGAAAGTGCCCGACTCCTCCCTGCGCTGGCTGCTTTCCATTGATCGTCATGCCGACCAGACCGCGCTGGAAAGCCATCTCGCCTACCTCCAGGGAAGGCCCTATTCCCCCATGCTGCTGGCCTTTGAACGCGTCTCCAACGAGGATTTCTACGCCTGGTTTGAAGAAAGGCTGAAATCATCGCAGGACAGATGATAGGCGGCCTTTCATCCCCGCTCCGACGGCCCCGGTGACGAACAGCGCCAGGCCAAGGAGGGCAAGCACGCTTCTCGCGCCAATCGCATCGGTCAACTTGCCCGCAGCAAGCATGGCGGCGAGGGAGGCAATTCCGAAAAGCGCGCCAATGAGGCCGAAGGTCTTGCCTCGCAGGCCCTCGGGGACTATTTCCTGCACAAGCGCCACAGAGGGCACTGTCACCAGCGCGCTTTCCAGCCCTATTGCCAACCCCAAGGCCAGAGAGAACCAGAAGTAAACAAAGACGGCCATCAACACCAGGGTTGCCCCTGCGGCAATCAGGCCGATGACTATGTAATTCATGTTGCTTCTTCGCCCCGCCCAGTGGCCCAGGCAGGCCGCTCCCGCAGCCGCTCCCAACCCGAACATTGCCACAAGCATTCCCAGGTGCGTGGTGCCTCCTTTCATCACTTTCAGCACAAGCATGGCAGCGGCAATGATAAGGGCCCCGCTGGCGAACATCAGCGGCGCCCAGAGGCCGACGAGAAAGGCCACCCGGCGGTCTTTCCTTGCCAACGCAACGAAGGCGCGAAACTCGTTGAACAAGGGCCAGCCGGCCGTCTGCAAAGAAGATGACCCAAGCCCTGCCGGCAGGGGAATATGGGCCCGCCAGACGAGGCCCATGGCAAGCAAACACAGGCCCGCGCAGACCAGAAGTCCCGTCCTCCAGCCGGCACTGTCCACAACTCTTCCCCCCAACACCGGTGCGACGACACTGCCCACAAGAAGGAGGGCGAGGGAACCCAGCGCGCTGGCGGTAATGAGTTGGTCCTCTCTGATGACGGTGGGCACTGCCGCGGAGCGCGCGGGAGAAAGAAAGTGCTTTGCCGCGGAGAGCAGCGCCGCCGCGGCCAGAATGACAACCAGGGTGCGGCCGCGCGTGGCCGCGAGAGCAAAAACCGCGATGCTCAGGAAACCATACAACAGGATTTGCCTGCGGCTCCAGCGATCCGCGCAGATGCCCCCGATAACCGCGGAGAGGGCCCCTGGCAGCAGAGAGAAAGAGGCCAGTTTCGCCATGGCGAAAGCCGAGTAGTGGCTGAGTTGCACCACCACCGCCACCAATCCCATGTGGCGAAAGCCGTCTGCCAGTTGTTCCACGCACTGGCTCAGCCAAAGGGCGCGATAGTCCGGGTTGGCGAGCAACTCGCCATAGCGGCTCATCCCTCATTCCCTGCCCGATGGAAGCAATTCTCTCCTGGAAGCGGCGACACTATCCTCCATCCCGGCCTCTCTTTTGCCAGGTGAAAGTCAACCCACCCGAGGGCCCGCTGGCCCGCCTCTTCAAATACGAAGATCACCTGGCTGGAGGCGGTTTCGTCTTTCAAGGCGAGGTTCTCCTGGGCGACTGGCATTAGCGGCCTCTGGCGCTGGCCGCGAAGGCGAGCCTCCAGTTGTTCTTCCGAGGTGGATTGACGAATCTGGCCGGTAAGCATCTGGTATAACTTTGTCGCCTCCTTCTCCGCCCAAGCGCGAGAGTAATCTGATACGACCCGCGCCGCAAGGCGAGGTTCTTGGGGCGCCTCCTTCCACCATTCTGGCCAATAGCCAGGAGGCGCACCTTCTATCGGCCTGGCAATCCTCCAGCCCTCCTCCTTCACCAGAAAGAAAGCGCGTCTGTTGGCAAGCCTCGTCTGCCCGAGGATAAATTCTCTCTTGAGAATAACCACCGCGCGGTCGCTCCCGGCGCTCTCAACCTCTGCCGAAATCACCTCGTAGGAGGGATAGCCGTGCTCCCGTATTTTCCGCAAGAAGCGCCGCATGAGCAAACGCGCCAGGGGAGCAGGGATTCCACCTTTGGCGTCAGCAGAAAGCACTCCCCAGATTGCCCTGGTATTGCCTTCTTTCCAGGTCTCCACATAGCGCTTCACAAGCCCGCATATTTCCTCCTGCTCGGAAATACTGACAGCAGCAGAGGCGCAGGCGAGAATCCCCAGGAGCGAGAAAGCGCTAACTAACTGCTTCGCAGGGCGAATCAAGTGCATCCTTTTCCTCCGCTCTGCCTCCCTTTGCCAGACCCCGTAGGCTATTCTATCATACTCCATTCTCCTCACCTTGAGCCGCGCCGTGGGCTTACCCGCTTGCCAGCACATTCCTCTTGTGCTAACTTTTGTGCACAGCAGGAGGAAAGAGTGAGCCCGCGCGGGCAGGCAAGGCAAGCAGGGCTTTTCGCCGAGATCGGCCGGGTCGCGGAAGTCATTGAAGGCGGCGGGGAAGCGCAAGAACTTCTCGTTGAACTGCCCCATCGGCCCACTCCCGAACCAGCCCTCCTCTACCTCGGGTTGTGTCCCCAGCCCGTGGCGAAGGGAGATACGGTTCTGCTCAATACTACTGCGGTTCGTCTTTCCCTCGGCAGCGGAGGCTATCATTTTGTAATTGCCAAACTCAATGCGCCCGAGGCCGCCGGGCAGGTGGCGGCTCCAGGCCACATTATGAAACTGCGCTATACTCCCCTTCAGGTGCGCTGCCTCGCCGCGGAAGAGCCGCAAAGCCCCTCTCACGAGGCCCTCCAGCAGGCGGACAGCATTGCGGGAATGCCGGTGGTGGTGGCAGGGCTCCACAGCCAGGTTGCCCCGATTGCCGCAGCCGTCAAGGCCCACACCGCGGGAAAGGCGAGAATCGCCTATATCATGAATGATACCGCTTGCCTCGTCCTCGCCTTCAGCCGCCTGGTGGAGGAACTGCGCAACAAGGGTCTGATTGACATCACCATTACCACAGGACAGGCCCTCGGCGGAGACCTGGAAACGGTCAATATCTATTCCGGCTTGCTGGCGGCGAAACTGGCAGCAAAGGCGGACTTGGCCATTCTCGCCCAGGGGCCAGGCAATGTCGGCACAGACACCCTCTTTGGCTTCGGCGCGATTTATCAGGGAGAGGCCGTCAATGCCGTGGCCGTGCTGGGAGGCCTGCCGGTGGCCGCGCTAAGATTGTCTTTTGTTGATCCCAGGCCCAGACACCAGGGGGTGAGCCAGCAGTTTCTCATCTCCCTGGGCAGGGTTGCTCTTCGCCGGGCGGTTGTAGCGCTTCCCAAACTGGAGGAGAAGAAACTTCGCTTGCTGCGAAAGCAACTGAAAGACTGGGGCATTTCCCGCCGCCACGAGGTGGTAATGGAAGAAGGAGAAGCGGGCCTGGAGGAACTTCGTCGTCTCGGGATAAAGGTTAGCAGTATGGGGCGAAGTATGGAGGAGGACAGGGAGTTCTTTCTCGCCGCAGCCGCGGCGGGGATGGCGGCGGCAAAGCGAGTGAACCTGTGAGGGACTGCACATGGGAGAACTCCAGGAGAAAATCATTGCCTCCAGAGAGGTCTTCAAAGGGCGACTCTTGAAGGTAAAGGTGGAGGAGGTGGTGCTCGCCGACGGCGGCCGTGCCCGCCGGGAAGTGGTATATCATCCCGGGGCGGTGGCGATAGTTCCCCTGACGGATACGGGCAAGGTGGTGCTGGTGCGTCAGTTTCGCCTTCCCGCACGCAAGGCCTTGCTGGAGATTCCCGCGGGCACACTGGATGAGAATGAAGCACCGGAGAAGTGCGCCCTGCGTGAACTCGCCGAGGAAATCGGAATGCAGCCTGAAAGTCTGGAACTGCTCTGTTCTATGTATCTCGCCCCCGGCTACAGCAGTGAACTCATTCATCTCTTTCTCGGGCGCAATCTCAAGGCCGCCTCTGCCGCCGCGAATCACGACGAACGCCTGGAAAAGGTGGAAATCCCTCTTTCCGAGGCTCTGGAGATGATAGAAACCGGAGAAATCCAGGATGCCAAGACCATTGTGGGCCTGCTGCTGGCCTTTGGCCGGTGTCTCTAAGGCACCTGCCTCTCCCTTTGGTTGTCTAAATGAGAGCGAGGTAACCCAAGATCCCGGGGACAACTGCCGTGAAGATACCCTTTAGTCTTCCTTTGGCCTGTTTGCTAGTTCTGACGGTCCTTGCGGGGAGAGCGAGCGCCTCTGATTGGGAGAGCAACGGGCCGCTTATTTCTCCTGTGTTCCAACAGGCTAAGGTGCCGTTTTTGGGCGCGGTTGCAGTCTCCGTAGATGGACCTCCAACGCCCACAGTCAAACCCACGGAACTCGTCGTGGAGTTAACCTTGTGGATAGCAGCAGAGGCAAAGGCAGTAGCGGAAGATTGGTTGAGCATCCACATTCTGTTACCTTCTGGCTATTTCTTACCTCCCCATGAGCCTGGAGAATGGGCGAGTTTCTACTGTCGCGTGCCTGGCGGCTCTGTTCGCTTGGGATTACCCTTTCGCATCGCAGCAGAGAAGCGGACGACGGCAAGATTGCCAATGTTGCTCTGCCTCGGCGAGCGGCGGGTGGAAGCGGTTCTTTTCCTCCGTAGCAGCGAGAAAGGCTCCGTTGCCGCTATGGCCCTGTTGAATGAAAAAGGGAAGCCGCTGTGGCCGCAGCCCCATTCACAAGGTGTGTGGCAGCCCGCAGATGTACCAAATTGGTGGAACTTCTATAGTTCGGTTTCGGAGGGGTTCACATTTGTGGCCGATGTCTTGGGTTTAGAGATTTGCACTCCCGGCCCGCTGGTGGCCCTGGCCGGTTTTGGCCAACCTGCCTACTACACTGAAGAACTCTTGCGAAGCCTGGCGCGGGAAGCAGGATGTGTCGCGGAGAAGGTTAGCAAGCGCGCCTACAGAGTAAGGTTTGCCGACGGCTATCGGGGTGCTCCTGACGCCTCCTGGTTCGTGGTAAGAGAAGGGGAACAATTCTACTTCCGGGCACAGGATGTGCCTGTTCGTCCCCTCCTCGCTGCCATGGTGGAACTGGTTGGTGGAGCTCTGGTGGAGGGCGCGGATTTGGCCGGTGCGAAAGTCGTTGTAGGGGGACTTACTCCTAGCCTTGCGCAGGCACTGGATCTCATCTGTGAGTGTAGCACTCCCCAACTCGTCTGGTGGTCGCGGGATGGCACATATCGCTTTGAACTGAAACAGAAGAACTGAGAAAGAGGAGACAAAGATGCAGAGAAGTCTGAAAGCCGTTTGTTTCTGGCTGGCGATAGTCGCGACGGCCCCGGCGGCCGCGCAGGCCCCATCGGCTCCTTCTGCCGCCAGTATTCCGGATACCGTCGCGCGGGTAAACGGCCAGCCCATCAGCCGGAACCTTTTTCTGGAGCGGATGCTCAATTATCACGGGGTATATGTGCTGGAGAACCTCATCGGCGAGGCCCTCCTTGAGGCGGAAGCGAAGAAGCGCGGGGTGACGGTCAGCGAGGCTGAGATCGCGCGAAAAGCGGAGGAATTGAAAAAGAACGCGGGATTGCTCAGTGACGAATCCTTCCGCTCCTGGCTGCTGGCAAATGAATGGACGGAGAATCGCTATCGGGACAAGGCCCGCCTGGTGCTGCTGGTGGAGAAGACCTTCGCCCAGGAGGCGAAGGTAACAGATGCGGAGGTGGAGACATACTACAACAGCCGCAAGGCCGACTTCACCGTTCCCGCCACCGCCACGATGTGGCTGTTGACAGTGCCGACTGAGGAGATGGCGAAAAAGGCACTGGAATTGCTTCGCGCCAGCAAGGATTTCCCCACCGCGGCAAAGGAATTGGGTGCGGGCGCAGCCCGCGCCACAGAGCGTGCCGTCACTTTGCCTCTGGTCAGCCTGCCTCCCTCTTTGCGCCTTGCCGTGGAAAGGGCTCCTCTGGGTCAGCCTTCCGGGCCGATAAAACAGCCCCAGAATCCCCAGGACCCCAATAGCCCTGCGGTGGGCTACCAAGTGATTCGGGTGGAGGCGAAGGAAGCGGAGCGCATTCGCCCCTTTAGTGAAGTGAGAGAAGACATCCGCGCAGCCATTTTTGATCAGCGCATGTTCGGCACCTTCGGCAAGTGGAACCGCTGGCTGGAAGAGGAAAGGCAGAAGGCCACCATAGAGCGCTTCCTGACCTTCTCGGGCGAGCCCCGGGTGGAAACGGCCAGCGGAAGATGACCTGCCAGCAGTGTGCTTTTCGCAGCGCCGCGGCGGAGAAGGTTCGGGGAAAAAGTGAGCCGGAAGAAGGGCTTGACAGGAAAGCCGAGGAGCCACTATATTTGTTGCTGCCGATGCGTTCTCGCTATAATAACTCAGGAAAGGGGAGTCGCCAGATATGGAGCGCAATGTGCTTAGTAGGGGCCGGGGCCTGCGGGAAAAGGGAAAGTGGGTTTCTGGCAAGTCCACCAGTGCAAAGAAAGCGTGGCAAAAGCCAACCCTGAAGGAGGTTTCCGCGGAAATCATGGCCCAGCCCTACATTCGCTTCACCTGAAAACAAGACGGCAGCAGGCGCGGTTGGTCGCTCTCTCCGGGGCAATGTTGTGAGGGGGGCGCGTTCGCCCACAAAGCAACCAGATTCTGTTGAGTCCAACAGAAGCACGGGCAAATGCTGATGCCCGTGCCTTTGTGTTTTGCAACTGCGGCGAACCCGCCCCCTCTCTGAGAGAATAGGCAGACCGGCTCATCCTCGGCTGGCGGGGGCAGCGATGCTCACCTTTGCAAAGCATGTCAAGATAAGACAAGAGAAGCACGGCGCAGTGGTCTTTGATACCCTGCAAGAAAAGGTCTTCGTCACAAACGAGACGGGAGCGCAAATCCTCCGCTTGCTGGAAAAGGGTCTCTCCCCGCGGGAGATGGTCGCCGCCCTGGCGGAGCAATACGCGCGCGGCCGCGACTCAATCCAGCAGGAAGTGGAAGAATTCCTGCAACAGTTGAAGGCCAGCGAACTCGTGGAAAAAGAGGAGGAGAGCCGGACATGATTGAGGCCGCGCCAGCAGACGCCCAGGAGGCGCAATTGCCCGGATTTGAGGACCTCACCAGTCCCCTTTTCATCGCCTGGCAGATGACCGGGGTGTGCAACATGGGCTGCCTGCATTGCTGCGAGGAGTCCGGCCAGCACATGCCCAACGAGATGGACAAGGAGGCGGTCCTCGCCCTCTGTCAGGAGATCGCCGACCGGGAGATTCCCTATGTGGCGCTTTCCGGCGGCGAACCCCTGCTGCATCCCAACTTCTTTGAAGTTTGCGAATTTCTCCGCGCCCGCGAGATAAGCGTCAAGATTGAGACCAACGGCGTGTTTGTTGATGACGCGGTCGCCGGGCGCATCGCCGGATTGGGCCTGCGCTCGGTGCAGGTAAGTGTGGATGGGGCGACTGCGGAGACCCACGAAAGACTGCGCCTGCGCGGGGATTGGGAAAAGACCCTCCGCGCCTGCCGGCTGCTGGTGGCAGAGGGGGTGAACACGGAAATTGTTTTTGTGCCCACAAAGTTCAACCTCCACCAGGCGGCGGAGATGGTTGACCTTGCCGCCTCCCTGGGCATATTCGGCTTCTATACCGGCAAACTGATGCGCATCGGCCGCGCCGCCCAGAACTGGCACCTCCTCGCTCCCAGTGAAGAGCAATACGAAAAGTTCTTCAAAGTCCTTCAGCAGAAAAGCGAGCAATACGGGGGGAGAATGAAGATTTACTTCTACCCCTATGATGTGATAGAGGAGTTGCGCTATCGGCGGGATTCCCCGGCCGCCAGCCTGCTCATCCTCCCCGACGGCCGCGTGAAACTCATCGGCCCCTTGCCCTTCCTCTGCGGCCAAGTGGGCCTGCATTCCCTCCAGGAAATCTGGGAGAGATACAAGCGCGCCTGGAAAGAGCCCCAGGTTCGGGAATATATAGAAGGCCTGCTGGAAAATCCGGCGCTCGTCGCCAATGCCAATAAGTGGATAAGCCTTTTCTAACCTCCATTATTCATCCACAAATTGCGCAGATTGTAGGGGCGTGATTCATCACGCCCCCGGCTTTCGGGCGCAATCAATTGCGCCCCTACAGTGTTCTGCCGAATCCGCGTAATCCCTATAGATAGAAGCGGCGGACTCTCTTGCGGTTCATCTGCCTTCTCCGCTATCGCTTTTTCGTCTGGGCGGGCCTGTTTCCTTACCTGTTGGGCTCGGCCGTAGCCTTCCATTATTTCCCCCGTTTTTCTCTGCCCCTTTTTCTCTGGGGACTGGCAGGAGTCGTCTTCGCCCTCATCGCGATAGAGGCCTTCAACGAATCCTTTGAAGCCGGCACGGATACCCTTTTTTCCCTTCAGTCCGGCCGGCCGGCCCCCCGCTGGATGCTTCCGTTGGCGCTTTTCTGTCTCGCGGTTGCGGGCCTCATCGCCCTCTATCTCTCTTCTCTGCGGGGCTGGCCCATTTTCGTCTTCGCCTTGCTGGGAGCCGCGGCCGCCGCCTTCTATGTGGGGCCGCCGGTTCGCTGGGCCTATCGGGGTGCAGGAGAGACGGTGATTGCACTCTCTTACGGCCCCATCATGATCTGCGGAGCCTACTATTTACAGGCTCGCAGCCTTGATGCCAGGCCGCTCCTTATCTCTCTCGCCCCGGCGTTTCTGATTGCCGCCCTGGCGGTCGCAAATGAACTCCCCGATTACCATCAGGACTCCCTCGTGGGCAAGCGAAATCTGGTCGTCCGGCTGGGGAGGGAAAAGGCCGCCCGGCTCCTCGCTTTGCTCCTGGACCTGGCCTACATCGGGCTGGGCGCCGCCATTATTGCCGATGCCGCGCCCCCGCTAGGCGGACTCTTCTTCATCACTTTTCCAGTAGCCTATTTATTCGGCCGAAGGGCGATAAAGAACTGGGACAGGCCCGCAAAATTGCTCAGCGCCATCAGGGCCACAATGGGCCTCTTTCTGACCGCCAACCTCCTTCTCATCCTCCTCTTTCTTCTCCACGATTGAGGCTCCCAAGACAGGTCTGGACGCCCCCTGTAGGGCGGGGGTTTCGCTTGCCCTGAGCGAAGTGGCTAGGCCGAAGGCCGCCACGGCGGCCTGCTCCGCAGGCCTAGCCGCCGAAGGGTTCCCCGCCGAATAACTGCCTTGTATAAATATCTTCAATAATAGACTTGATAATTCTTATGCTATGGCTTGACAAGAAAGGAAATCTCTCATATAATTTTATCCAGCAATCAACTATAATATGGCAGTAGTATGGAAATGCACGTCAATAACTGCCCAAACTGCGGCCGGCCTCTTCGGGTGAGCGAACTCTGCTGTGTGGAGTGCAACATGAGGCTGAGAGGGCTTTTTCAGCGGGGGTGCAAGTTTTGCGCTCTAGAGCCGGAGCAGCGAGATTTACTGGAGGTTTTCCTGTCCTGCCGGGGTGTCATCCGGGACATGGAAAAGGCCCTGGGTGTCTCCTATCCCACAGTCCGGGCGCGAGTGGATGCCCTGCTCACCGCTTTGGGCTATAAACCCATCAAAATTGAGAGCAAGGAGGAGCGGGCCGCGCGGCGGCGGGAGATTCTGGACCGGCTGGAGGCCGGCGAACTCAGCGCAGACGAGGCCGCCGCGGCCCTGAAAGAGATCGGCAAATAGATTACACCACGAGCGGAGGTGCAAGATGGAAGAAGAACGCAAGCGGATTCTGGAGATGCTCCAGAAAGGCAAGGTCACCCTGGAGGAGGCCGAAAGCCTGCTGGACGCCCTGCAAGCCAGCCATCAGGGCGAGCAAAGGCCAGAGGCAGAATCGGCTCAACCGGCTGGCACCGACTTGGCGGGATTGAGCGAGAGGATGCAGGCCTTGGACGAGGAGGATGATCGCAGGATCCGCTCCAACCTCGGCGAACTAATGCTGACACAGGAATATCTGTCCCGCATGGCGGATGACTCCACCTTCAAGAACCTCGGCAAGTTGACCATCGGGCCCGATGTTACCGAGGAACTACTGGCGCGCAAGATCGCCAAATACGACAACCTGGGAATAACCTACGGGCCCTTCAATCTGCTGAGTGTGCTCCAGGGCCGCTGCGGGTCTAATCTCGGCAAGTTCGTGCAAATATATCCCGGAGAGCGACCCTAGTGCTTTCTTGCGAGATTCTGATTGGGTCCTGCTGTAGGGGCGGATTTGCATCCACCCGATAATCCTGTCCGGGCGGCTGATTGTCAATATTCAGAAAAAGGGTGGCTGGCGGGGCTCGAACCCGCAGCCACTGGATCCACAGTCCAGCGCTCTACCATTGAGCTACAGCCACCACCCCAGGCCGCTTTCTGTGCTCGCTCCCTTCTATTCTATCACTTCCTCTCCTCCCGTCAATTCGCAAAGGCCAGGCCTTCTGCGGAATGCGTCTCATTTGCCGGCGGTCTCGTCAATCTGTGTAAATCCCTGGCGAAGGTAGCAGGCTTGCTTGCCTTGTGGTAGAATCTGGCGGTGTAAAGGAGGCATGATGGAAATTGCCGCCATCGTCCCGGCACTGAACGAAGCGGGCAGGATCGGGGCCGTGATAGAGGCCCTGCAAGAAACCGAAGGCCTGAGCGAAATCATTGTCGTTGACGACGGCTCAACCGATGATACTCTCCGCCAGGTGCCGTCGGGAAACGGCTTCCGCTCCTTACGGCTGAATCGCAACTACGGAAAAGGCGCGGCGCTCCTCGCCGGGGCGAGGGCAAGCCGGGCGAAGGTGCTGGTATTCGTGGATGCCGACCTGGTGGGGCTCAAGTGTCATCATATTGAGTCTTTGCTTGCGCCGATAGCAAAGGAAGAGGCGGAGATGAGCATCGCAGTCTTCCAGCGGGGAAGGTGGCATATTGATATAGGCCAGAGACTGGCCCCCTACATCTCCGGCCAGCGCGCCCTTTTCCGCGATTTTTTCCTTTCCCTGCCAAACCTGGAGAAGGTCCGCTTTGGGATAGAGACCGCGGTCAGCCGTGAGGCTAGACTGCGGGGCCTAAGAGTGAAGAAGGTTCCCTGGGAGGGAGTAAGCCATGTTATGAAAGAGGAGAAATTGGGCCTGGCGCGAGGGCTGTTGGCGAGAATGAAGATGTACTGGGAGATTGGCGCGTATCTATACAGCGCCGATGGGCACAAACGGCCGACGCCGGTTTCCTCCCGGAGCGCGCCTGTGTTCTCGCAGGAGAAGGCGACGGAAACGAGCAGGGCCTCGGAGAAATAGGGGATGAACGGCCTTCTCCATCTTTCTCAGCCTGCAAAAGCGCTTCTGGGGCTTACTGCCACAGTTATCTTGTTCATGGGAACCGCCGGCTGGCTGCTGTGGAAAAGCCGCCGCCTTTCCTTCGCCGCCTTCTTCGCTACTTGCGCCCTGGGAATCATCTTTTTCGGCATCAGCGCGGCAAGTCCCAAGAGCGCCGTTTTCGGCTCCTTCATCTGGAGAGGTCCCCGCAGCACAGGAGTAGTTGCCCTGACCTTTGACGACGGCCCCGACCCAACCTATACTCCCGCCGTGCTGTCCATTCTCGCCCGCTACAATGCAAAGGCCACCTTTTTCATGCTCGGGGAACGTGTTCGCCTTTATCCCGACCTGGCAAGAAGTGTCGCCGAAAAAGGACACGCCGTCGGCAGCCATTGCTATCATCATGTTTCCCTTCTCCTTGCTCCCCCGCGCAGGATTCGGGAGGAGATAGCCGGAGCCGAGATCGCTATCCAGCAGGCGGTGGGCCAGCAGCCCCGGCTGTTGAGGCCGCCTTACGGATTTCATCCCCCTTTTCTTGTGCAGGAGGCGAGGCGCAGAGGCTATCTCCTAGTGGGATGGTCAATCAGCCCGCACGATTCCTTTCACCTCTCGGCCGCGGAACTCGCCCACCGCGTGCTGGCGCGGGTGAGAGCAGGTGATATCATCCTCCTTCACGACGGCCGCGGCAACCGCGCAGAAACAATCAAAGCGCTGCCCCTTATACTTGAAGGCCTGAGAAAGAAAGGCCTGCACTGTGTTACCATCCCGCAGTTGATGGGTGCCCACACGGCGGCTGCGCCGGCTCATTCCACGCGCGGAGTTGCCATGGTAAAAGGGCCGCCTGGAAATGAAGGAACGGCGGTGGGCCTTGCCCTTTCCCGGCCGGCGGAATGAGCCAGGCCATCAGGGACGAAAAAGGAGTTTCCGATGGAAGGCAAGGTCGCGAAGGGAACCTCACAGCCGGGTTTGTGTCTAACTATGTTGGGGTAAATCCACCCCAGGATGGTATCCCATTCCGAGCGATGGAGGTAATGCAAATGCAGGTCTGGTTGTCTCGATTTTCCACAGGCAGGAAAGAAAGGCTGCTTCCCCGCCGCCTTGCTGGTGGTCGGGGAGGGACAGTCGTGCTCTCCTTGCTGCTGGCGTTCTCGGTTGTCGGGTTGGCAGGCTTCGGCCTGGGCTCACGCTGGCACGGCGATTCCAAACCCGCCCAGGCCAGCCAGGCAGTTCCCGCGCCCGTGCAGTCGCTTGAATCCGCTTTTGCCAATGTCGCGGAAGAAGTAAAACCCGCGGTCGTTCACCTGCGGGTGCAAACGACCATCAAGCCGCCCGCGGAAGAAGACCCGTTTGAGCCTTTCCGTCCCTTCATGCCGGGCCTGCCTCGGCCCCGTCCCATGCCCAGACAGGGGCTGGGCTCCGGGGTGATCATTGACCCGGCCGGCTACATCCTCACCAATGTGCATGTCGTCTCCGCGGCCTCGCGGATTACCGTGGTAACCGCCGATGAAGAAGAATACGCCGGAAAAGTGGTGGGCAGCGATCCCGATACTGACCTGGCCGTGGTGAAGATAGAGCCCCGCGGAAAACTTGCCGCGGCGCGGCTGGGCAATGCCGATGAGGCCAGGGTGGGCTCCTGGGTGATGGCCATCGGCAGCCCCTTCGGCCTGGAGGCAACAGTCACAGTGGGGGTAATCAGCGCAAAGGGCCGCACCCTGCCGCGCCAGGAAACCCCGGAGACTCCTTACCGCGACCTGATTCAAACCGATGCCGCCATCAACCAGGGCAACAGCGGAGGGCCCCTGGTGAACCTGCGGGGCGAAGTGGTCGGAATCAACCAGGCCATCTACAGCCCGGGGCCTTTTGGAGGCAATGTCGGCATTGGTTTCGCTATTCCCGTAAACCCCTATACGCGGGAGATAGTGGACTCCCTCAAAGAGAGCAGGCCTTTCGTGCGCGGCCGCCTCGGAGTGTGGGTGCGGGATGTAACTCCCGGCCTCGCCGAGATCTATGGGACAAAGCGGGGCGCCTTCGTGGAGCAGGTCACTCCCGACAGCCCCGCGGCCGCCGCCGGCATCCAGCAGGAGGATGTCATTATCGCCTATGATGGGCAGCCAATAGAGGACAGCGACCAACTGGTCGCCGCAGTGCAGCGCACTCGCCCCGGCACGGAAGTGAAGATAAAACTGCGCCGCGGCGGAGATGAGAAGACGGTGGCAGTCAAGGTTGAGGAGAAGAGCGAAAAGGTCGCCTCCGCCCCAGCCCCCGCCGAGGAAGGCAAGATGGGACGGCTGGGGCTGAAAGTGAAGGAACTGACCCCGGAAGTGGCCTCCTCCTTGGGAATTGAGC
>Ga0315314_1002109_pt1 | contig 16752 bp, 12 predicted proteins | sample TDP9_MG_FD_203631 | JGI IMG/M metagenome (GOLD analysis project Ga0315314, IMG submission 203631) | Freshwater sediment microbial communities from Lake Towuti, South Sulawesi, Indonesia - TDP9 | ecosystem: Environmental > Aquatic > Freshwater > Lake > Sediment | place: Indonesia: South Sulawesi...
CTCCGCGACCGTGGCGTGAGCGAATGCGGGGACCACGACCATGATTAGCGTGGCATCCCGGAGGGCCTCGGTCAGCTCCTCATAACACTCGACGGCCGTTTCCCCCCCGAGCGCGCCGGACGCGCGCAGGCGCTGGTGCTGGTAGACTGCGGCAAGGTTCTTCCGGAAGGCGGGGAACTCCCACAGGCGCACCGGGATTCCCTGAAGACCAAAATAGGCCGCGAAGGCCAGTGCCCCATTCCCCCCGCCTACCACGACAATGCGTTCAGTCTGCATCTTCACCCAGCAATGCGCCGCAGGCGATGCCAGTTGGCTCCGGATCCCCGGCGGGATGAGCAATGGGCCTTGAAAATTCCAGGCTGCGATCTCCCATCGAGTGCATTCTACGGGTCGCCGCGAGTGAATGTCAACCGCCGCATCCTGTGCACGACCCGGGCATGACCGAATGAAGAGAGACCGACAAGTAGCGCAGTAATGCGTAATAATGCGGGACGCCGTAATGGTTGTTGACGAAGTGGACTTACGAGTAATGGGGCGACGTATGTGCAAGACAAATTCAGAGATGAGGAGCGCGGGACGGGTCGGGGACCTGCTTCGAGCCGGGCGCCAGCCGTAACGGCCCCTCAGTGGATCGGAAGGCCGAGCCGATTCGGGCTGCGACTACAAGGGTGGTAGACTTGATAGACTTTCCCACTTGGCCCCCCTCCCCGTCTGGTCTGCCCCCCATCCCGCACGAACCTTGGCTCGCTCCCTCCTGCTCATGGTTTCTGGAGGCCTGCAGGCTCTCCTGCGCGCATCGCCCGCGCCTGCAAAAACCTTTCCTTCGCTCCCGGGCTGCGATAGAATCCCATAGCGTCCAGGCCAGCGGTTCAGTTCAACCCGTTTGACCCGGCGGGCCCGCTTCCGCGCTAGTGGGCCGATTGCGGCCGCCTGCCGGATACAAGCTTACTCGCTGTGCAGACCCGATACCCATGGGCTGATTCACCGGAAGGCTCAATCTAGATCAGATTCAGGAGGAGTACCATGGCTAGCATCGCTGATTTACGGGACATAGCCGATGAGGTCAGGCGCGATGTAGCTCGGGGGGTCGACATACTGCGAGGTGGCGGATGTAGGGAGGTGTAAGTCTTCGGCTCTGTAGGGGAGGGCCGAATCAACCCGCAATCCGATATCGACTTTGCAGTACCCGGGTGCCCCGCAAACCCCTTTTTCAAGCTGCAGGGGCGCCTCCTGGTCGAACTGGGCCGCTCCGCCGACCTGTTGGACTTAGACGCGGACCCGGATTTGGCTACATTCCTCGAGCGGGAGGCCGTGTTGGATAGGCGAAGTCGATCCCACTTGACCCAGATGGCGCGGGCAACGGCTGCCCGCCCGGCTCTCATTACCCGTACAACTGCTGACCAGCTGGAGCCATATTTGGGGTTCCGCCACATTGCCCGGCACACATACTCGTTCACGCTAGACTGGACTGGGATGTGTGGACTCATCCGAGATCTGGCAAAGGTGTGGGCGCAGTTCCGCGCTGATGTACGAGCCTTCCTGGACAAACAGGAGGAGCCCAAAGACCCGGGCGCCTACAGGGGGTAGTAGACTTATGACCCTAGCGTGCGGGATGGGACGAAAGTGGAAGGAGGGAGGCCATGTATTGGCAAAAATGGTCTGACAGGCTGAAGCAAGAACTGAAGCTGGGCCTGGATCCCGTCGCCGTGACGTTCGCGGGTTCCCCGGGACCGGGGACCATCTCACTTCAGGGCAAGGTCTCCGTGTGCCAGGCCTTGAAGCGAGCCAGCGAAGGCCAAGACCTCACTATCACCGCAGAGACCTGTGGCTGCCCCGGGGGCCTCGTGAGCCTCGGGCTCGGACAAATGCCCCCTCAGGGGAGAGAGAAGCTGGTGGACTTCCTCGTCAACAAGGAGAAGGTCTACTGCTCCCGTATGGCCATTCATCGTGGCCAACAAACGGTCTTGCCACCGGTTGGCGTGGCGAGCCACATCGTCTTCTCGCCCCTCTCGCGAGCGCAGGTCATGCCTGACCTCGTGGTGTGCATTGGGAAGCCTGGTTCACTTCATCGCCTCCTCAGTTTCGCGAGCTACTGGGAAGGCCGCTCCATGAAGGCCGAGCTGTCGGGTCCGGCCTGCAGGACCGGGGTGGCTTACCCGGTGGTCACAGGAGAGCTAGGCCTGTCACTCCTCGATTTTGGGGCGCGGCGATTAGCGGGCTTCGCCGAAGAGCAACTCCTCGTCGCCGTCCCATTTCACAGGATGATCGGTATCCTCTATGCCCTCGATCAAGGGCTTGGCAGAGGGCGCGAGGAGGAGCCCGAGAGCGTTGAGCGGCAAATCGATGAGCTTGGCAAGGTAGTCCCTATCTGAGGTAGTAATACCGAATCGCAACCAAACCTCTACAAAAGACCTCACCTCTCTTCGGCGAGCTCCGCTGGCGCGACCCCGCGTGACCCGCTCGCCCGGCACCGCATCGCAAGGCTAGAACGGCCGACCTCTCCCCGGGCCGTTGCCCTCCGAAGGAGGGAAACCCCATTCCGTCCCGGAGTTTCCCCTTGATTTCCCCTTCCGGCGCTGATAGCTTTACCCTGTGGACAGGATGTGGGCGGGCGTCCCTGGCGCAGCGGCCCGGAGGCGGCTTTCCTGATCTGCGGACGGGTCGGGGTTTCTTCCCCGCCCGGTCACCCGCCGTTTTCAAGTTCCCATGCAGCCTTCAAAAGTGTCTCGGCTCTCCTGCCGTAGCTTCGCATGCTGCTCACCGGTGGTGGGTTACTCCAGAGCGCCGCCAACTCCTCCAGACAGGAGCGACAGCAGGCCCGTTGGCCGCCACCTGGTAGACAGGAAGATGGTCAAGGGGGGTCGCGGAGAGAGCAGGGGTGAAGGGAAGACTGCGAATATCCCAAACTGTTTTGAGGAGGGAGGATCATGAGTTACAAGATCAGCAGAAGACAAGCCTTAAAGCTCGGCCTCGGCCTGGCAGCCGTCCCGGCGTCCAGCGCCTGGGGCGGGACGCCCGCGTCCAGCGCCGCTGGATTCGACTGGCAGCAGCAGAGAGGCAAGTCCCTCGTCGTCCTTTTGACCCAGGCCCCCTACTACACCGTTCTGCAAAAGATGGGGCCTGATTTCGAGAAGCTCACCGGGATCAGGGTAGAGATCCAGGTCGTGCCGGAGCAGCAGGTTCGCCAGAAGCTGCCCATCGAACTCAACGCCAAGTCTCCGGGCATTGATGTCTACGCCTCGTCCATGCACGTAGAGAAGCGGCTCTTCGCCAAGGCTGGTTGGTACGAGCCGCTGAACAAGTACCTGGAGAATCCCAACCTGACCCCGCCCGACTACAACTGGAAGGACTTCGGCCCGTCAGGCACCTGGTGGACAACCTGGGACGATGGCACCATTCTCGCCACACCGGGTAGTCTGGGCCTCTTCTCGTTCATGTACCGTAAGGACCTGTATGCCGAGAAGGGCCTCAAGGCGCCTGCCACCCTGGATGAGCTCCAGGCCGCCATCAAAGCCACCCACAAGGCGCCGACGGTGTACGGGTTCGTCGGACGCGGCCTGAAGAACGCCAATATTCCCCTCTGGGGCATGTTCTTTCAGGCCATGGGCGGCACCTACCTTGATCCATCGGGCACGAAGCTAACCACCACCAGTCCCGAGGCGATCGAATCCGCCAGGATGTACGCCAGCATCATGAAGGACTACGCTCCTCCAGGCGCCATCGGCTTCAACTGGAACGAGGCTCAGGGTTCCTTCTCCCAAGGCATGGCTGCCTGCTGGCCCGATGGCCTGAACTTCGCGGCTCCCCTGGAGGACGCAGCCAAGTCCAAGGTTGTGGGCAAGGTCGGCTATGCCCTCTTCCCGGGCACGGCCAAGCAGAAACCCTTCTCCGGCACGGCCATTGATGCCCTGGCCCTTAACCCCTTCGGCAAGAACAAGGAGGCTGGCTGGCTCTTCATCGCCTGGGCCAGCAGCCGGGCCGTCCAGTTGAGGATGTCCATCGAAGGCTCGCTGACCGGCACCCGCCTGTCCATCTACAACGACCCCGAGTACCTGAAGGTCCAGACCTTGCCCAAAGACTGGATCGAGGCGGTCAAAGGCTCGATCGACTCGGGCCGGCCCCAGTTGCCGCAGATCAAGGACGTGACCCAGTTCCGCGATATCTTCGGCATCGCCCTGACCAAGATGATCGAGGGTGGTGATCCTAAGACCCTGCTGGAAGGGGCCACCAAGGAATTCGAGCCCATTCTTAAGAAGAGCCTGGGATGATAAGCGTTTGAGAGAGGGGTGAGAGGTGAGTCGCGTATAGACATCGGGCACAGCACAATCCAGGGGAAGGCGCGTGGGCAACGTCCGACCGCTGGCGAGAGGCCACCGGCGAATCGGCCACTTTATCAACCAGCACCTCTACACACTGATGATCCTGCCAGCGGCCGCAGCCCTGTTGCTCATCATCGCTTTCCCCCTGGCCTACAGTCTGTGGATGGCCGTCCATGAGTATTCGATGGGGGCCACCACGCCGCCGCTCTTCCTCGGTGCCGCCAATTACCTGAAGCTGCTGGGGGACCACCGCTTTCAAGAGACTGTACCGCGCACCTTCTACTTCACGCTTCTTGGTGTGGCAGGGCCGGTCCTGATCGGCACCGTCGCTGCCCTGGCCTTTTCGCGCAACTTTCCGGGGCGCGGCGTCCTGCGCACCATCTTCACCCTCCCGATGATGGCCACGCCTGTCTCCATCGCCCTCATCTGGCAGATGATGTTTCACCCCCAATTGGGCGTTCTCAACTACCTGCTGAGCCTGGTCGGCATTCCACCTCAGAGGTGGGTGTTCGCCAGCAATAGTGTGATCCCCACCCTGGCGATCGTGGAAACGTGGCAATGGACGCCGTTCGTCATGCTGATCGTGCTGGGGGGCCTGGCCTCCCTGCCCGAAGAACCCTTCGAGGCTGCGCGCATAGACGGTGCATCATTCCTCCAGTCCCTGCGCTACATCACCCTGCCCCTCCTGTGGCCGTACATCATGGTGGCTATCGTCCTGCGCTCCATTGATGCCCTCAAGTCCTTCGACATCATCTATGTCATCACCCAGGGCGGGCCAGGGACCGCATCGGAGACCATCAACATCTTCCTCTACCTGCAAGCTTTTGCCTTCTACAACATCGGTTTTGCTTCGGCCGTGGTGGTGGTCTTCTTCTTGCTCATTCTTGCCATGAGTGTGGCCCTCCTCCTGGTGCGACGGAGGACATCATGGCAGTGACGCCACGCAAGGTATTCCGCCTTCATCTCTTCGGACTCTTCATCTTTCTCCTCATGCTGCCGACGCTCTTTTTCTTCTTCTGGATGATTTCCCTGTCCTTCAAGCCGGATGCAGATAACCTGGCGTACCCGCCAGTGTTCATTCCCTCGGGGCTCACGGCAAAGAACTACCTCAGCGTCTTTGAGAGCAGCCCCTTCGCCCGCTATGCCATGAATAGCCTGATCGTCGCTGTGGGCTCCACCAGTCTGGCCCTGCTGCTGGGCATTCCGGCGGCCTATGGCATTGCCCGCTCGGCGCGCTATGGTGCGGGTCTGTTCATCCTGGTTGCCCGCATGACACCCGCCCTGAGCTATCTCATCCCCTGGTTCATCCTGTTCCAGCGTCTAGGCCTCGCCAACACCTATCTGGCCCTCATCCTTACGCATCTGATCATCGGCCTCCCGCTCATCATCTGGATCATGATCGGCTTTTTCGAGGATGTCCACCGCGACCTGGAAGACGCGGCTGTGATCGATGGCTGCTCCCGCTTCGGCAGCTTCATGCGGGTGGCCATGCCCTTGACCCGACCGGGCATCGCCGTGGCGGGGATTCTGGCCTTCATTTTCTCCTGGAACAATTTCATTTTTGCCGTGGTTCTGGCGGGGCCGCGCCTGCAGACGTTGCCGGTGGCTATCTTCAACGTGTTGACCTTTGAGCAGATCAACTGGGGGCCACTGGCCGCCGCTGCCCTCCTGGTCACGTCCCCGGTGCTCATCCTGGCTATGATGGTGCAACGGCATATCATCACTGGCCTCGCCGCCGGAGGGCTAAAGGGGTAGAATGCGTTTCCGCCTGTAAATTTAGGGGCAGGTTGTGGCACAATCCGCCGCCAGGAGAGGCGGATCCTTGAAGCGCGAACGACACGGCTTCTGATCAGACCGAGGAGGCTCACCATGTCGTGGAGACGGTTTCTGCTGTGCCTTTTCCTGTCCATCCCGCTGGCCCTCGGACTTTACATCCTGGCGGATCTTGCCGTCGCGGCAAAGCCAGGAGCCCCGCGCGCGAAGGCACCAGCGCCCAGGCTGCCGGTGGTGAGACACGTGAAGGCAGACGAGTGCTACGGCTGCCACAGCGACATCCAGGACTTCCACGCCAAGGGCAAGCACGCCAAGGTCAACTGCGCCTCATGCCACGACGGTCTGGACAAGCACCTCCAGGACCCTAGCGCCAAGCCCGTCACCAAGATGGAACATGCGGTCTGCGGGAGGTGCCATCAGGACCAGTATGAGTCGTTCGTGGCTGTGAACCTGGAATCGAAGGCCAAGCAGGAGAAGGCCACGTTCAAGAGCCGCTCCCCGCTCTTCGACAGGCTGATCATGCCCCACGGCTTCAGCAAAGAGCACAACGAGCCGCGGAGCCACGTCTTCATGCTAGTGGATCAGCTCGTGGTGGATCGGGCCTTCGGTGGACGATTCCAGTTCAAGAACTGGACGGAGATATCGAACGCCAAGGGGGCCGAGAAGGACGCCTGGAGCACCCTGACGGACCAGGAGCCATCCAGCAGCGACCAGAAACTCTTCCTGCCGCAGACGGCTATGGCTGCCAACCCGGTGTGCTTCAGTTGCAAGACCCAGGACCACATCCTGAAATGGAAGTACATGGGCGATCCCGATCCTAACGCCCAGTGGTCCAGGACGTCCAAGCCCGTCGAGATGGCCCGGGACCTCAAACACCCCATCAACTGCTTTACCTGTCACGATCCCCATTCCGCGCAGCCGCGCGTCGTCCGGGACGCCCTGATCAATGCCGTTGTAGACCGGGGCGAGGGGACCTATCCGTACGACAAGGACAAGAGCCGGAAGATCACCATCCGGAAAGTGATGTTCCGAGATTTTCGCGCCATCGGGATCCTGAACAAGGCCGATTCCAATCTGATGTGTGCCCAGTGCCATGTGGAGTACGCATGCAACCCTGGCTTCAATCCAAAGACCGGTGAAAGCATCGGGATGACGGACAAACGGACAAACTTCTTCCCTTGGGTGAACGTCCTCGACATCAGGAAGAAGTACGAGGAGATCGGCTTCAAGGACTTCCGGCACGCGACAACGGGCGCTCCCCTCACAAAACTTCAACACCCTGAGGCCGAGACGTTCTGGGGAAGCATCCACGAGCGCAACGGGGTCGAGTGCAAGGACTGCCACATGCCCAAGGTGAAGAACAAGGCGGGCAAGACGTACACGTTCCACGGGCAGCGATCAGCCCGCCACATGAAAAAAGACACCTGCCTCCGGTGCCACACCTACTGGACCCAGGAGCAGGCCGAATACCAGATCGATGCCGTTCAGAACTATATCCGAGGGAAGATGACCAAGGCGGAATTCTGGCTGGGACAGCTCATCGACAAGTTCGACGAGGCCAAGGCAGCCGGCGTGCCCGAGGACGTGCTCAAGCAGGCCCGGGACTTCCACGACACAGCGCACATCCTGTCGGAGTGGTGGACCGCCGAGAACTCCGACGGCTTTCACAACCCGGCCCTGGCAAGAGAGTCGCTGGCCCGTTCCCTCAACGCCTCTCAGGAGGGCATCCGGCTGCTCGACAAGGCGCTGACCGACCTGCGGGCCAAGAAATAGGGGAAGGAAGCCTGGCGGATCTCCTGGCCTTCCTCCCAGGCATCGGCCGCTCCATGCTGGAAAACCTTTGCGAATTCGCTGTCCGGCGCGGTATCCTCTGCGGGCAGTCACCCAGCTAACTCGCATTCTCACAGGAGGTTCCATGGTCCAAATCGACATCACCTATCAGGGGGGACTTCGGTGTCAGGCTGTGCACGGCCCAAGCGGTCAGAGGCTCCTGACCGATGCCCCCAAGGACAACCACGGCAAGGGTGAATTCTTCTCGCCTACCGACCTTGTGGCGACGGCGTTGGGCACATGCATGGCTACCATCATGGGGATCGTGGCGGAACGCGAGAACGTTGACCTCATGGGGATGAAGATCACCGTGACAAAGGAAATGGCCTCGGCTCCGCATCGCCGCATCGGCAAGCTGACGACTCGTATCGTGATGCCGTGCACCCTGACCGAGCAACAAAGAGCAAAATTCGAACGGGCGGCCCATCTGTGCCCGGTGCACGAAAGCCTTCGGCCGGACATCGAGATGCCGGTCGAGTTCGTCTACCCGTAGGTCCCGATGGCATGACCCTCGTATGGCCGGAATTGCCCCAGTACGGCTTCAAGCTCCGCCTCTCATACCGGGCCGGCACAAGGCTGCCCTCCTCCGGGTCGTGACGGACGGCGCTGGTGCCACCCGTGGCGAAGAGCCCCACCCCCACTGATCCTCCGCTCTCGCGCATCACTCTTGCTCCTGCGTTAGGAGCGCCAGCAGGTCCCGCGCCGCAGAGACCCGCTCTATGGTCCGCAGCTTGTCCAGGAGGAGAACCCCGCCCTGGGACGTGAGCACGGGATCTGCCAGCCCCAGGAACTTGGCTTCTAACTCCACGTCGCTGAGGGGCCGCTCCGGGTCACCCAAGGGATCCAGCACTTCGCGCGTGAAAGCTCCCTGCCCCGTCTGCACCGTCACCCGGGCTGGGGTGTGCGCGGGGAAGGCGGCCGTGTGGTCGGCATCGACCAGCGCGCGTACGCGATCCGCAAGAGCCAGGATGCTTGCGTCCGCCAGCGCCTCCGGCTCGAACTCCCGCGGTGTGAGCTGCTTCCGGATCACTGCCGCGGCCAGGCAAAAAGGAAGGCTGAACTGGGCGTCCACCACCGTGCGAGGCCGATACTTCCTTTCGGTTGGCACCATCGTGCTCCGGATGGCCTGTTCGTGCGTGGCTACCTCGATGGCCACGATGGAGGCCGGATCGATGTTCTCAGCGCGCAACAGGCTCAGCAGTGCCTCGACTGGCGCGTGGACGAAGCGGCAGCATGGATACGGCTTCACCGAGACCCCCTCGATGGCGAAGACCTGACCAAGGCCGTCCGTCACGAGTGCCGGATCTGCCACCTCGCCGAAGGCCCGCAGAAAGCCCCACCCGCCCTCGAGAATGCCACTGGGGCCTGAACAGCCGGCCCGGGCGAGCCAGGCCGCCTCGATCCCCCACGCCGCCGATCGCCCGACCTGAACGGCCTTCGTCCAGTCGCCTTCCGCCTTGTAGGCCAGGAGGCCCCCCGCCCCCGTCCCTGCGATTCCCAAGGCGGCTACCAGCGCCTGGGGTGGGAGGTTATAGAGCCGCCCGGCCGCAGCGGCAGCCCCGAAGACGCCACAGGTGGCGGTGGGGTGGAACCCGCGCCGGTACTGCGATCCGCGGGCTCCCAGCCCTACGCGGATCATCACCTCGTACCCCGCGACAACGGCGGCGAGGAGATCGCGGCCGGACGCCCCCGCCTCCTCCGCAACCGCCAAGGCGGTGGGCACAACCACGATCCCGGGATGGACGGTGGCCCCCCGGTGGAAGTCGTCCGCCTCCAGCGCGTGTCCCGCCGCGCTGTTGGCCATAGCGGCCACGGGGGCCGCAACCGGCTCCTTCACCCCGACGATGGTCGAGTGGCCGCCGTGGCCATGGGCGGCAAGGCCTGATCGCAGGACAGGGGCGAGCGGGCCCCGTGATCCTGCCACGAGGACTCCCACCGTGTCTAGGACGCACCGCTGGGCCGCCCGCCGCGTGGAGGCCGGCAGGGCCTCGAACCTGACTACCGATGCGAAGGTGGCCAGCTCCTCTGCCAGCATCGCCCCCTCGATGAATGTTCTGCCCGACCTACTTCACGACGACGCTATACCTCTTCTCCAGCATATCCAGAACGAAGCGCCGGGCCTCGGACGGGAGCTGGAAGGTCCGGTGGATCGCCGCCTCGAGCCGATCCCCCCGCAAGGCGGGATAGCCGCCCAGCACGTTCTCTGCCTTCTGCTGGAACTCGGCATCCTTCTGGAGACGGTCCACTGCCTCCAGGACGGCCTTCATGGACTCCGCCGGGGCCTCCGGCTTGACCCACAGGATCTTCTGGATGGCGAAGGCCGCGGCATTGAACGCCTTGTACGCCTCCCAGGCCGGCCCCGCCGGCTTCTTCTTGTGGAGGAGTTCGTACACCTCGCCCACGGTCGCGAGGTCGGGAAACGCCGGATCGCGCACCAGCTCCCCGGCCTCGCTGATCTGTCCGAAGCTCATGAGGGGCACAGCCTTCCCCTCGCGGATGAGGGGCACCACACTGGCCAGGTAGGCGGGCGTGGTCTGGTAGTCGATGTTGCTTTCGCCGCGCTCGAAGGCCAGACGCGACGGCCCCCGCCCCTCGTATCCCAGGACCGCCTTCAGTTCGAGGCCGAAGATATCGAAGGTGAGAAGCATCACCAGGTCCAGGCCCGTGGCGCTGATCCCGGCGTACACCAGTCGCTCTTTTGACTTGGGCAGGTCTGCGGCTGCCTTGACGCCGGTGCTCGGGGCCACGTAAACCACCCCCCCGACCGGATTCACGAGGAGAGGCTTCAACTTGGTGAAGTCGTACTGCACCGCCTTCACACCCAGGAGGGCGTGGAAGTAGTTGGTCGCGGAGGTGGCGACCATGTTCAGGCCGTCCCCCCTGGACCGCAGTATGTACTGATTCACCCCGTGAATGGACTCGCCGCCTGGAACGTTCCGGATGAGGATCTTGGGATTGCCGGCGATGTGCTTCTGGAGGTACGGGGCCATCACCCGCATCCACACGTCGGTCCCGCCCCCCTCTCTAAAGGGGACGATGACCTCGATGGTTTTGCCGGCATAGAACTCCGCCGCCTCCCCCGCGTGGAAGGCCGTCCCGCCCAAAATGGATGTGAGGACGAGCAGCAACACGTCGAGTCGTTTCATGGCACGTCTCCTCCCCTGGCGCTCTTGTGATTTCCGGAAGATTTGATCCCGGACGGCCTCGGCCGCCCGGGTGAGGTGCCGAAAGCGTACTACATCCCATCGAAGGAGCTTTGGGGGCGAAGGCACGTAACCTATATATCAGGAGGTGGCTCGAGACACAAGCCGGAAGAGTCAGCGCTTGAACTAGACACCACCTGCCGTCGGGACTATGATCTGGTGGCATCGGGCTCGGACGCGGGGCGGTGGCCGTCGGGTTGTGACGTTTCCGGTCCGGGGGTGGCCATCGAGAACCGGAGGAAAGGTGGGGATCGTGGATCGAAGGATTGAGGATAGCAAACGAACCATCGGCATTGGGATCCTTGGCTGCGGGTTCATGGGGCGGGCCCACAGCAGCGCGTTCCTTCGCATGTCCCATGCGTTCTGGCCGCTGCCGATGGCTCCGCGCCTGGTGGCGATGGCGGCGAGGTCCGCCGAGAAGGTGTCGGATATGGCCGCCCGCTTCGGCTATCCCACCTGGTATGAGCGGTGGGAGGACTTGGTGGCGGACGACCGGGTGGAGCTGTTCGACAACGCCGGGCCGAACCATCTGCACGCCGAGCCGTGCATCGCGGCGGCTCGGGCGGGGAAACACGTCCTCTGCGAGAAGCCCCTGGCGCGGAACGCCTCCGAGGCCCGCCGCGTGCTCGAGGCGGTGAGGTCGGCCGGCGTGAAGCACATGTGTGGGTTCAACTACCGCTTCCTGCCGGCGATCCGGCTTGCCAGGCAGGTCATCGAGGAGGGTCGGCTGGGCAGGATCCTTCAGTTCCGCGCGCGGTACCTGCAATCCTCCCTGGCCGATCCAGCGTTTCCTTTTCGATGGCGGTTGGATCGCGATCTAGCCGGCTCTGGCGTAGTGGGCGACCTGGGCTCCCACATCGTGGACCTGGCGCGGTTCCTGGTCGGCGAGCCGGCCAGCGTCATGGGCCGGATGGCCACCTTCTTCGACCGGCGCCCACGGGAGGATGATCCCACCCACTTCGAGCGGGTCACCACCGACGATGCATTTCAGGCCCTCGTTGAATTCAGGAGCGGTGCCACGGGTGTCCTGGAAGGGTCGAAGGTCGCTCTGGGCAGCCTGAACCGGCTGGAGCTGGAGGTGAACGGGACCGACGGCAGCATCCGTTTCAACATGGAGAGGATGAACGAGCTGGAAGTATGTTTCAGAAAGGAGGAGGGGTCGTCTCTGGCGGGATTCCGACAGGTGAATGTCACGAATGTCGGCCATCCCTTCGCTACAAACTGGTGGCCCCGGCATCCGCTCGGCTGGGACCAGACCTTTGTGCACGAACTAGCCCATCTGCTCGGCGCCATCGCCGGCGACGCCCACATTGCACCCTACGGCGCGACGTTTGAGGACGGCTATCGGGCCGCAGTCATCTGCGATGCCATAGCCGCCTCGGCGGATACCGATTCGCGGGTCAGCATTGACTACGCTCAGGAGTGATTTCTCCCGGGGCAGCTCCGACCATCATCTCGTCCGGTTATTTGCGAAGGGCTCGTAGTAGTCGAAGCTGTTGCCGAGCTTGTCCAGTACCGGTTGAGTCACGGCTTTCAACTTCTCGACGATTTCGGCGGGGAGCGGTTGCGATGCCGCCCGCACATTTTCCTCGAGCTTCCGGACGCTTCGCGCCCCGATCAGCGCAGAGGTGATGCCTTGCCCTGCCAGGGCCCACTTGGTAGCGGTCTCGGCCATCGTCATGCCGCAATCCTTGGCGATCTTCCGGATTTCCGCCAGCGCGGCGCTCGTTTCTTCCTCGGCGCCCTCCTCGCTGTGGCGGGCCAGGGGTGAGCGTTTGGCGCTGAAGTGGCGGGTCCGGCGCTGATAGGTTGGGACATCGTTCAGGGTGGGATAGAGGTCGGCCAAGACGCCTTGCAGCAGGGTCATGTAGCCGATCACGCCGATTCCCAGTTCTCGGCACTGCGGCAGGCTCTCCAGTTCGATCGCCCGAGTCAGCAGGCTGTAGGGGAGCTGGTTGGCCACGATGTCCGGACAGCACCTGAGGGCTTCCTCCAGCCGCTCTTTGCCGAAGTTGCTGACGCCGATGTATCGGATCTTCCCATGCGCCCTGAGGCGGAGGAGGGCGGTGAAGGCCTCCTCGACCGTTGGCGGGATCTTGATGATCGCCTCGTCCCTGGTGAAGTGGCGGATCGAGTGGGGATGGATCGGCCAGTGGATCATGTACAGGTCCACGTGGTCGAGCCCCAGGCGTCCGAGCGATGCCTCGCAGTGTTTCGGCAGGGTGCTGGCGTAGCAGTTGGAGGGGGAGACCTTCGTGCCGATGATGAGCGTGTCGCGCGGCAGGCCCTTCACCGCCTGACCTAGTGATTCCTCGCTGCGACCGTCATTGTAGGCCTCGGCGGTATCGAAGTAATTGATGCCCAGCTCGATCGATCGGCGCACCACCGCGTTCGCGTCCTGCTGGCTGCACTCGCCCCAGTACGCGCCGCCACCGAACGACCAGCATCCCAGTCCCAGTGCCGACAACTTCAGGTTCGACTTGCCGCATGGCCTGAGTTCCACGGGGATGCCTTTCCGTACTCCGCCAAGCCTTCGGTCCGGGACGTATGGATCGGAAATCGCGGCCATCTTCGGCCCATCCCCGCCCTGGGGTCAAGGGTTTTTGATCGTTCGCCTGGGAGAGCATTCCTCTCCTCACCTCGGAGGCCTCCGTCGGTTCCCTGCGGCCCTCCTCCTGGATGGACTGCGTGAGGACACCGGATCGATGAGGGGGCTGGCCTCCCGGTCGCGCCTCCAGATTTGTCCGCGCGGTGGTGTGAGGTCCGTTACCAACCATCTGATATCCTTGCGCGGGGATGACTTCCTCTGATAAAAATAAACAGTCTTCTTGCTCCATGGGGAGACACGTCCCCATGGCGAGGCGGCGGATGATTCTTCCCGCATGCCAAAAGGGTGGAGAGTGCTCGCATAAGCGGGCAGATTGCGTGTTGGGACGGCCCTGAGGTCATTGAAACAAGGAGAACACCTGATGAGCACCTATCCAGAAGCGGCTCGGCCACTGGCCGAGATGGAACTCAAGCACAAGTTCTTCGTGGGGATTGATTCAGACGGCTGTGCGTTTGACACGATGGAGATCAAGCACAAGGAGTGTTTCTGCCCCAACATCATCAAGCACTGGAACCTGCAGGCGGTATCCAAGTACGCGCGGGAGGCCGTCGAGTTCGTCAATCTCTACTCCAAGTGGCGGGGCGTCAACCGCTGGCCGGCGTTGGTCATGGTCTTCGACTTGTTGCGCGAGCGCCCCGAGGTCAGGGCGCGGGGGGTCGAGGTCACGCAGGCCCCCAAGCTGCGGGAGTTCATCAAGTCGGGCAAGCCGCTCTCCAACGACGGTCTGAAGGCCTACATGGCTGAGCATCCTGATCCCGAGCTGGAGCGCGCCATGGCCTGGACCAATGGGGTCAACGCGACCATCGCCGACATCGTGCATGGCGTGCCCCCCTTCCCCTTTGTGCGGGAGAGCCTGGAGGCCTTGCAAACCCAGGCGGACATGGTAGTGGTCAGCGCCACGCCTGGCGACGCGCTCAAGCGGGAGTGGGAGGAGCACGGCATCGACAAGTACGCGCGCGTGATCGCTGGGCAGGAGATGGGAAGCAAGAAGCAGCACCTCGCCCTGGCTGCCAAAGGCAAGTATCCATCCGATCACATCCTCATGATCGGCGATGCACCTGGGGACATGGAGGCGGCGCGAGGGAACGGCGCGCTCTTCTTCCCCGTGAACCCGGGCCACGAGGAGGGGTCGTGGGAGCGGTTCTACAAGGAAGCCTTGGGCAAATTCATATCTGGCCAGTACGCTGGGACATATGAGGCGAAGCTTATCGACGAGTTCGAGAAGCTTCTGCCTGAGCAGCCGCCTTGGAAAAAGTAAATCATCAAGAGAAAGGAATGCAAAATGAGCAATGCAGACATTGGCATCATTGGCCTAGCCGTCATGGGCCAGAACCTGGCCCTGAACATGAACGACCACGGATTCGCGGTGGCGGTGTACAACCGCACCGTGTCCAAGGTGGACGAGTTCCTCGACAAGGGCGCCAAAGGCACCAAGATCATTGGCACGCATTCCATCGACGAACTGGCCGGTGCACTCCAGAAACCCCGCCGGCTGATGCTGATGGTCCAGGTTGGCCGGCCGGTGGACGACTTTATCGAGCAGCTCATCCCGCACCTGGAGCCGGGCGACATAATCATCGACGGCGGCAACTCGAACTATAACGACACTATCCGCCGCACCGCCTACGTCGAGTCCAAAGGGCTGCTCTACATCGGGACTGGTGTGTCGGGCGGCGAGGAGGGCGCCCGCCACGGCCCCTCTATCATGCCCGGCGGATCGCCAGCGGCCTGGCCGCACGTCAAACCGATTCTTCAGGCCGTCGCCGCCAAGGTCAAGCGCCCCGATGGCGGGGAGGACCCCTGCTGCGACTGGGTAGGCGAAAACGGCGCGGGGCACTATGTCAAAATGGTGCACAACGGCATCGAGTACGGCGACATGCAGTTGATCTGCGAAGCCTACCATCTTATGAGAGAGGGGCTGGGCATGAGCGCCGGCGAGATGCACCGGGTCTTTGCCAGGTGGAACAAGGGCAAGCTCAACTCGTACTTGATCGAGATCACCCGCGACATCCTGGGCTACAAGGACGCAGACGGCAAGCCGTTGGTGGACAAGATTCTGGACGCCGCCGAGCAAAAGGGGACCGGCAAGTGGACGGGCATCTCGGCGCTGGACATGGGTATCCCCCTGACCATGGTCGTCGAGGCGGTACTGGCGCGGTCGCTCTCGGCGCTGAAAGACGAGCGCGCGACTGCGTCAAAGGCGCTCTCTGGCCCCACGTCGAAGCTCACCGGCGATCAGAAGGCGTTTGTGGATGACCTGCAGGAAGCGGTGTATGCCTCCAAGATCATGTCGTACACCCAGGGGTACATGCTGATGCGGGCTGCGGCGAAAGAGTACAACTGGAACCTCAACTACGGTGGGATTGCGCTGATGTGGCGCGGCGGCTGCATCATCCGTTCCGTGTTCCTGGGCAAGATCAAGCAGGCGTTTGACAAGAACGGGAACCTCAGCAATCTGCTGCTCGACCCCTACTTCAAAGAGCAGGTCGGGGCGGCGCAGCCTGGGTGGCGGCGCGTGGTGGCCAAGGCTGTCCAGAAGGGCATTCCGGTGCCAGCCATGTCCAGCGCATTGGCGTTCTACGACGGGTATCGTCGCGAGCGACTGCCTGCCAACCTACTCCAGGCGCAGCGTGACTATTTTGGCGCGCACACCTACCAGCGCGTGGACAAGCCGCGTGGTGAGTACTTTCACACGAACTGGACGGGGCGGGGCGGGGACGTGACCTCCACCGTTTGGAAGAAAGGCTAGTCCGATCAGGGCCGCTCCCCGCGGGCGAGCCGGACATTGATGTCATCCACCACCGGCAGGATGTCTGCGATGCTATCCACCACATAGTGGGCGCCGCTCGTGGCCAGAGCCTCCCGCGCGCTGGTGAGCTTCCGTGCCAGGGCAGCATCGTCCAGGGCGCGGATTTCCTCGAGACTGAGGCCCATCTCGTTGCCGGTCTTGGCCACACCGATCGTCCATACGCCGGCATTGAGGCCTTCACCGATGTCCGGCTTGGTGTCGCCGACCTTC
>Ga0315314_1002110_pt1 | contig 16751 bp, 14 predicted proteins | sample TDP9_MG_FD_203631 | JGI IMG/M metagenome (GOLD analysis project Ga0315314, IMG submission 203631) | Freshwater sediment microbial communities from Lake Towuti, South Sulawesi, Indonesia - TDP9 | ecosystem: Environmental > Aquatic > Freshwater > Lake > Sediment | place: Indonesia: South Sulawesi...
CAACTACGCGATCGACAGCACGGCTGTGCACGAGGCCTACCCTGGGCACCATCATCAAGGCGTCATGTCCAACACGAAACCGTGGATGCACCAGCTGCCGCACATCATGTACACGCCCGAGACACTATCGCCGCCCTACGAATCGCAGGAGGGATGGGCGACCTACTGCGAGTACATGATGACCGAGAAGGGGTTCCTCGGTTCGGACAAGCACCAGCTGGGGCTTCTCGACTACTCCATCTGGACCGCATGCAGGGTGTTCAGCGAGATCAAGCTCGCGCGCGAGGATGCCACCGTTGAGGAGATGGTCGAATTCGCAGTGAAGGAGTCCGGGTATCCAAGGGAGTATGCAGATGGCGACGTCAAAGGGTTTACGCGCATGCCCGGGTACGGCGTATGCTACCTGCTCGGAAGGCACCTGGTCAACTCGCTCAAGAAAGATCTTCAGGACATGCTGGGGCCCGAGTTCTCAGACAAGAGGTTCAATGACCTCGTCGCGGAGAACGGCAACCTGCCATTCTACCTGCTCGAGGAAGAGGTCAGGCACGGTTTGGAAAAGACAGACACACGATGAAGCGTGCAATAGGAAGGATAACGACATTCGATTTGACGAGACCTCGGCTATCTGGAGACGACCTTGATCTGGTCGCTCGCGGTGAACGGGGTGCCGTCGTCCATGATTCCGGCGACAGTCACCGTCACTGAGGAGCCGGGAACGAGCGTCTTCTTCGCGTTGTCCTTGACGAACTTCATCATCAGCTCCTCGACGCCGTCCTTGTCAGTGTCGAACAGCTCGGGGGCGAAGCAGGTCTCCGCCCGCACAATGCCGTTCAGCCTCACGCTCGGCAGGTAGACGTCGAGGACCGAGCATCCATCAGGGAGTTCCAGGTAGGCCGTCATGTACCTACCCCCACCCCTCATGTTCACGACGTCGGGGTCCATGTTCAGCGATCCCACGGCAAGAGTCCCTTCGTCCTCGGCATCGCTCTGTGCCTGCTCTGTGGGGGAAGTGACGGCGCCGGACCCCGCCCTGTCCTCGGTGAACCCTGTCCCCGAGGCGGGCGCCTGCAACGACAGCAGGCACAGCCCGCCACATGTGAGAGGGGCCAGCAGTATCGCGAGCACTTGGCTTTTTGTTGGGGTCACGGCAAGGAGTCAACTACCTGGCCGGTGGGTATAAGAGGGTTGCCAGGACGGCCTGTTTTTGCAGCCTGGGCTCTCTGCAATAGTTCATATAGTCGCAGATGCGCATTTCGAATCCTCAGCCGGTGAACGTGTCGGACCGATAGACGACTTGGCCTCCCAGGATCGTAAGAGACACCGTGACGTCCTTGATTCGTTCGACCGGTATCTCGAACAGGTTCTTTGAGACCACGACGAGATCCGCCAGCTTCCCAGGCTCGAGCGAACCCTTTGACTTCTCCTCGTGGGAAGCATACGCAGCGCCAATGGTGTACGCCCTGATCGCGTCCTCGAGGCCGATAGTGTTGTGCCTACCTACGAGCCCGCCACGGGTGATGGCAGTGTGAATGCCGAGGAACGGGTTCATGTCCGCCACGGGCCAATCGCTCGAGAACGCGAGCGTTGCACCCGACTCCATGAGCCCCCTCCAAGGGAATGATCCCTCCAGCCTCTCGTGCCCGATGATCTTCCCGTACACCTCGTCGAACTCTGGCGTCGAGAGATGCGCATGAGTCGGCTGCATGCTGGGAATGACTCCGAGCGGCCTGAATCGTTGTATGTCCTCGTCCGAGACGAGCTCGACGTGCTCTATCCGGTGCCTGCTGTCCCGGGGACCGTTGGAACGAGTGGCGTGCTCGTATGCGTCGAGGACCACCCTGACGCCCTTGTCGCCGCACGAATGAGTGATGCAGTGAAGTCCGAGCTTGTCGAGCTCTGCGACTATCGACTTGAACTCTTCCGGCGGGTAGAACGTGTCGCGGGGCGCCTGCGGATCGTCACTGTATGGCTCCAAGAGGGCGGCTGTGTGCGAGTCGGATACACCATCGATGAAGAGCTTCACCGCCCCGCCTCGGATCCACTCATCGTTGTACCGGGACCGCGCTTGGACGAACTCCCGCATCTGCCCCGCGCCCTTTTCTCTCCGATACTGGATCGCGACGTAAGCCCTGGATTTCAGCCGCCCTTCCCTTCGGAGCCTGTCATAGACCCCTATGTCATCGAGACTCCTGGCACCCATGTCATGGACCGAGGTGATGCCCCATCTCGCCATGTCGTCGAGGACCCTTCTGAGACCTTCATAGTCGAGATCGGTGCCCGCCCTCGCGGCCTCGTCGACGATGTTCTCCAGCTCCTCGGTCCTGTAGAAGACACCCGTGGGCTCGCCCGTGCCGGGATCTCTCTCGACGCCCGGAAGATCGCCGAACCTGGGACCCAGCGATCTCCTCACCGCCTCCACGAACCTGCTGTTCGTACACGCGGTCCAGCCGTCGTAGGACACGAGGTACGCTGGCCTGTCGCTTACTATTCCGTCAAGCACAGACCTGCCGGGGAGTCTCCCATCCTTCGATATGGCGGCGTACCGGAAGCCCGTGCCGCCTACGAGTCGGTGATCCGGATGCTCGGAGGCGTGCCTGGCCACGACACGGATCATCTCCTCTTGCGAGCTCACGGGCACCAGGTCGGCCCAGAAGTAGACCTGGTATGCGGAAAGGCAGTGAGTGTGCGCGTCGATGAACCCGGGAAGCACCAGTCGTCCTCCGGCGTCGATCACCTTCGTGTCGGGACCTTTCACGACGTCGACCTCGTCATCCGAGCCGACCATGAGGATCCGACCTTCTCGGACGGCGACTGCCTCTGTCCAAGGCTGTGACTCGCTCACCGTGAAAACCCGTCCGTGTCCGACTATCAGATCCGCGTGTGCCAAGACGTCTCCCCCGCCACGGTGATAAATCCCCAGCGGATAATCCCTTGTAGTCCTTTGCTGCCTCCGCCTGAGAATGCCTGTCGCACAGGCTCAAACTGGGGCAACCGACCGGACATCAGAATATCGTCAGAATGAGTGCCACGCCTGCCAGGATCATCAAGAGGATGATGAAGCCGACCAGCTTCGCGATGCGCCTGCCGATGACGTTGTAGTAGACCATCCTCTGCATCCTGGAAGGCTTCGACCGCACTCTGCTCTCCCGAGGCGCGTCAGGATACTGGCCAGTCTCGAAGCTCCTCCCGCAGCTAGGGCACCACCTTGACCCGACTGGGCTCGAGGACCCGCATGCAGGACACCTCAGCATCTCGCCTGATGAGCTCATCGTGATCAGGCCGTCCATAGCCAACTCCTCGGCATAATATGATATCCTGCTGGTTCTCAGACATGATATCAGGGTTTCCGCGGGCAAACCTTTGAAAGGCCGCGACCGAATATCCGAAGCTCCCCACGGACAAGCCCGCGAGGGGGTCGAAGGACATGCGGTACAGGAAGTTCGGCAGGATCGGATGGGAGGTCTCGGCGCTCGGTTTCGGGTGCATGCGCTTCCCGACGCTCGACGGGGAGCGGGTGAGCAAGAAGATCGACGAGAAGGAATCGACCAGGATGATCCGCCACGCCATCGACAACGGCGTGAACTACCTGGACACGGCATACGGGTACCACGGCGGGAGGAGCGAGGTCCTTCTGAGCAAAGTCCTGAGGGACGGCTACAGGGACAAGGTCAGGGTCGCCACGAAGTCCCCCATCTGGCTGATCGAGAAGGGAACGGACTTCGACATTTACCTCGACAAGCAGCTCAGAAGGATGCGGACGGACCATGTCGACTTCTACCTGTTCCACGGCCTGAACAGGAAATCCTGGACGAACACTGTCCTCAAGCGAGGGCTCATCAGGAGGGCGGAGAAGGCCCTCAGGGAGGGCAAGATCGGCCACATCGGGTTCTCGTTCCACGACGACTTCAAGGCGTTCAAGGAGATCGTCGACGGCTACGATGGATGGTCTTTCTGCCAGATACAGTACAACTACATGGACACGGAGAACCAGGCAGGCACCAAGGGCCTGAAGTACGCAGCATCGAGGGGGCTGGGCGTGATCGTCATGGAACCGCTCCTCGGAGGGAGGCTGTCCAACCCGCCACCGGATGTGAAAAGGGCAATACGGGAATTCGACAAGAAGCAGTCGCCCTCTGACATCGCTCTCCAGTGGATCTGGGACCAGCCGGAGGTGTCGCTGGTGCTCAGCGGCATGAGCACGATGCGGCAGGTCAGGGGCAACCTGAGGTCGGCGAACGCGTCAGGCGTGGGATCTCTGGACAGGGCCACGAGGGACCTCGTGAGCCGCATCAAGAAGAAGTACAAGGAGATGAGCCCCATCCCGTGCACGAAATGCGGCTACTGCATGCCGTGCCCGAACGGGGTGGACATTCCACGTAACTTCGAGGAGTACAATGACGGGTACATCCACGGCGACGTCAAAGGAGCGCGCGCGATGTACCAGGAGTACATGTCCAAGAAGGTTCGCGCGAACGCGTGCGTTCAATGTGGGGAGTGCGAGGAGAAATGCCCCCAGAAGATCAAGATAAGCCAGATGATGCCAAAGGTGCACGAGGTGTTGGGAGAGAACAAGCCCTACTAGGCTGGCAGCGCTGTTATCGAATCTGATAACCTCGGAACAGCAAATATGAACCCTCAGATGGCTCACATTGGACCAAGGTGTGAGCAAGTGAAGTGTCTGAACTGCGGCGCTGAGATTCCTGAGGTATCCCGCTTCTGCCTGAGCTGTGGTAGAGAGGTGCCCCCTCCGAAACAGGCCGTATTCGAGGATGCCCACAACCCCGACCCACACGGCCATGCGATGATGCTGTTCGCATTGTCTTTCATGATGTTCTTCTTCGCCATCATGCCGTTCGTGTTGGGCATGTGGATCGGCGGGGTCGTGATGGTCGCGGTCGGAGGACTTCTCGTCTTCGCAGGGCTGTATGTTCTGCGGTCAAACAGGCGGCAAGTCGTGGAGGCCAAGAAGGAGGCCGCTGTCAGGGTGAAGTGCCGCTACTGCGGGACCCTCAACGACCAAGATGCCAGCAGATGCCTCTCCTGCGGCGCAGCCCTCTAGCGTATCCTCGGAACGTGTCCAAGCCATCTCTCAGAAGATGCTAGATGCCCTGTGACGCCACTTGTTTCCGACCAAGATGACGCGTTTCAGCCCCCGTCTGAGATGTTTTCAACTGCCTTGCACATGAACCGCTCGACGGTTCAGCCGCATTGTGGATAGTCTGCTATCCGCTTGTGTTCCTTCTCTATGACAGCGTCTTCCTTTCTGGAACCAAGCATGCTAGCATGACCATCAGGTTCGTGGCGTTCCTCTTCGCCACAATCTGCGTGCTGCTGTAGATATCCCTCGCAGTATCGCTCGTATTCGAGATCGTCGGGCAGCGCAGAAGTATGTGCCAGCGATGAGAGAATAGACTCGCAGCCGACCGATACGACTCAAGACCCGTCGTTCCTCTCCGTCGAGTATCTGCCCACAGGGACGAGGATCTCGAACCTGGTGCTCTTGCCGGGAGCTCCGGATTCCTTGAGCGTCATTCCCGAGGAGCTGAGCACTTCCCTCGCAAGGAACAAGCCGAAGCCGTCCGACCGCCCGTAGCGATAGCCGCAGTCGAATATTCTCTCCTTGACAGCCTCAGGAAGACCTCGTCCGTGGTGCTCTATGCTTATCATGAGGCCACTCCTCAGCTCCGAGCTCTTGACCACGACCTTGTCACCTTTGCCCTTCAGGCCGGGGATGTTCTGGACCACCGACTCGAGGGCAATCTCGAACAGGCCATCTGCCATGACGCCGACCTTGCCCACCTTGAACTCGAACCGCGGCCCGCCGCTTCCGGTCTTCTCTGCGATGCTCTCGAGCACTTCCTTCAGGACCCACCAGCGCGGTTCGGTCTGGCCAATCAGCTGTACCGATCTGATGAAGTCGATGCGATGCTGAATGTTCGCACAGTTCCTCGCCATCTTCTCGAGGTAGCCTGTCACATCTGTGCCTCGGAACTCGTCCAGCGCCAACTCTGTGTAGAAGCTCATGATCGAAGCCTGGCTCTGTATCTCGTCCAGCGCAGGACCATCGATGATGGCCATCCTGCGGCTGGCCTTGCGGACGTCCCGGAGCTCGAGCCTGTGTATGTCCGCGAGCCTAGCTCTCTTGAGGATGTCGCGGCTCGCCCTCTCGTAGATGCCCTTGGGCACCTGGCCGCGCATGCTCGACAGGAACTCGTCCGGTGGAGTGAAGTACGGGTTGACGCAGAGCTCCCCCTGGACGATGACTTTGGGGTGTGCTCTGATCGCGTCCAGAAGCAGGTCGGAGTCGAAGCTCGGCTCATCGTACTGGCAGAGGATCGTCGCGGCGCTTCCTGGATACAGGTTGTTCAGCCGGGCCTCGTATTCCCTCAGACCCTCGACTCCCGGAAGCCCGGAATCGTACCAGGTCATCTCCCCTGTTCCCCGCATCCCGCTGAAACCCTCAGAGAGAGCCTGCTGCTCGAAGGACCTAATGAACCCGATCGTACGGTCGATATCGAACCGTCTGTCCTTGAGATACACTTCCTTGCTTGGCGCGATCACGAGCTGATGCGCGTCGAGGGCACCCTGGACATCCTTGACCTTCATCAGCGCCTCGACGATGTCGTCACTCGTGTGCGCGTCCGCGACATAGAGGCATTTCTCGTGGCGTTCGAGCCCACCCAATATGAAAGGCACTGCGGAATTGAACTGGTCGACCTCGTCCTTGAAGATGCTCGCCATGTGCACCCTGCCAATACTCTTCATGGCTAAGCCGAGCGTCTCCATAGGTCTCACCGGTGTGTGCGGATGCGTCGAGAAGTCCTGAGGGCTCTCATCGTGTCTGGCAACCGACAGGCCTCTGGACATCAAGAGCATCATTCCTACATATATATCTGTAGACGGATTTTGTAACGGACCCGCAGCGTGGCAGAACACGGTAGCAGAGCCAGGGAAGCCTGACAGGCAGAACTGTATTTGACAGGAGCCACATTCTTCCGATCATGGGGACATAACACAGTTAAGCCCCGTCGGCCCGTTGTTCGCCGCGCCTCTACACGCCACGATCAGATAGATCAAACGACATTGTGTCGGGCTTCGATCTCGATTTCCTTGGTGCAGGAGCGCCTACCACGAGGTGCGAACAGGACACATTGCGGGGGATAGTCTCCCGCACGACCTTCATGTCCGCGAATGTCCCGTCCGACCGGAGCAGGACCCCCCTGAGCCTACAACGAGACATCGTATGGCTAATTGGCGCACTCCGAGTGACAGCTTGGCAGCTCGCGCTGGCCAGATTCATTTCGGCAGATGGTAGCTATCTAGAAAAAGACAAAGCAGTGGACAGCCATTTAGGGTATTCAGAGGCATCGTCCTAGCGGTCAGCGGGCGGAAGGACCATGGGATCCGAGGCAATCAACCCTGAAGTTATCAAGAAACGCATGTGGCTGGACTACCAGTACTCGTGCGCCAACCCGGCACATGAGCACTTGGACTGCCTGCTCACCCTAGTCACCGAGCTGGCCGACCCGCAGCTGGATATCCGGAAGTTCATGAAGGACACTGCCGACGCGATGACCGAGAGACTCGGGGTCAAGGAGGTTACGATCGGGCTCCGCCATGACGATGGCCTCTACAGGTATGAGGTCATGTCTGGCCTGACTGAGGAGAGGTGGATGGCTCATGCCGCCCTCGCTTACAGATACGAGGACTTCCTCGAGTCGAGCATCTACAAGTTCAAGCAGATAAGCAAGTTCACGAAACTGTTCCTGGCGGAAGACAATCCCTACGGGGCTGGGGAGGAGCTGACCTACAGCAAGACGGAGATGATGAAGTCCGAGCGAAAGTCGCTCGAGGACACAATCGAGGGCGACTACTTGGACATCAGCATCTTCGGCAAGGGCGACGAGCTCCTCGGGTGGATCGAGACCTCAGGGATGATGAACGGCAAGTTCCCCGATGTCCAGACCATCAAGTCCATCGAGGTGCTCGCGACGGTCATCGGCGTCGCTCTCTCTCGGGCGAAGGCCGAGTAGAGCCTCCCGCGGTTGATACGATTCACTTCTTCTTGTCGAACATCACCACTTCGCTTGTTGGTTGAACTGGTGCGGGCGGAGCCACCGCCTTCGCCTTGGCCTTCATCCGCATCGAGACAACGGCCAGCACTGCACCTATCGCCAGCAGCACTGCACCCGCGATGAGGTACGTCAGGTCTATCCCGGTCACCTTGTATGATATGTCTATCTCCTGTGGGTCCGTCGTCGACGCGTGCTCCACCACGATGTAGTAGGCCCCGGTCGTCGGAAGGTCGGCGGAGAAGGACCCTGCTGTGCTGGTCGACGAATCCAGCGGGTTCGAGACATAGCCGCTCACGCTGTACTCGTCGAACTGTTCAGAATCGAGCACGAGGAGGCGAACCGTGCCGTCCGACGTGACCTCGTAGCTACCAGACACATGCCCGTTCAGCCACATCGAGATCTTGATGTAGCTGTAGTAGCCCGCTCCTGAGGGCAGACTAGCAGTCACATCACCCTCGGTCGGCTGGAGCCCCCACGCGACACCTATGATCCCGATGATTATCAGGATGTAGGCCACTATCGCGATTATCTTGGGGGACATCAGACATCCCACTCCGTTCTCTGAGCAGCGGATGGCGGAAGAGCCTGCTCAAACGCCTTTCTTGCGGACTTGGCATACTCCTCTATCGCTGTCTTCTTGTCGACTCCCGCGGCCTTCCTGGTCTCGAGCATCTCCTGAGGAGGAACGAGGAACGCCTTCAGAGATCTGGACTTTCCAGCGCTGTCGACATAGTCGACGAGCAGTGTGTATGCGTTGCTCATAGTGTAAGACGAAAAGCCTTTCTTCAGGTGCAGCTTCTGAATCCCAGCGTGCGGCACGACCGTGTTCGAGTCGTCGGCTGCCAGCTTTCCGATGTCCTCGCTTGCGTAGTCGACGGTCTTCTTGTCCGACAGAAGCGCGTCGCCGATCGCACCCAACAGCGCCGCCTTGCTCGCCTTTTCGAGCACGAAGATGGATCTCTGATCCGTTATGAGCAGCCCATAATCCTTCGGGCCCATCGCCCCTTTCATCATGACCCTTGGCACTAGAGCTATCTTGTTCTCACCCATGCCAATGACCTCCCTCTTTTCCCCTGGCATCGAAAGGCGCGTGCCGCTACTTATCCATTGTCTTTTGGCAATTGCCCTCGCGAGTGACTACAGTCTCGAAGCTGCGTGCTACCATCAAACTCGATGATGCAATCACACTGTTGATGCAAGTACGATGCCTATGATGACTGCAGCAAGAAGCAGCCAATCAGTCCTCGAGAGGCCTTCCTTGAGGAAGAAACGAGCCGCTGCTATCGTCACCACAGGGTATGCGGAGATAAGCGGGTAGACGATGGATGCCGCGCCCTCGGACACCGCAGCGGTCTCCGCGAAATACCCGAGCTGCCACAGCTCCGTGATCACGACAGCGCCGATGACGGGCACGGACCATCTTGGGAGCATCAGCTCCTTCGTCGCCCTCCGGTGCCTCAGATAGGCGAAGGCGATCGGCGGGAGCAAGAACGGATACAGACCGAGATAGGCGATCAAAGGCAACTCCGACAGCGACAGCTTGATGAACATGCCCCCGAAGCCCCATAACAACAGGGTGGCGATGCTGAGCACCAGCGCCGCCCTCGAGAAACCGGTCTCCTTGCTCGACCGACCGTGGGAGTAAGACAGGGCCACCATGCTCGCGATGATCAGGGTAATCCCAAGGGCGTTCACCAGGCTCAGCTCCTCCCCGAGGACGGTAACAGCGAGAGCGGCGGTTATTGCAGGGTATGCCGCGGTCACGCTTCCGACCACGCTCACCGCCCCCTTGTCAAGCGCCTCGAGGAAGATGTAGTAACCAATCCGCGCGGTCGATGCGCCGATGAATCCATAGAGAATGTACTCGACCGGAAGAGAGGCGAAGTCCACGAATGCGATGGCTCCCGCGAGGAAGACGACGTACATGGGCAGCGACACGAGGAAGTTCACGGCCACGAGCGAGACGACGTTGAGCGACTGCACGACCTGCTTCGAGATGACCTGCGTGATGCCATAGATGAGGAGGGAGGTAAGGGCAAGAGCTATGGAGATGTCTATCATGCTGTTCCTGCTGCGAGAGTCCGCGATTCCGTGAGACTATTAGATACTTCCCTCGGGTCCTTGCGCCCAACATACCAACAGCTGACTCGCTTGCCGGAGAACCGCTCTGCCAGGTGCTCCCTCGTGAGCTCAGAGGTAGAGGAATTCCTCCTCGACAGTCAGGCCCAGCCCAGGCAGCATCGAAACGCATTTCTCCGCCGGCAGCTGCTCTGGAGCGTACAGCGTCCTGTCCATCTCTCCAGAGAGTATCAGGTTCGCGCCCAAGGCTCCACCCGTGCCCACTATGTACCCTGTGGCGTTGCTCTTGAACGCCTTGTAGGCCCACTCGTGGGAGAGGAGGCTCCAGACCCTGGCCATGGCCTTCTTGCCGTCCTTCTTGCCGAGCACCTCGACGACCACGCCTACGGTGCCCTTGACCTTGCCCACGAGGTCGACCGGCCTCGGCATGAGCGCGACAACGACGTCGATCGGCCTGATCTTCACGCCCTTCACATCGATCGTCTCGAGCCCGAGCATTCCGATCTTCCTCAGCATCTTGGAGACGCTTGCGAAATTGTCGTCAATCGCGATCTTGAAGTCCGCATTCTTGATTCCCTTGATGAACATCGGGATCATGAACGTCTCTTCGTGGGTCGTGTTGTAGACTGGCAGCGTGCCTATGGGCTTCGGGAAATCGTAGTGGTCCTTCCTGCTGAGCGGCGGCAGCCAGGTCATCTTGCCGTTCTTGTATACTGCCGCCTTCATCTCCACCTCTTCCATCATGTCCAACGGAGACCAGAGCGTGAAGAAGTCGACGCCCTCCGCGGAGCCGTTGTCCCCGTCCCTGACATGCGCCTCGTAACACGAGTCGAGCTTGTTGGCGGCGTACCTCGCGAAGATGTCCGTTATGCCTGGGTCGGCGCCCATCCCAGTTATCGCGGTGATCCCGGCCTTCTCGCACTTCTTCTTGTACTTGCCGAAATCGTCCAGAACCTCAATCGCGACCGAGAAGTCGATGTAGCTCGCTCCCGCGGCGAGAACGTCCTCGAAGACCTTGATGTTCATCTCGCTAGGTATGGAACTGACGATCAGGTCGCACCCCTTCAAGACCTTCTTTATCGAGGCACGGTCGCGAGCGTCGACCTTCGCGATCGAGAACTTGTCGTTCTTGACCCTGGTCATCATCGCCTTCGCGGCCTCCGGCCGCGAATCTGCCAGGACAAGTTCGTCGACCTTGTCGTTCCTCACAACATGTTCCGCGCACACAAGCCCAGTTATGCCACACCCCAGTTGGACAACCCTCATTTTTCCGCTCTCTGGGCAACCGGTATCGCTTCCTCTGCTAAATCCATTGTGGAAAACATCTAATACCCAGGATGCGGACTTCGAGACGACGAGCGCGCTGCCGCTCGCGTCCCAGTCCTCCACCAGAAAGCCTCATAGCCAACCTACGCTCATGCCCTGCGTTGATAGGACCATGCGCTGCGGTAGCTGCGGCACGGAGAACCCTCCGGGAAGAGGGGACTGTATCAGGTGTGGCAAACCCCTCGGTCGAGCGGCCAATCAGATCAAGGCTGCCGCTCCATCCGCACGGCCCATCATGCCTGATGAGATTCTGAAGAAAGGCGGAGACGCGAACTACCGGGACATCCCTAAGAAGATGCAGCTGGAGTACGACCACGGAGCGAAGGACTTGGGGGTGAGAGCCATAGAAGGGGTGTTTTCGCTTCTTCAGCATTTCCAGAAGAGGCAGATCAGCCTCCGGGAGCTGATGCTGGAGGCGGCCACCATGATGAACAAGCAGTTCGGGATAGCTTACGTGGCGATAGGCGTCAAGAGCCCGAACGACGGACGCTTCAGGTATGAGGTGGCAGTCGGCTTCAGGGAGGAGGCAGTGTCCTTCAGGAAGAAGGTGTCGTACGACAAGAGCGACTTCTACGACGCAGGGCCTTACAAAGGATATTGGATCAGCAAGTACACCAAGATCTTCCTCGCGGAGGACCATCCCTACGCGAACGGCGAGCAGGTCGCCTACAACAGACCGATCCTCCTCGACCTGAAGAGACGCTCGTTGTCCGACTCCATGGAGGGGGACTACATCGACACGATGATCTTCGGTCCAGACAACGAGCTCATCGGCTGGATAGAATACTCAGGCACGAGGACCGGGAAGATGCCCGACATGATGACCTTGAAGTCGATCGAGGCCATTGCGGGAATAATAGCGGCGGCGATGGCCATCCAGCGAGAGCACTGACCGCTGAGCGCAGTCGCATGTCACCGTCACAGAACCCGTTTCGGGATCAGGGCCCTTGTCGCCATTTCCCGAAGACATCACGAATAGTATTACATGGAAGAGGTCGTTAGGGACTCAGAGGCAGGAAGGCAGCATCATGACGGCCCCTCGATTCGTGCGCAACATGGTAATGCCGTTCAAGTACGTCCAGGGAAGGGGAGCGCTCGCCCTCGTCGGGGAGCACTCAGCGGCGTTGGGCGAGAACGCGTTCGTCGTCGGTGAATCGGTCGCCCTCTCGTTGACCAACAAGGCAATCAGAGACTCATTGGCATCGGCCGGCGTCCGCCTCAGAGTCTTCAGCGATAGCGCGAGGGAATGCACTTATTCTGCAATTGACCGGCTTGCCAAGGACGGCACTGACAAGGGGGCAGACCACGTCATCGGAGTCGGAGGCGGGAAGGCGATGGACCTCGCCAAAGCGGTCGCCATGAAGATGGATGTGCCCGTGGTCACGGTGGGCACCCAGTGCGCGACCAACGCCGATGGCAGTCATGAGTCGATTGTGTACTCCGACGACCACGAGTACGTCGCGGACATCGTCCTCCCGCGAAACCCGCACGCAGTCATCGAAGACACAGACATCATCGCGGGAGCTCCGCTGCCATTCATCATCCAGGGCATGGGAGATGCCCTCGCGTGCAAGTTCGAGGCAGAGGCATTCGCGAAGGCAAGGGCGAAGAAGAAGGACGCCGCGGTCCCGACCGTGGCGGCCCTCGCCCTCGCGAACACATGCTACGAGAACCTCCTGTCGAAAGGGCCAAAGGCAATCGAGGCACTGAGGAAGAAGTCAATCTCCTCCGAGGTCGAGGACATCATAGAGACCGTCAAGCTGATATCGTGTCTCGCGTTCGAGAACACGGGCTGCGCGCTCGCGCACGCGCTACACAACGGCCTGACCAAGAGCAGGGAGGTCAAGGGTCAGCACGGGGAGATTGTCGCGTACTGCACAATCGTCCAGGCAGTGTACGAGAACAGACCTCCGGACCAGATCCGTCAGATGGTGACTTGGTGCAGGCGAGTGGGTCTGCCGACTGCTCTCAAAGACCTTGACTCGCCGTCGGGCAGGGCGATCGAAATCGCTGCCCGGCATGTGTGCGCCGACGACCTCGAGATGAAGAACATGCCCGAGGAGGCCAGGCAGGAGGACATACTCAGAGCGGTCAAGAAGGTCGAGCAAGGCAACTACTGACGCGCTTCCGATTGCCTGCCTTCTTCTTGAGCGCCCTTCTTCCGCATGTACGCCCTCCACGTCATCGCCCACCGCGCAGGGTCGTCGAGGGCAGTCTCGTCCATCCTTGCCACGGATGAGCTGTGCGGAGCGCCCTTGATTAGTTCGGGATCGGAGTATGCCTCCTCCGATATCTTCTCGAGGACAGCGACCCAGTAGTCGATATCGGCCTTCGAGTACGTCTCGCAAGGTTCTGGCGTGAACGGGTCCGGCACGACCCACGGGTGGTGGCTCAGGAAGTAGCTCTGGATGCCGTAGTCCACGACTCTCCGGTTCACGTCGACCACGCTGACTCCAGTCTCTCTGTTCATCTTCTCGAGGCTCCACCGGATCTGGTCAACGCGCCACTTCGTCGAATACGGTTTCGTGACGCCCCTGATGCCCAGGACCTTCTTCTCGAGATAGCTGCTGTTGATCGCCGAGACTCCCGCGGCCTCGCGCATGCCCTCGGCGCCCATGCTCATTGCCCACGAGTACGCCCTCAGGACGACGGGGACGTTGCCCATGAAGTCCCTGACCTTCCCGATGCTGTTCGGCCTGTCGTAGTCCAGATGGTACTTCCTGCCTGCACGCGTCACGACGGGAACGGGGAGGAACTCTGCGAGGTCTTTCGTCACGCACACAGCCCCGCACGCGGGACCGTCGGACCCATGGGGTGACCCGAAGGTCTTGTGCAGGTTGAAGAAGCACATGTCGAAGCCCGCTTCGCGCGCGCGGGTGACACCCATGATGGCGTTCGCGTTGGCCTGGTCGTAGCTGCAGAGCCCGCCGGCCTCGTGCACCATCGTGGTCCACTCGTCGATATCAGGGTTGAAGATGCCCGTGTCCTCCGGGTTCGTGATCATGACGCCTGCGGTGCGCTTAGAGAGAGCGGCCTTGAGCGCTTCCGTGCTCGGCATGCCAGTATCCTCGTCAGGGTAGAGCGTGATGACCTTGAACCCCGCGGTCGCAGGCACGGCAGCGTCGCATGGATGGGAGAAGATTGTGGTGATTATCTCGTTTCGCTGAGCGAGCTCTCCCCTGAGCTCGTGGAACTTCCTCATGATGCACGCGTTGACGAACACCGCTTCCGAGCCACCTCCAGGCTGGAACGAGAATTCGTCCATGCCGGAGACCTCCCGGAGGAAGACATGGCCGAACTTGTAGACAATCTCGAGAATGCCTTGGATCGTCCGCTCGTCCTGCAATGGATGCACGTCCGCGAGCGCCCTCGCCAGCTCCTCGTTCACTCTCGGGCTGTACTTCATCGTGCAGGTGCCCTCGCTGAAATCGATGTTCAGGTCCATGCCGAGGGTCATTTGGGACAGTCTGAGATAGTGCCTGAGCACTTGCGGCTGGGAAAGCTCGGGCAGCATGGGAGGCCCTCCCCGCAACATCTTCGCGAGAACAAGGCCAGACGCTTTGCCGACCTTGTTCCTGATCTCCTGCTCGACCTCGGGCACTGCGATCCCGCGCTCGCCCCGTCTGCCGAGCTCAGCTATCACGGGCTCGCTCCACTTGGGGGCGTGGTATGGCCGCACCTTGGGCGAGGAGGTCATCTGAGCACCTCCGAAAGGGCATGCGCCAGCCGGTCGATATCGTCCTTCGAGTGCACCTCGGTGACGCAGTAGAGGGACGACGCTCCCAAGCCTGGATACTCGCCTGTCAGGTCCTTGCCCCCGAAGATCCCTTTCTTCAGAAGAGCCTTGTTGACCGCGGGAACGCTCTTCCCGGTGGCGTCGAAGTTGATGACGAACTCCTTGAAGAACTGCGGAAACAGGATCTTGAGGCCCTCTAGCTCCGCGAGAATCTGCGCAGCATAGTGCGATTTCTGGAGGATGGCCTCTCCGACCTCCTTCATGCCCTGGGGTCCCATGAGGGCCAAGTAGTTGGCCGCGACGATAGTCCACATAGCAGTCGCCGTGCCCACCCAGTCCTTGGCCCTCTCACGCGCGACATAGGAGGTCCTGTCGAACCTGCAGTATCCGAAACCATGTTCGCCCTCGCGCCTCGTAGGCGCGATGCTGATGAGGTGCGTGGGGTACTCGGCGACGTATCTCTCCTCGTCCCTGCTGGCGATGAAACCTGCGAGACCCCCGCCGCAGTTCATGTGCACCCCGAGGGGCTGCACCTCCCCACAGACGATGTCCGCACCGTACTCGGTCGGCGGGGCGAGCACTCCCAACGAGATGGGATCGACGCCCACGACGACCTCCGCCCCGGCCTTGTGAGCGGCTGCCGAGATCTCGTCGCCCTGGCTCTCAATCACGCCCAGGTACGAGGGGTTCTCGAAGTACACCCCGGCAGTATTCGAGGAGAGCTTCCTACTGAGATCTCCGAGGTCGACCATTCCAGTCAACGAGTCGAAGCCGACCGTCTTGATATCTATGTGAACGGGCATCCCAGGGAGGCCTGCGAAGTTCCTGATCGTGGAAAGCCTGGAAGGACTGACGCTCCCAGCCACGAGCACCTCCCGCCTCCCGGTAAGCCTGCTGGTCATTCGGACAGCGTTCGCAGCGGCCGCGCTCCAGTCGTAGGTCGACAGGCAAGCGACCTCCATGTCCACGAGCTCGCCTATCATGCTCTGGAACTCGAAGAACGCCTGGAACCTGCCCAGGTCGGAGTAGTACTCTCCCGAGTACGCGGACAGGAACTCCGCCCTTCGGGCGATCTCGTCGCACACGGCGGGCACATAGTGCTGCCAGCAGCCCGCTCCGAGAAAGCTGATGTTCTCCTTGCACGTGCTGTTCTTCGCCAGCAGCCCTTCGACGTGCCGCCTCAGGTCAGACTCGGAAGGCAACGGTGAGGGAAGGTCCATCGGCCTCTTGAGCCGCAACCTGTCAGGTATCATGTGCGAGTAGAGCTCGTCAGCGTCCTTGACGCCGATCTCGTTCAACAGCTCGGCCTTGACCTCAGGGACCGAGTTGGGTATGTACGGGTGCACGCGTTTGTCCGATGCCACTTCATCACCGCCCTCCTGGAATCATATCCCACATGCCGACCATGCATATGAATGGCTCGTGCTCAGGCGCGTCTGAGCTTGTAGACCGCCCTGCGACCGTAGCCCGTGATGACCTTGATGAACCCTTCCAGAGACTCGTCGAGCTCGGGATCGCCCGTGTCGACCAGGAGA
>Ga0315314_1002111_pt1 | contig 16732 bp, 17 predicted proteins | sample TDP9_MG_FD_203631 | JGI IMG/M metagenome (GOLD analysis project Ga0315314, IMG submission 203631) | Freshwater sediment microbial communities from Lake Towuti, South Sulawesi, Indonesia - TDP9 | ecosystem: Environmental > Aquatic > Freshwater > Lake > Sediment | place: Indonesia: South Sulawesi...
TTAACTCAAGGAAGTCTCTTACAGCTCGTTCAACATCTCTTGATTGTGTCACATATCTTCCGACAATGATTATGTCAGCACCCTTTTCCAAGGCTTCTTTTGCTGTTTCAGGAGTTATTCCGCCTGCCACCGCAAGCAGAAATCGTTTTTCTTTAAAGGTTTGCCGCATTTCTTGGATTAGCTCCAATCCTATTGCTCTTCCGGTTTCTTGGTCTATTCCTCTGTGCAAGATAACTATGTCTGGAAATTCCTTGATTGTTTTGAGTTTCTTGATTGGGGCGTCCACGTTTAGCATATCAACTATGGCGTATATTCCAAGTCTTTTTGCCTCGTGGATGAAAGCGTCGAGGGTTTCCGCTGGTGCCAGTCCCGCAGCCACCACGGCATCCGCAGTTTCGTCGTATGCTAAATCTACTTCAACTTTTCCAACATCTAAGGTTTTCATGTCTGCAATGAAGAATATGTCCTTCGCGACTTCTCTCAGGTCACTTATCACTTTTGCTCCATACCTTTTTATTAGCGGTGTTCCAGCCTCAAGGATTATTCTGTCGCTTCTTGGAATCTGTGCTATTATCTTCTTTGTCCTTTCCATTTCTGGAATATCTAGTGAAATTTGCACGTATGGCGGTCTCCAAAGGCGCGGCACTCTGAATCCCATTATCGGATGCTTAGCCCTATCTTTGTCATAGAAAACTTTCTCCAATGTCGGATATTTTGTCAAGGCCCTTTTCAAAGCCAGTTTGGTTGCTCCATAATTGTAGTGGTATATTTTACGGTAATCCTTCGCTTGTGGATGCACAAAAACACTGCACACTATAACCCAGTCGTCCACCTTATCTTTAGGAATGATCCCTTCTTCCACAGCATCTGCAACAGCCTTCGCCACCGACGCCTGCGCAGGTCCAAAAATCTTGCCCACATCCTCAGTATTTTTGACTGTAACTTTCGGTACAAGCAATGTGTGTGGCTTAGGCGGAAGATTAGGCCTTATGACCGCCAACAAAGGAGTATGCCCCGCTGAAAGATTGGACAAACCGGCAGCAAATGCCTCTCCGACAGGTCCACCCTTGTCACCTATTAAAAGGTCAATATGCGCGAGTTCGTTACCTTCACCGACAAGCGCCTCGCCGATCAAGTAGGCATGCTTCCGAGAAGCTTCGACATTTTCCGACAGCAAAGCTGGCGATATCTCTTCAGAAACCTCATCAAAGTCGACACTAAACTCTTTAAGCCAAGTGTACAGCGTGTCTCTATGTATGTTTATGATTTTGGCAGTTCCTGAAAGTGTAGGTTTTGTCGGCTTTCTTCTCAGAGAACTACGAATTTCAGCTTCCTTTTTAGCAGCTTCCGTTAATAATTTGATAAGCTCTTCTTTTGTAGTAGGTTTCTTAACATCACGTTCCGACGTTTCGAATCACCGTTATACAATTTTGGTAAAAGGTAGTATATAAAACTGTCGGATGTGAGTGTTAGCGTATTGGAATATTGCGATGGAAGTTCGAAATTGTCGGATAAAATTGTTTCGATAAGGCAATCCTCTGCAATTGCAGAACCTGGTTGTCGAACCCGAGGTATCTTTGAGGATCAGCTCGTCACAAGTGGTGTGATCAGCATTTGCGGTCTTTGTTTCTTGCTTTGGTCTTGATGAAAATTTTTGCCGTTAAATCGGTAAGTCTATATACTTCGAGTATCTAGAAGGCTTAAAATCGTCCTGCGGAGTTGCCCTCATGACTTGGAAAGATCTTGTCGGCTTGTGTCTCTTGATAGCAGGTATGCTCCTTTTCTTGTACGGAAGTAATTACTATGATGCTGTTGTCGGATGGTCTGGAGTGTACCTCATGATTGGCGGCATTTTGGCAGAGATAACGCTGAAGGTGTACGAAATTTTACGGAAAAAGTGACGTTAATTAGAAAGCGTAAAGTTTTGAGTATTTCTCGTTTAGGTAGTTTAGGTAAGGTCTGACGCTGAATTCTTTGCCTATGATCTTTTTGATGAGGTCTGGGGGGTCGTATAAGTTTCCGTGGCTATGAACGTTCTGGATTAGCCAATCTTTTACGTTGTTGAAGTTTCCTTTTTCAATTTGTTTTCTCCATTCTGGTATGTCTTTCTCCATTGTGGCAAGTATTTGTCCGCTGTATATGTTGCCAAGTGCATAGCTTGGAAAATAGCCATATAAGCCACTAGCCCAATGCGTGTCTTGCATTACGCCTTCGGAGTCGTTTTCAATTTTTATGCCAAGATAGTCTTTGTAGCTCTGGTTCCATATTTCTGGAAGTTCTTTGACCGTTATTTTGTTAGCAAATAGTTCGCGTTCTAGATTGAATCGTATGATGATGTGGAGTCCATATGTGACCTCGTCAGCTTCGACGCGAATCTTCGAAGGTTTAACTTGATTGATAGCGTGAACAAACTTGTCTAAATCAACATTAGACAGAATAGTGCCTGTTGTTTCCTTCAATTTTGGCAGGAAGTAAACCCAGAACTCGCGAGAGCGTCCAACTATGTTTTCTACGAAGCGAGACTGGGATTCATGTAGGCCCGAAGAGCAGCTTGACCCGACGGGCAGGTACATCCATTCTTGTTTTAGGTTTTGGTCGTAGATGGCGTGTCCTGCTTCGTGGAGTACTGAGAATATGGAGGAGGCGAAATGATCTTCATAGCAATGAGTTGTTATTCGCACGTCATCGTAATACCCTGTCGTGAACGGGTGTTCTGTTTCGTCTATTCTGCCGCCAGCTTCTTTCGATTCTACCTCGTATTTTACAAATTGGGCTAGTGCTTTGGAGATTTTGCGTTGCGTGTCTATTGGAATTTTGCGCTTAAGTATGCTTGCGTCTGGTTGTTTTGGCGAATTTTGGCATTTTTTTAGCAGCAAAACCAAGCCTTCTCTTAATTCGTTGAAAACTTTGGTTATCGTGCTAGCTGTCATTTTTGGTTCGAAAATGTCTATTAACGCATCGTAGGGTGTTGAGGTTTCTTTTACCTTCATTAGGGTTTCCGCTGCCTTCTTTTGTAGTTCGACGAGTTTCTCAAGTTCAGGTCTGAAAATTGAGAAATTCTTCGTTGCCTTAGCTTTTTTCCAGATGTCTACGGTTATAGCTCGTTGTTTTGCGATTTCTACGACAAGTTCTTCCGGAAGCTTTGTTTGTTCGTCGTAGTTTTTCTTTGTCAAGTACACGTTTCTTTTCTGGATATTATTCAGCTTGTCATAATTCGAGTGGCGCATAATTTTTTCTAACAAGGTTCCTACTTCGGGATCTGTGCTCATTTTATGTTCAATCTTGCTGAGGAGAGCCAGTTGTTGACTTCGCAGTTGTATGGCTTTTGGCGGCATCATCGTTTCCATATCCCAATAGATAATAGATTCTGCCGACTGAAGGATGAAAAGGGTCTTGGCTTTTTCCATCAGCTGCTTATAGTCTGACAACAGATTTTCAGTCATTAATCATCACTTTGAGTAGTGAAGATTATTGAATAGAAACAGCCCGTATATGAGTTTTTACAAACAATAAGCTGCTGAGTTTAGTGCTCCGGGCGGGATTCGGACCCGCGTCTCCGGCTCGAAAGGCCGGAATACTTGACCGGACTATACTACCGGAGCATCATGCAAAATGCTTTTTTCATTCGAATAAACCTTATCCCTTTAAGACTGTTTTCAAACACTCTTCCAGTGGTGCAAGTGTGGTTTCTGCTTTGTTCATTGTCGGTGTGTAATAGGCTGTCTTTGCAGAGTTTGTCATTATCGTTTCTATTCCGAGCTTGTCGGTCCATGTAACTACTGCGCACGTGTCTGTGAGCACGTGAGCTCCGCTCCGCCCAATTTTTTTGGCATATCTTCTTGCTTTGTCTTTAACGTAATGCGATGTGCAAACCCAAAATTCCGTTCCAGCCTTAACCTTTCTGTTGCCTATCAACTCTGCAATTTGCTTAATTTCATTCAGCGAACAATGCGGGCATCCGACAAATACAAGGTCAGGCTTTTGCTTTGAAGTCGTAGTCAAGTCTTGGATTGTCTGCTTAATGTCTTTAGCTTCTATGGTTATTTTCTCCGGCGCAACAGTCTTTCCGCCTATACCCTCTCGGTAAAACATGTTGACCATACCTGCTGTCGCAAGTCCGGCTCCCAACTGTTTCCAATTCTCCCTAGAAGCGTTTTTGAGGTTGTGGATGATTGGAATCTTATCTTCCAAGATTTTGCCCAAAAAAATCCCCAGAGCTCCAAATTCCACTTCACTTTGCAATTGCTTTTCCAATCTCACTGAAACTTTTGGTTGTCGATTTTCAGTTTTATGCATTCCATAATCAGGCGTTTTTCCAATTATTGAGGCTGCTAAGGCGCTGGGTCCACCTTCACGGTTTGTCCATGCCCCAGCAACAGAATTAGCGTAAGCCACTGCTGAAGATTCTGCCCAAGCCAGATGCGAGCCTCTTCTCGGCTTTTCTAAATAGTATGGTGTGCACGTCAAAGACCGTGCAAAACCCATCTTCTCAAAAAACCCCAGAACATCCAACTGTTTCTGACATATACTTGACGGCAGCTTCTTGCATAGATATTCTTTATCAAGACTTTGAGGATTCAGCGTAGCTTTGACCTTAACCATGGGATTGTCATCTGCCAGCACCTTCAGAAAATCTGTTGGGGCGTCGCCTAGAGTTTTGTATGAAACTCCTGAAACATGCGCCGAGTCTATCGGAATAAGTCTTGTTGCGTTAAAGAGTTCGCCCAAGCGGACAAGGATTTTCATGCATATTTGATTCGCCCAGCCGAACTCGCCGTCGTAGATGCGTTCTTCTTCCTTCGTCAAATACATGTCTGCTCAGCTCTCCTTTCTTCTTAAAACCTTAACGAAGCCGTTAGTGGCGTCGACTTCGATCAAATCACCAGTTTTTACCTGCTTGATGTCTATTTGGTCAACCATAGGTATATCCGCTATTATGGCTCCGACCACAATAACAGGGTCAGCTTTTTCATTAACTATGGCTTTTGGCGCCAACTTTTTCTTCGCCAAAGAATATAGGACGTAGCTGCCCACTGTTGAGCCATGCCCGTGTGGAAAACACAGAATCTTGTCTTTGATGCATTGTCCATGTAAATCGTGGTTTTTCTCGACTATCTTGCCGTCGGCAGGGTCAACTCCCCCCAGAAAGCTAATTGGCTTTGCCGATACTAGAGCTTCGGCTTTGCAATGTCCTTCAACGATTCTTCTTCCCTTCAATGTTAATGGCTGCATTTAATGCACTTTAATAGGATATTTTTGCTGAGGTGGGGACTCCGCCTAAAATCTTTGATGCTGCGTTGCTGACTCTTTCACGGGTTTTTTCTTCTGTGTAAACACGTAATATGTTTATGAAACCTTTCAGAACTTCGAAAATGTTTGAAATTTCGCTTAAACGTTGCGGAATTCTGTTGCCTTCCCGTGTTTTGTAGAAGGTGGGGATTTCCATGGGTTCCATTAGGGCTGAATGATGGTATGGAACTGACGGAACCGTGGGAACGTCAATTGTTACCGCTTCTGTATCAACTCCAGCCTTTCTTGCGATGTCTGCTTGTAACTGCTTCCTGTGCGACTCTTGGCTGAAAATGTTTGAAATCACAGCATCTTTTTGGTAGAAGGTTCTTTCATAGGCGCATTTGAGCATTTTTCTTTTTTCAAGGTTTTCTATGATCTGGCTTGACTCTTTGCAGTTTTTCAGTTTAGCCCACACGGTATAGTCGTCCATGGCTAAATACTCTTCTGGAGTTTTGAATTCTGTTAAACTAAGTTCTTCATTTGCTTTTTCCATGGCATTTGCAAGCATTATTTGTGCTGCTCTTCCAACTCTGTGGAAGTATATGCTTTTGAAGGATTCTATTCTGGCTATTATGAAGGATTCGAGGGCTGAAAGCGCACCCAAATCCACTGCCAAGTTTTGGCCTAGTACGTCTAAGGCGTGGATAACTCGGAAAATGTCAACATAGCCATATTCAGCGCCTGTGTGATGCGTATCTCTTACGACAAAATCTAGTTTGTCCACATCCACGGCGCTGCTTATTACCTGGTCTAGGAAGGCTTTGGTGGGCTTATGAAGACGACCTATCGCCAGCTTCCCCATGTCTTCTGGTTTATATCCAATTTTGCTGAGAGTGTCCTTCAATTCACTGTTTGTGATTATCCATAACGTCATGTCCTCATGCGTCTTGTTCAGCTCTTTATCGAGCAGATGTTCAAAAACATGGGAAAAAGGTCCATGTCCAACATCATGAAGTAATGCTGCAATCTTAATCATTTCAGCCTCTTCCTCGCTCATGTGCTGAGAAATGTTTGGGTTTTCCGCAACTCTGCCAGCCAGATACATAACTCCAACAGAATGTTCAAAGCGTGTGTGGTTTGCTCCTGGGTATACGTATTCTGCGCCTGCAAGCTGACGCAATCTATGTAATCTTTGAACGGCATAGGAGTCGATGACAGCCTTCTCATCTTCAGTTATGTAAACGTATCCATGCACTGGGTCTTTTATTTCACCCCAATGATTTCTAGGCATGAGATGGTTCTCCGATGTCTTTGGAATAATTATTAATGCACCTTCACTCTTATAATGCCTAACGCCAAAAACTCGTGAGGGCTGATGAGATGAAAGAGAAAGGCTTGTTCATTTGTATCGAAGGACTGGATGGATGTGGGAAAACAACGCAAACCAAACTTCTTGTAAGAAGGGTAAAGAGAGCTGGTCATGATGCTGTTTATACTGCTGAACCAAGCCGTGGCAAAATTGGAAGATGTATCAAAAAATACTGTTTGCACAGTGAAAAACGGGTTCCCAGCGTCGTCGAGGCTTTGCTTTTTGCTGCCGACCGTTTCGAACACGTAGAAAATGAAATTATTCCAGCTTTAAATGCAGGAAAAATTGTTGTTTCTGACCGCTACGTTTACTCCTCTTTGGCTTATCAAGGAGCAGCTGGACTCGATTTAAAATGGATTGAAATGATAAATGGGCATGCGCTGCGACCAGACCTAGCAATTTTCGTTGATGTTGATCCAGAAGTTGTAGTTCAGAGATTGAAGCCTAAAAAATCTGTTATGGAAAACCTTGAAACCCAGCGTAGAGTGCGAGAAGTTTACGTTAAGTTTATTGAAATGAGGAAACTTGTTAAAATTGATGGAAATCGATCGAAAAAAGAAGTTGCAGATGACATTTTAAAAGTTGTTTTAAGATTTTTGAAAAAAGCTAGTTAAGGATTCTCAAGAGCTTTTAGTATTTTCTTGGAAAACTTTTCATTAATCTTGTCACCTATAAAATCTACAATGTCCTCTGAGGATATGTGTCTTGGTCCCCTTTCATGGAAAACCTGTGTTTCTAACGCGTTTTTGTTAAATATGAAGCGAATCATGTAATAGTCAAATTTTAAAGGGATTTTCTTTTCATTTTGTGTTTTGTAGTAGCGTATGCTGCAGTAGAAATCCATGAGTTGTAGGGGTTTTTTTTGTATGGCTTTTAGAATGATGTGCGCTTCTTCTTGGTCTAGATAGTTGAAGTTGTTTGCTTCAGCTATTCCAAACTCCAAAATAACCATGCATTGGGATATTGATGGGTCAGCTATGTCCTCCAAGTTGAAGGTTCTGGTGTTTATTTCTTGGAGCGTTTGGATTAGCGTTTTTTGGAGTCTCTTGTTTGAGAATGGGGTGGCGAGATGTGTGATTTTGTGAATGTTTCTTGGGAAGTTCTCGTAAAATCCGAGCATTGGGAGAGTTCTCTTCCTTAAGCTTTTTTGGTTTTTCTTGTTTTTTCAAGGTTTTCCAGTAGTTCGGAAAGCACTTTGCTTAGTTTCTGGAGTTCTTCTGCGTTTTTTTCGTGTTGTATTTTGTTTTGTATTTCTTGGACTTTCGCTAGTAGTGTTGCTTCAAGTGTGTTGAGGATGAGTGTGCTTGTTATTTTTGCTGGTTCTTCGCCTTCTTTTATTACTATTACTTTTTTTTCGCATTTTGCGCAATAGAGGTCTTGGTTTTTTAGTCGGAAGAGTGGGGATGAGCAGGCTGGGCATGCTAGGTCTGTGAGGGTTGTGCCTTGGCGGAGTAGGTCTGCCATGCGTTTGATGTTTTTTTGTTCTGTGTCTTCTCTCGACAAGTTTAAAACCCTAGAGTAGAATAGTATAGGAGTCTATAATAGTTTGGTTGCGGGCGTTGTTGTGTGGGGGTGGTGGGTGTGGTTAGGAAGAAGAAGTTGGAGGAGTATGAGGAGCGGATTAGGCAGGCGTTGGTGGTGTTGGGTGCGGTTTCTGAGGATAATACTACGCCTAGGAATATTAGGCGTGCGGCGAAGGATTCTATGGATGTTTTGCAGTCGGGTGAGTTTTCGCCTGCTGTTAGGGCTTCGAATGCGGTTTCGATTTTGGATGAGATTTTGCAGGATCCGAATATGCCGCCTTATACGCGGGTGAGGTTGTGGAATGTGATGAGTTTGATTGAGGCGATTAAGGATTAGGCTAATGCGTGTGTGTGCGTGCAACAAGGCTAGACCCCTCTATTAGAAGCCAAATATGTTGTAGGGATGGCTTTGTTGGAACGAGTGTATGTTTTTTGTTGATTTTTAAGAGAGTATTGATTTTGGAAAACAAACATGTGTAGACTTGTGTTCTTGCGGGGAAAGTCTTGACTGATGTGAGAATGGTTTGTGGCAGAACTCGGAGTGATTCTTGAAGAGGGTAATGGGAAGAGAATTCGCGAGCCAGCTATCCAAAAGAAACGGTGCGCAAATCATATAAAGGAGTTTTGCTATTAACTAAATTTGCTAACAAATAGTTATTTACCAAGGAGGCGATATATTGGTCAGATATTCCAAACCCGTTTGGCAAATGGTGAAAGAAGCTGCGGAAAAAATGAGAGAGATAACAGCCAAAGATGTAAAGCAGTATATTCGAGATACCTACCCGACTGACAATGTTAACGAACTAACAGTAAGTGCGCAAGTGATTGCTTGCTCGGTCAATCATCCATCAGCCCATCATTATCCGGACTCGCAAAGGTTCCTTTTCTATCTGGGTAATGGCAAATATAGACTATATGCTCCTGAACGAGATGGTGTGTGGGAAAAAACTCCAAGAGGTACAAAGAAGGTTAGTGATGGAATAAAGTCAGGCAATTGCTATTTCAGTCAGGTCAAGTCTGGTGGTTTCATCTTTCTGCCGAGGATCATCCAAGAGAAGCTGTTGATCAAGGAAGATGATTTTGTAGCTTTTGTGGAAAACAGTGATGGCGAAATTCTTCTGAGAAAAGGAGAACTGCGAATCGTGGACTAGGCAATCATCACTAAGATATTACATCTCAGCGCGCGCTACTCGCTTTTGCAAGACTAATGGCTAAAGCTAGAGACGTTTGGCGGAAAGCCAAACTCCCATCGATGCGAGCAAGGCCATTTACGCGCGCACAAGAAGAGAAACAAGGTTTCGGCGTGGAAAGACTTATATATCGTGGTAACTGCGTTACAATTATGAAAATAGTTGACGATGGTACGGCCAAACTAGTGATGCACCCTGTCAGGTTCAAAATACTTCAATGCATAAGCGAAGCCTCGAAGCCATTGTTTGTTGAGCAAATAGCAAAGGCGGTTAACGAACACCCCCGCTTGGTTTCGCATCATCTTAACATATTGCAGGAAATAGGGCTAGTCGATTGTAAATACGAGATTGCAAAGGCGAAGGGTTCAACACGGGGGGTCGCGGTGAGACTTTGCTCACCAACACCCAAGCTGACCCAGGTTCTTCATGACATTGCAAAGGCAGTTGCGGAGGTGAAGTGAGAGTGGCCAAAGTAACTTTGACGAAAGGGTTGAAACGTTTTTACCTCACCTTCAGGCTCTGGCTGTTCTCTCTGGTCGGCGTCTTGATTCTGAGCGCCTTCTTGGGCACCGCTCTGTTGCTGTTAATTCCCTTGACTGTGCGATATGCGCTTGTCATTGTCTATCTGCTCTTTGTGGAGATGATGGCATACCCTTTGATCAATTTGATTACTGGTACGACTGGACAAATTGTTAGCAACTTCCGTCACAACAGAAAGCACAAACCGACAGAATACTATTTGGAGAACCGAGAGCAAATAGCCAAGAAACTGAATATTGAATACGACAAGCCTATATACCTAACTGATAACCCCTCAGTCACGGGTCCATTCACAAATCTGTTCTCAGGCACCATCTATTTTCCGTCATTCATGATTGACGAACTTCACCCGACTGAAAATGAGGCGACTTTTGGCCATGAGTTGGCACACATAAAGTACCGTTTCAGGTACGTCAGTGAAGTAGTGCTGGCGTCCTTGGCGACTTGGGCACTCGCTTTCCTGCTCGCTTACTTCACAATAATTCCCATGGTATATGCAATCGCCCAATTTGCTATCATGATGCTGGTGCTGAGCTTTGTTATGCGGCGAAATGAAACACTAGCAGACCTGGCAGGTGCCAATGCTACTACTCCAGAAGCGCTTATTTCAGTCCTAGAGTATTTCAGAGCTAAGTGCAAGGGAGACGATGGTTCGATAACTCATCGATCTTTTAAAGCAAGGATTAAGCGACTAGAGCGCCTGTTCGATTCAGACCACTAATAACAAGACGATTGACCGTGAGGAAGCTCTAGGTTTGCAAATCTTGAAGAACACGTGCTATCCAAAGCACATTCTGATGCTATCTAATATCTGACCAACCGGAAGATAATGCATGTTAGAGCACGCGCTAATAAAAGATTAATATGCGGGCATAAAGGTATCTTTTATTTCTGATTTAAGGAAGTATGCTAAATGAAATTATTCCATTATCAAAGTGTTGAAGCAAAAAGCGCAGATGAAGGCGCCTCGAAACTAAAAGTGCGATGGCTCATCACAAAAGAAATGGGCGCCCCAAACTTCGCAATGAGACTATTCGAAATGCAACCAAAAGGACACAGCCCACTCCACAACCACCTATGGGAACACGAAGTCTTCATCCTAGAAGGCGAAGGACTCGTAGTAAGCCAAGAAGGAGAAAAACCGTTCAAAACAGGCGACGTTGTCTTCATCCTTCCAAACGAAAAACACCAGTTCAAAAACAATGGAAAGAAAACCCTAAAATTCCTCTGCGTCGTACCACACAAACAAAAGTGACAATTTCAACATTCTTTCGCTCGCTAAAAATATATGCAACCTGCTACACTTACTTCTGGGTTTCAGGGGAACAAGCCCATTGAAATATGACGTAATAATCGTCGGCGCAGGACCAGCAGGCATCTTCGCAGCCCTAGAACTAACAGAAAAAACCAAACTCAACATCCTCATGCTCGACAGAGGACCAGACATAAACCAACGCAAATGCCCAGCAAGCCGCGGATTCGAATGCGTCCACTGCGAACCATGCCTACTCCTATCAGGATGGGGAGGAGCAGGCGCATTCAGCGACGGAAAACTCACACTATCCACAGAAGTAGGCGGATGGCTCAACCAATACGTATCCAACAAGAAACTCGAAGAACTCGTAAACCACGTTGACGAAATCTACTTAAAATTCGGAGCAACCGAACACGTCTACGGCACCGACACCGAAAAAATAGAAGAAATCGAACGCAAAGCATCCCTCGCCGGCTTAAAACTTATCCACCAAAAAATCCGCCACATGGGCACAGAAAGATGCGCCCAAACACTCAGAAAAATGCGCCAAGAACTAAACAACAAAGTAGAATTCAAACCAAAAAGCGAAGTCAAAGGACTCTTACTAAAAAACGGTGCAGTTGAAGGCGTTGAAACCGTAGACGGCGAAAAACACTTGGCAAAATACGTGATAGTTGCGCCTGGAAGAAGCGGCGCCGAATGGCTCCAATCAGAAGCCCAAGCCCTAGGCTTAAAAACCCTCAACAACCCAGTTGACGTTGGAATAAGAGTTGAAGTTCTAGCTTCCGTCATGGAAGAATTAACCAGCGTCCTCTACGAACCCAAATTCGTCTACTACTCAAAATCTTTTGACGATCAGATGCGCACATTCTGCGTTGCGCCTTACGGCGAAGTAATAACAGAATCCTATAACGGCGTGTTAACAGTAAACGGCGAAAGCTACGCAGAAAGAAAAACAGAAAACACAAACTTCGCCATCCTCGTAAGCACATCCTTCACAGAACCCTTCAAAGAACCCATAGCCTACGGAAAATACCTCGCCAGACTCTCAAACCTACTAAGCGGAGGCGTAATAATACAACGACTAGGCGACTTAGAATCCGGAAGAAGATCAACAACCGAAAGAATCGCCAGAAGCGTAGTAATCCCAACATTGAAAAATGCCACACCAGGCGACCTAAGCTTCGTCTTACCATATCGCTACCTAGCCGACATAAGAGAAATGCTTCAAGCATTAGACGAAATCTCTCCTGGGATTCACTCCAGAGACACCCTTCTCTACGGCATTGAAGTAAAATTCTACTCCTCAAGACTACAACTAAGCAACAGCCTAGAAACCAAAATCCACAACCTATTCACCATCGGAGACGGAGCAGGCGTCACAAGAGGCCTAGTTCAAGCCTCAGCCTCAGGCATCATCGTGGCAACAGAAATTACAGAGCGGGAAAAGCAGAAGGCATAAAACCAAATGTCTATAGTTGAAAAAATAAGCTGTCCCCACTGCGGTGCACCGATCGCCTTTGAACCAGGCGAAATAATAGCAACATGCAAATACTGCGGCTACACCGTTGTAATAGAAACCGGAAAAGCCTTCACCTTTGAGCACTCCATGCTTCTAAACAAGTATAACCAAACACAAATCGAAGAACAGGCTAAAAACTGGATGCGAACAGGCTTTCTAAAACCACCAGACCTTGCCAAAAAATCGAAAATAATAGAAAAAAACCTGGTCTACTTGCCTTTCTGGGTCATATCAGTAGAAACAAAAAGCATTTACAAAGGAATATTTGAACGCTTAACTCCACCTGTTACAAAGGAAGGAAAAATCGAAAAGAAATATGACTGGCTCGTTTTAGCAAGGAAAGCCACAGAATTTCCAACAAGAGAATATGACGTGCCACTAGACGGTAAAATCCCATACAACTTCACAAAAATCGAAGACTTCGCCAAAATTCTCAACAGCGAAATCGACAAAGACGAAGCGGTGGAACATGCAAAGCAGCAAATTGAAGAGCACCACCGTTATCTAGCTCAACAAGATGTGGACAGAATCATTGAGATGAAAAGCGAAACTAAGATGGGTCAAACAGTTTACTTGCACGCTCCCATATGGCTCGTAACATATGAGTATAGAGGCAAAGATTACCAGTTATTTATAGACGGGGCGACAGGAACAGTCATTAAAGGAGATATTCCGTCCACAGAATTCGGAATATTTTGAGCAAGCAGTCTCCATGATTTGTAAACATTTTTTATCTGCAATGTAGAATAATCCTCCTAGAGGCTAAACATAGCATGGACGAGAAGATAATCGGTCGCGGCACATGGTATGACAAGATGGCTTCCAAAATAGTTGAGAGGGAGCAGAAACTAGACAGAAGCCTTGGCCTGATCAGAACTGAAATGGGCTTCGGCGCTTCCGGTTTCCCTCATATCGGAAGTTTAGGCGACGCTGCGCGTTCCTATGCCGTCACGTTGGCTTTGAGAGAGCAAGGATACCATTCAGAACTGATTACCTTCTGCGATGACAAAGATGGACTACGTAAAGTTCCAGCTGGACTGCCAAAATCATTAGAGAAATATCTCGGCTTCCCTGTTTCAAACATTCCAGACCCGTTCGGCTGTCATGAAAGTTATGGCAGACACATGAGTCTGCTGCTGCTTGAGGCTTTAGACAAGTGCGGTATAGAATACCGTTACATGTCTGCAAAAGAGGCTTATGAAAAAGGCGTATTGACTGAGGAAGTAGAAACATTACTCCTAAACGCGAAAAAGGTTGGCGAGATAGTTAAGGAAGAGGTGGGGCAAGAGCGGTACATCGAAGTGCTGCCCTATTTTCCCGTGTGCGGAAACTGCGGACGCATATACACAACCAAAGCCTTGGACTTTCTGACTAGAGAAAACAGAGTTCTCTATGTTTGCGAAGGTATGGAGATTAAGGGTAAGTGGATTGAGGGATGTGGCTTCAAGGGCGAAGTTGACATAAGGAAAGGCGAAGGCAAACTAAGCTGGAAAGGAGAGTTTGCTGCAAGATGGAAGACTCTGGACATAAGGTTTGAGGCTTACGGCAAGGACATAGCTGATTCGGTTCGAGTGAATGATAGGATTTGTGATGAAGTGCTACGCTATGAACCTCCTTCCCATGCAAGGTACGAAATGTTTCTAGACAAGAGCGGACGAAAGATTTCAAAGTCAACAGGAAACGTTTTCACACCACAAGTTTGGTTCCGTTACGGGTCGCCTCAATCACTGCTTTTGCTGATGTTGAAGAGATTTGTTGGAACTCGCACTTTAGATGTTACGGATGTGCCTTCTTACATGAATGAACTTGATTATCTGGAAGACTTGCACTTCGGAAGTAAAACGGTGAAGGATGAGAGGGAACTGGCTAAGCTTCGAGGTTTATACGAGTATTGCTGGGCGATGAAGACTCCTTCAAAACCAAGCCTTAAAGTGCCATACAACTTGCTAACTTTCTTGGCTAAAATGGCGCCTAAAGGCCGTGAAGAAGAATTCATAACCGAAACACTTCGAAGTTATGGCTATTTGCAGAAAAATCAAACACCTGATGAAGAATTGAAAAGGCGAGTGGAATTTGCGTTTAATTGGGTTAGGGATTTTGAGGAAATAAAAGAAACAGCAGTAACTCTAACCGCTAAGGAGAAGGAAACCTTAGGGGAATTAATTGAAGTTTTGCGGGTCGAAGACGAAGCTGAAAAAATCCAAAATGCCATATTCAACACGGCCAAAAAACATCACGTAAAACCAGCAGAATTCTTCAAGACTCTATACACTATTCTTATAGGTGTATCGCAAGGACCGAGACTTGGGCCTTACATCCTAGCAATGGGAAAACTAAATGTTATAAATGCGCTAGAGAGAGCGTTAAAAGGCAATAATTAAGCGAGCGTTGTGCCTATACAAATTCGTGATCTGTCTCCCGAAGAGCTTGATTATGTTGCAAGGCTTTGTGTGGACCCAGGCATACCGCAGAAGTGGCGGAAAGAGATGACGCCTGCTATGGATGTCAGAAAAGAATGGCTGAAAACAATGATGCGCAAAGGGCTTCGGATTTCGGTTGCACTTGAAAAAGGTGAAGATGTTCTGCGTTCTCTTGGTGCGAGGAACAAGAAGATTAGAGAGCTGATTGTATGCGGTAATGTCCCTAAAGGCTTGATTGAATATGCGCCTATTGAATTTGCGCCTGAACCCGTTAAAGGCGAGAGGTCACTTTTTATGGATTGTGTTTGGGTTTTGCCACCGTTTTGGCATGGTGGCGTTGCGAAAAGCCTCGTGGAAAAGTTTATTGAAGATGCAAAGACTTACGGTGGTGCTAGTGTGCTTGCTTATGAAGGTGACAAGTGGTTTGGATTCTTTCCCTATATGCCAATGAGTTTCTTCAAGAAATTCGGGTTCACGGAAGTTGGCCGTGATGAAAGCCGTGTGTTGCTTCACTTGGATTTAGGCGCTGATAAACCGCCTAAATTAATTCATCCAAGAATCAAAAGGATTGCCAAAGGCGATAAGCTGGTAGTGGATGTCTTTTTCAACAGTCAGTGTCCTTGGTCTAGGTGGATGGTTGACAAAGTAAAGCGAAATGTGAGGAGGCATAATGCGATAGTTAACGAGATTAACACGGATAATAGAAGGGTAATTGAAAAGTATGGCATGTCTAGAGGAGTTTGCATAAATGGCGAACCAGTCTTTAAGAGAATGGCGCCGTGGAAAGAAATAGCACCAGTTATCAAGCAAATGTTGAAGCATTAAAAACCCTTTTATGACAACGCCTAGATTTGTTTTTGTGGGGCCCGTAGTCTAGGCTGGATTAGGACACTGGCCTGCGGAGCCGGAGTCCTATGGTTTCGGCGCTGAAAGCCGGAGATCCTGGGTTCAAATCCCAGCGGGCCCGCCACACTAAGAAGTCTTAAACTGCTTTTGGAGATGAATGACGTTTCCGACGCAAGCTTCCTAAGTTATATATACATCTATCGTAAAGATGAGCATTTAATAGGGGATTAGGCCACTTGAAACAAAGAAGATTAAAGATTCAAGCCACAACTGTCTCTTTGCTCCTCGTCATCTTTCTACAATCATATCCTTTCATGAAGGTTGTTGCAGAAGGAACTTCCCTTCAGCTAGGCGAACCCGTGACGGGTACAATTTCTGATCAAAATCCTGAGGACTGGTACGGCGTTAGTCTTGGCAGGGGAGAATACAATATTACCCTTTCGGTTGAAGGAACCGCTGACCTTGCCTTTAATGTGAGTCAATGGTGGCAGGGGTTCATCATGGCGTCGCTCTTTGGCGAAGGACCAATATTCACGGTCGATGAGGCGGGTGTCGGCGGAACGGAGTCCAAGTCTTTTGTAGTTCCTTTAGTTGCTGAAGATGTGCTTCTCGTTCCCGGGGACTACCTGATAGGCGTTTATCTGCCGACTGGTGGAAGCTCAGGAAGCTATAATCTGACTGTTAGTCAAACGAAAGCCTTTTCTGCTATCACGGTTGGTGAAGTCGCTTCCTTCACAGACCTAACGGCAGGATCCATACTCTTATACACTATCAATATTTCAATTCACGGAGTTTTTAACTTCACTATGTTGACCAATGATACGTCTAGTTCCTG
>Ga0315314_1002112_pt1 | contig 16730 bp, 15 predicted proteins | sample TDP9_MG_FD_203631 | JGI IMG/M metagenome (GOLD analysis project Ga0315314, IMG submission 203631) | Freshwater sediment microbial communities from Lake Towuti, South Sulawesi, Indonesia - TDP9 | ecosystem: Environmental > Aquatic > Freshwater > Lake > Sediment | place: Indonesia: South Sulawesi...
GTTTCGCCTGACGCGTGACCAGGAGCGCCTACGACACGAACTGGGCTTGGCCCGAAAGATTCAAGAAAGCCTGCTGCCCCGCGAACTGCCTCGCAGCGAGTACTTTGAACTGCGGGCGATCACCATGCCCTGCCAGACGGTGGGAGGCGACTATTACGATGTGGTTCGGTTGCCCGACGAACGCTTTGGCTTCACCGTGGCCGACGTGTCGGGGAAGGGCCTGCCCGCGGCCATGCTCGCTGCCAACTTGCAGGGCGCCTTTGCTGCCGTCGCGGCCGGCGATCCCGGCCTAGGCGAATTGTTCCGACTCGTGAACGATTTCCTATGTGAGCGGACCACCCCGGAGATGTTTGCCACCATCTTCTACGGTGTCCTGGACCGGTCCGGAGCTTTCACCTTCGTCAACGCGGGCCATGCCGTGCCCCTGGTGGCGCGCCGCGATGGCGCGGTCGTCCGGCTGGATTCCACGAACCTTCCCCTGGGCTTCTTCTCTGGCGTCGCGTTCGAAGTGCGGTGCGTGCAGCTCGAGTTCGGCGATCAGGTTCTGATCTACTCCGACGGTGTGACTGAGGCCCAGAATGTGCGCGATGAGCTTTTTGGCGAGCCCCGCCTGAAAACGCTCCTGGAAGAGTGCGTGGGGCAAAAGTCCGAGAGTGTTTGCGAGAAAGTCGTGGCCGCGGTGCGAGATTTTGTGGGCGCCGCGGCGCAGGCTGATGACCTTACGCTTATGGTGCTGCGGTTCGGCCCCCCTTCAGACTAGCCCCCCGGCGCGGTAGCTGCCCAGTTGCGCGGAAATCTTCGCGAGAGCGGCCGATCCTCACGGTGGCCCGTGAGTGGTTCGTTTGGCAGCGTGAAAAAGTCCCCGCAGATCGGCAAGGGTCACCTCTTCGAAGCTGCGCACGGCCAGGTCAGCGCGCGTCTGCTCGCGCAGGTCTTCGAGCGGGAAGGTGGAAGCAATTGCCACGCAGCCCATGCCGGCGCGCTTGGCGGCCTCCACCCCCACAAAAGAATCCTCGAAGGCCACACAGGCGCAGGGCGCGATCGCCAGTTTCTCGGCGGTCTTGAGGTAGATTTCGGGGTGGGGTTTGGGCTGCTTGACCTCGTCGCCGGTTACCAGAAGGCGGAAGTACGGCCGGAAGCCCAGGGCGTCCACGATGAATTCGACGTTCTTGGCCATTGCCGACGAAGCCACGGCCAGGGGAAGTCCGGCCCGGTGGCACTCGGCGAGCAGGGCCGCGAGTCCTGGCAGTGGCTTGGCGTGCGGCCGAAAGACCTTTCGGAATCCTTCTTCCAGTTCTTCGTTGAGGCGCAGCATCTCTTCCTCGCTGAGCTGCGGGCCAAAGAAAAAGCGGAAGGCGGTGTCGTTGCGTTGGCCCAGGATCTGTGCGGGAAGCTCTTCCGCATTGAACGGGATGTGGTGCGCATTCAGGAAGTCAACCCACTTCCGCAGGTGGAAAGGATTGCTGTCAACCAGCACGCCGTCCATATCGAAGATCGCGGCGGCAGGGAGGAAATTCCGAGAGGTCATATGACTCCAGGACGCCAGGGATGTCGGCTCCAAGCCCTTGAGCCCGCAGCCTGCCCATTGACCGGCGCAGGGAATGCAGCGGAATAATAAGTCGGGTCCGCGCCCGCCCAACACTCCATCCTAGCAGACAATGCGGCTGTCGCTAGCCGGGCAGGCGCCGCAGGGAGGCCAGCAACTTGTCAGGCGGATAGGTGTTCAAGATGTCTTTCTTCTCCAGCCAGCCGCGGCGGGCGGTCAGCACCCCATAGCGCATGAACGGCAAGTGGTCCGGATGGTGGGCATCGGTGGAGATGATGATCTTCATGCCCTTGTCCCTCACGAGTTTCACATGGCGGTCACAGAGGTCGAGCCGCTCGGGATGTGCGTTCAGTTCCAGAATGACACCGAACTTCTGCGCCGCGGCAAAAACCTTCTCCAGGTCGAACTTGAAGGGGTCGCGTTTCAAAAGCTGTCGCCCTGTGGGGTGCCCGAGAATCCTCACGTAGGGATTCTGCAAGGCCCTGAGCAGCCGTTCTGTCATCTCCTCCGCCGGTTGAGTCATGCGCGAGTGCACGGCTACGAGGACGATGTCGAATTGCCGGAGCAGCTCGTCGGGGTAATCGAGCTTGCCGTCGCCGAGAATATCGACCTCGGCGCCCGTCCAGATCTCGATTCCCTTGACCTTCTTACGCGCCGCCTTGATGCGCTCGATGTGTTCGACCGCGCGTTTCTCGTCGAGACCGTTGGCGATAGTGACAGCTTTTGAATGGTCGGTGATCAGGATGTAGCGGTAGCCGAGTTTCTTGGCCGCCTCTGCCATCTCCTCGACGCTGCTCTTGCCGTCCGAGGCGGTGGTATGCATCTGCAAGTCGCCGCGGATGTCGGAAAACTCCACCAGCTTCGGCAACTGGCCTTTCTCGGCCGCCTCGATTTCTCCCAGATTCTCGCGCAGCTCGGGTGGAATCCATTCGAGCCCCAGCTCCTCGTAGATTTCTTCCTCGGTGCGACGGGCAATAACCTTAGCGCCCTCGAAGAGCCCGTACTCGCTCAGCTTCCAGCCGCGCCGCTTGGCGCGGTCGCGCAGGGCCACGTTGTGTTCCTTCGATCCGGTGAAGTACTGGAGCGCGGCGCCGTAGGATTCGCGCTCGAGTAAACGGATGTCCACCTGCATATCGTTCTTGAGCTTGATGGTTACCTTGTCTTCGCCTTTGGCCAGTACTTGGGCAATCCCGGGGAATTTGGCGAAGTGATCGGCGATGCCGGCGTGGTCACGTCCCGTCACCAGCAGATCAAGGTCGCCTACAGTCTCACGGCCCCGCCGCAGTGACCCGGCCGGCGTGACCTGTTCGACGCCCTTGAATTCCCGGAGGTAAGCCTTCAGTTCCTCGGCGGCCTCGCAGGCCGTGTCCAGGAGAAAGCGTCCGACGGCGCGCCGGAAGACCTCGACGGCCTTCAGGATGTTCTCCTCGGACTTCACGCTCATGCCCGGAAGGTCGCGCAGGCGGCCTGCCTTGGCCGCCGCTTCGAGCTCATCAATCGTCTGGATCTTCAATTCTCGATAGAATAAGCGCACCTTCTGCGGGCCTACGGTCTGCAATTGCAGAAGGTCCAACAGGTTTCTCGGTATCTTCTTCAGTTGCTCCTGGTGGTACTGGCAGCGCCCGGTTTCCACCAGCTCCCTGATCTTGCTGGCGAGGTCAGCGCCGATGCCGGGTATCTCGGTGAGCTTGCGGTTGGGATCGCGCGCGATGTCCGCCAATTGCTCCGGGAAGCTCTCGATGACGCGCTTGGCCCGGTCGTAGGCGGCCGTCTTGAACGGCCACTTGGGATCGTCCTGAATGATTTTCATGAGATTCGAGATTTCCTCGAATACAGCCGCAATTTCCTGGTTCTCCATGAATGTCTCCAGGCGACGGCGGGGCGGCGTGAAACCTTTCGGTCACTGCTATCCGTGGCAAAGGCGAGACGCGCGCCATCTCACCACTCGCGTCTTTCCGCCCGCTTACTAAGATTATCACCTTTGCTCCTATCAAGATGGGCTCTGTTGCGGATGTGCTTCGGGCAGCAGCAAGCTGAACGCGTCCGAATAAATGGGGATTACACGGGCGGCTTCAAGTGATACGCTAGTTGTTACCCCGACGCCACGCGGGAAGACTCGGAGCAGGTATGAGGTTGCAAAAGAGGGTCGCAATCTTGACGCTCAGCGTTGGTTCGGGCGGGATCCGCGCGGCCGAAGTCATCGAGCGCGCGCTAGGCGACAGCACTGACCAGGTGGAGATGCGAACGCTGGACGCGCTGGCGCTGGTGCGTTCATGGTTTCGCTGGCTGTATGTCCAGCCGCACGGGTGGACTCCTTCCTATGCAGCACGGTTCTGGCGCCGATTGCTTGAACGAGGGCCGCGGAAGCGCCACCGATCCATTGCAGCGCGCTGGGTAGTCCGTCGGGGCTGCGTGGAGGTCTTGCGGCAGCTCAAGTCTTTTGCGCCCCACTTGGTGATTGTGACCGGAAGCGGCGCCGCCGAGATTGCCGCCTTGGGCAAGCGGGAAGGCTGGTTCAAATCGCCTGTCCAGGCTGTTCAGACCGAGTTTCCGGTGGAACCCTCCTGGGTACACCCCGAGATTGACGTTTACTGTGTCGGGAGCGACGAGGCTAGGGCGCAGCTCATCGGCTGGGGGATCTCTCCGAACCGTGTTCTGCTGAGCGGGATTCCGATTGATCCGGCCTTCTCCCTGCCTTTTGACAAGCCGGAACTCCTCCAGGCGTTGGGTTTGGACGCGCGACGTCCCGTCGTCCTGGCGATGGGGGGAGGGCTGGGGCCCGTCCTGCTCGACCAGATCATTCAGAGTCTCCAACTCTGTGGACTGCCGCTCCAAGTGCTTGCCGCTACGGGCCACGATCAGGCCATGCGGGCGCGTCTGGAAAGCATGCGCGGCAAGATCGCCCTCGAGCTGCACGTTTTCGGCTGGACCGACAGCATTCCGGAACTGATGGCGGCGGCTGACCTGCTTATCACCAGGCCGGGTGGCATGACCGCCGCCGAAGCGCTCGCCGTGGGACTGCCTATGCTGCTGACACATCCGTTGCCGGGATCGGAAGAAAGGCGCGTACAGTATCTCGAGCGGAACGGCGTAGCGGTCCGGGCTGATAGTGTCGGGGAGATTTCTACGTTCACCCATCAACTCTTGAACAACCCGGAAAAGCTGGCAGAGATGCGACGGCGAGCACGCGAGCTGGCGCGCCCGGACGCTGCCCATGCTATTGCGCAAGTAGCTCGCGCTCTGCTGGAGACGGCCACCTACATTGACTTGCTGTCTGCTCCGCCGGCGCGTCCGGGAGAGTCCGCGTATCTGATGTGATGACGCGCGGGCAGCGGAGTGCAGGAAATACGACTCGCGTCGAGGCGGTCATCAAAGGGAACCATCAGGGGCGTTGTGCGCACTCCAGGTAGGCCTGGACATACCTGCTGAAGGCACTCTCCAGCGCGAGGGTGATTTTCCCTGGCGCGGGGTACTCCCATTGTGGGCTGATGGTTCCCACGCCGGCGACCTCTCGAGTGGTGGAACTGACGAAGACCTCCTCGGCAGAGGAAAGGTCTTCGGGGGTCAGGTCCTGTTCAAGCAGCTCGATGCCGGCACCCGGCGCGATTTCAAACAAAACCTGGCGCGTGATGCCGGCCAGACAGCCGGAAGACAGAGGCGGTGTCAACACCCGGCCCGCGCGTACCAGGAAGACATTCGCCGAGGTGCACTCGGCCAGTTGCCCTTTTTCGTTCAGGAGCAGGGCGTCGTCAAAGCCTTCGCCGTGGGCCTTTTCGAGTACCGCGGCGTGCGGAACCCAAGACAACATTTTTGCCCCCGCATACTGGCCGGCGGAAAAAATCCCCATGGGCTGAAGCCGCAGGCGATGCGCGGTGGGCCAGGCAACCATCTCGCGGGTGAAGATCAGCAGGTCAGTAGGCGGCAGGTCCTCCGCTTGCGCCCACAATCCCCCTCCATTCTTGACAAATGAAACTCGCGCCATCCCTTCGGGGCGTGAGTTGGCGCGCGCCAGCTCGACCACCGCCTGCCGGACGGCCTCCGGCTCGTAGCCCATAGGTACTTGCAGGCGTTCCGCGTCGCGCACCATGCGCTTCCAGTGGCGCTCAAAGGCAAAGGGCAGCCCCCCATAAATGCGCAAAGTCGTGAACACGCCCCAGCCCATGAGCAGTCCGACCTGCCCGGGCGAGAGCTGAGCTTCCTTTAGGGGAACGATGCGATGGTTGCGAACAATCAGGGGATCCATAGTCGTCAGTCAATGCTCAAGCACGCACGCCTCTATCGCCCATGATTCTCTCGAGCCCAATCCGCCCAGGGCTTCCAGCAAGGGCCGCGCTTTCAGCATCATCTCCTCGTGTTCTGCCTCGGCCAGCGAGTCATAGACGATGCCGCCGCCCACGTTGAAGACTGCGACATCCTCTTGAACCGTCATGGTCCGGATGGCGACGTTAAAATCCATTGCCCACCGCGGCCATCTCGGAGAACCGATGACAATCCCGATGGCTCCCATGGAGACGCCGCGCGGCACTTTTTCAATTTCGGCAAGAATTTCTATGGCCCGAATCTTGGGCGCGCCGGTGATTGAACCGCACGGGAAAAGCGCGCGCAAGATATCGCGCAAGCCGACATCCGGCCGCAGTCTCCCCTCGATGTGAGAAACCAAGTGAAAAAGGTGCGGCAGGGTCTCGACCTCCCAAAGACGAGCCTGGATACTCTCGTAGCAGCAAATCCGCCCCAGATCGTTGCGCAGCAGGTCCACGATCATGAGGTTTTCGGCACGCTCTTTGTCGCTCGCCAGCAACCCCGCGATCTGCGCTCGATCTTCGGCGGGATTCGCGCCCCGCGCGATCGTCCCCTTGACGGGACTGGCCAGAATGCGCCCGCCGGAGACGTGAAAGAAGCGTTCCGGCGAGTTGCTGATGATGGTCCGCTGGGGGCTCTTGAGAAAGGCTCGAAAGGGCGCGTGCCCCTCGGTCAACCGATCGTAGATCTGTTCGGGTGGCAAGCCGGCGAGCCTCGCGGAGAACTGCTGAGTGAGATTTGCCTGATAGATCTCGCCGGCGGCGATGTAGTTGCGGATCCGCCCGATGGCCGCTGCGTAACGCTCCTCATCGAAGTTAGTCTGGATTTCCAGTTGCTGGGTGCCGGGTGCCACGGGGCGAGGGATTCTGGGACGGGAGATCTTCTCATTCCGCGGGTAATAGGCGAAAGAAAGATCAGGCAAGGACTCGTTTTGCTGTAGCGGCAGAGATTCAAAGAAGCGCGCCAGTTCGTAAGAGAAGTATCCGATGGCCGCGCCGGCAGCATGCCGGCCGGCATGCCAGTCAAGCCATGAAGGGAGTTCCTCCAAAGCCTCCGCTCCGCCTTCGAGCACGCTCACGGGACCCCTGGCGGCCAAGGCGTGGCTGCCGTCCTCGCCAAGCCACCGGCCTTCCAGGAGAACCGGCCACGCGGCTGCGGGGCTCGACAGTAATTGGCTTAGACAACTGCGCGGCACCCCTCCAATATATCATCTTGCGTGTAAGCTGAGAGGGATGAGCTTCCAAGAGGGAAGATAAATGAAGCAACGGGGCGCCCTCGAGGGGGAAACGAAACTCAGTAGGGAACGCGAGAGCCTACGACGCCACCCGCACCGTGACCGGCTGGTTGAGGCGGATACGGAGTCGCGTTTCGGGCGGGACGTGGATGTCGTTCCCTCGCGACCAGAGGACGGCATAGCCAGCCAGGAGCGACCCGCCCAGGGGCAAGAAAGGTCCCCATGCCGCCGCGCCGGCGATCTTGGCCTGTAAGGTTGCGATCCCACCCAGCCCGACCAGTCCTCCCGCCAGGCCTTTCCAGGGGAATCCGCGGGTACCCTTCAGATAGCCCTCCGCGTCCAGGCGAGCCTTCGGCGGGGCCGCGTCGTCAAACGCCGCGAGCGCCGCGCCAATCGGTTGCGCTTGGCCGTCGGGAAGGAGGATGCGTTCAAACCGAAAGGCGAGTTCCGCCGGACGGCGCAGCCGGCCTGCGGACCGAATCCTGGTGATGCGCCCGTCCAGCAAGGTCCCGCGCGGCAGCGCGACCCGCCCGTTGACATAGACCGGCTGAAGGAGTTGCGCCTTGATGGGATCATCAACATGGCTGACCTGAGTATGAATCCCTGAGAGCAACAACACAGCGGCTTCCGTTTCGGCGGGAATCGTCACGGTCTCCGTGGCAGAGATCGGCGAAGCGAGCGCGGTGGATGACTGGCCGTGGGGGTTCAGGCCAAAGGGTGGGGAAGCGTCCTCGGCCCCTGCGGCGGATGCAAGCCACAGCATTGCCACGACCGCCAAAATCTTTTTCGCCACCTTCGTGTACCTTGCGATTCGGATGTCTTGAGTCAGCTCGGCCGGGACACTTCAGTTCGACCTGATGGCCGTTTGCGCTCCGGTTCACTTCATGATCGTGGCGCGCCACTCGCCGCGCCACTCGCGGCGATCCGCCCCGATGCATTGAAATTCACCCTTGATGGTGACTCCATCGTTCTGAAGGGTTCCCCGATAGGAACACGACGTAGGGTCTGTGGTGTCAATTCGCTGCAGAACCACCGCGCGCCCGGCCATGCTCGTGATCTCGATGTTGGCCTGGACGACCCAGCCCTTGGGGTGCGTCCAGCGGGCTTCAAATTGGCGGGTCCCTGGGGTGCGAGTCCACACCCCATGCCATTCCTGTCCTGCCCCCTCCGTTTCGATCCAACGTGAGCCGAGCATCGCGTCGCTGAATTTGACCTGAGACACATCGGCGGGCTCCGGCGGGATTGCCACGGCCGCAGGAGCGGACGCCGCCACGCCGGTCAGCGAAGTCACGAACCAGTTTGAGTACACCACCGTGGTTGACCATGCCGCCAAGCCGATCTGGCCCGAGGTATGCGGGTCGTTCTCCGCTAAGGTGTAATCCACTTTGGGTGCGCCATCCAGAAAGCACCGCAGACGTGTGCCTTCGACAATAACGTCGAGGCGATAGACACGTCCCGTCTCTACCCTGTCCGTGGTAACCGTTGTGGGAATGGGTTGGGCGCTGCCAAAGGCGTCCTGAACCAAAGCCGACTGCGTGTTCCCCCAGCCGCCCACGTTCCAACCGATCCATTGGCTTGGGCTGCGCAGACGGAGCAGGACCAGGAAACCTTCCTCACCGCCGGTTTTCCGGGCCAGGACAGAGAAGTGACAGCTCGACCAGCCTGAAGCTCCGCCCGCCAGATAAGCTGGAGTCGCGGCGCTCTCGAGTTCAGCCTGACTGCTTGTGAGATTCCAGGCGCCTGCAATGGGGTACCAGCGCACCTCCATCACCGCCCATCCGACGGGAGGTGAACCGGACGGCAACTGTTCGCCTCTCAGTGCTGCGGCCCCCAAAGCAGCGCAGGTGATCGCCAGCACCAGGCATGCGCGCAGGCAGCGCAATTTTCCCATCGGCCCTCCCGTGCCCCCTCGGAGCTTGGTAGCCAGGCGTAGCTTGCCACGCCGTGTCTGGGGTTGACTGGCGCGTTCCCTCCTGCCAAGCGTGCTTCATTCTCTCGCCCGCCAGGGCAGAAATCAAGCCCGGATGATGGCTGGCTCCGGCTTCCTGCTGCTAGCGTGGCCCGGCGATACTCCAATGTAAAACAAAAAGGCCCAACCACGAGGGTTGGGCCAGGATATGGCAGAAGCGGATGCCGACTACCCTACTTTAATTACTTTGTCGGCCTGAGGTCCCTTTTGGCCTTGGACGACCTCAAATTCAACCGTGTCGCCCTCTTGCAGGGTCTTGAAGCCTTCACCTTGGATGGCCGAGTAATGAACGAAGACATCGGCTCCGCCCTCCTGGCCGATGAAGCCGTAACCCTTGGCGTTATTGAACCACTTCACTTTACCTTGAAGTCTTGCCACTTGCGTTCCTCCTTGATCGGCTATGGGATGGCTGGTTCCTCGGTAGGCTACCTAAAGAAAAAAGCCGAGAACCCTGAGGATCCCCGGCACTCTTTCTACGTACGCGTTCCCGAAGCCAACACCGCACAAACTCCCGCGTGGATTCATATATGGAGAAGGGCTCGGTTGTCAAGCGAATATTGCTGCGCGCCGTTCCACGTGGGTGTGATTCCGGTCAAATTTTAGCTTTCTGGAAACCGAGCAGCCACAGAAGTCCCACGAGCGTCTTGGCGTCTTCGATCTTCTTCTCGCGGAGCAGCCGGCGCAGTTGCATTCGAGTAAATAGGCCGAGCCGGAGACGCTCGTCGGCCTCGGGCCGGGCTCCTGTTCGCGTCAACCCCCTTGCCTCGACCAAGTACATGCGCTCACTCAGGAAACCGGGGCTGGAGAAGAAGCTGAGCAGGGGGCGGAGGACCCGCGCGCGGTAGCCGGTTTCCTCGAGCAGCTCTCGCCGTGCCGCCTCGCGCAGCGTCTCGCCGGGTTCGATCCCGCCTGCCACCAGTTCCCAGAGCCAGCGTCGCGCCGGGTAGCGGAATTGCCGGACCAGCAGCAAGCGCCCGTCAGGGAGACGCGGGAGAACCACGACCGAGCCGGAATGGCAGACCACCTCGCGGTTGACGGTAACACGCCCGGGCTCAATCACGCGGTCCAGCTTAAGTTGGACTACTCTGCCGCTGTACACTGTTCTACTGCTCAGAATTCGAATGCGCGGAGACACACTTAAAGTCCCTTCGGGCGTGAGATTAGCAAGCCACGCCCGGGCGAAAGCCCTTGTCAGTTATCGCCATGCTAGCACATCGGTGGGCTTGTCGTCCCCAAGGGTCTCGGTCCTGCGCACCACTTGCCTCTATCCATTAACCCTGCGTGGTGGAAGTTTAAAAGGGGAGTGCAACTGGCTGGCTCCCGCATGAAGTCTGCGGCTTCCCGGCATCTTCTGAGGAGGGTTAGGCAGGCCTGCGGGCCGGGGCCACGAGCTTGAATTCATGTCCTGGAGTGCCTGCAATGCGGAATGCCTGCTATACTATAGGGCATCTGGCAGGCCGTGAGGCGCGCGCAGAGCGCCGGGGAGCGGATTCCAGTGAAGCTTGCGGCGTTGATTGTCGATGATGAGCAGCCGGCTCGCGACGAGCTAGCGTTCCTGCTCAAGGGTGTTCCGGATGTGGAGGTGGTGGGGCAGGGCAAGAACGGGCTCGAGGCGCTCAGCCTGATCCGCGAATTGAACCCCCAGCTCGTCTTCCTCGACGTCCAGATGCCGGGGCTCGACGGCTTAGGCGTGGTTAAGAAGTTGCTGGATAAGAAGGCGCGCGTGCCGTTTGTGGTCTTCGTTACTGCCTATGACCACTACGCGGTCCAGGCGTTTGAGGTCAATGCCGCTGATTACCTGTTGAAACCCGTTGCCCGCCCGCGTCTGGAAAGGGCCATCGCGAAGGTCCGCCGCATGATCGAGACAACGGAATCAACCTATGAGAAGCTCGACCGGCTGGTCCACGCGTTTGAGGATCGCCCGGCCCCGCAGAAGAGTAAGTTGCTGGTGAAGAGCGGGGGCCGACTTTTTCTGGTCAATTCTGACGACATCATCTATGCCAGCATCGAGGATGGAGTGATCAGCATTGTGACGCGGGAGCTGGAAGGCCAGTCAAACTTCCGCACCGTGGAGGAGCTGCAAGGCAACCTCGATCCGAATATCTTCTGGCGTGTTCATCGTTCTTATTTGGTTAACATCAACCGCATCAAGGAAGTCGTTCCCTGGTTCAAGGGCTCTTACCAGCTCAAAATGGACGACCGCAAGCAGACCGAAATCCCCGTCAGCCGTACCCAAACCCGCAAGCTGCGAGAGTTGTTGAAGCTATAGCGGTCCTCGCCCAGGTCACCTCAAGGCGCGCAAATGCCCTAACGAAAAGCGGCAGATTCACAGGAAAGAACGATTCTACCGAGGGGCGGAGCGGGATGTGGTGCGCACGCGTGGCGGGATTGGTGTCCCGTAACTGAAATAAGTGACACAGGCGGCCGACACATGTCAGGCTGATCCCGCTCTGCCGGAGAGGCATCTCAGATTCTCCGCTCCCCCCAGAATGACACGTGCCCGGGGGCCACGTGTGTGACTTGTTCAGGTAATGCGAGCCTAGCTATCACTCAGGGTGAAATGCCGCTGGATGGCCCGCAGCAAGCCCCGGATTGTGGATTCACTTGCCTCAACAGTCACTTCCAGTCCCAGCTTTCGCGCTGTGCCGGAAGTGATGGGTCCGATTGAAGCCACGCCGACGCCAGCAAGCGCTTCACTGATCTTGCGGCTGCCCAGCATCTTGGCAAAGTTCGACACGGTGGAAGAGCTGGTGAAGGTGATCATGTCGGGCGGGGGTGTGAGGAGGCGCTCGAGCTGACCCGCGGGAAATTCAGCAGCAACCGTGTCGTAGGCCTCCACGACCTCGACGCGTGCGCCGCGATCCGCAAGCGCACGGGGAACAAGGTCGCGCGCGACCTTGGCGCGAGGAATCAGAACGGCTTTCCCGCGCAGGTCGTGCCTCCCCAGGGCCTCGACAAGCCCTTCGGCACGATATTCCTCGGGCACGAAGTCAACCTTCACTCCACTCTTGGCAAACTCGGCGGCGGTGCCTGGGCCAATCGCGCCGATAATCAGTCCTTTCAAATCGCCCACGTCGCGCCCGCAGACCTGGAGCCGCGCCAGGAAGTTGCGCGCGCCGTTTACGGATGTCACCAGGAGATAGTCAAACTGCTCTAGCCGCCGGATGGCCGCGTCCAAAGCTTCCCAGGACGCGGGAGGGCGAATTTCGATCGCCGGGATCTCGATGACTTCCGCGCCCAAGGCTGCGAGTTGTTCTCGCAACGTGCTGGCCTGCTCGCGCGTGCGGGTAATGACAATTCGTTTGCCGCGTAACGGGAGGTTCCGGGGTCTGCTGAGTTGTTCGTGCATCCCTTTTCCTCCGACGCGCGATCGGCGGGAGAAGCGGCAGGCGACGGCCTTTGCGGCCCTGCCATGATTCTCTGGGCGCGGGAGCTTCGTGAAGCTGCGCCCCTACTGATTGCCGATCGACTCGAGGATGGCCCGCGCTCCCTGCTCCAGGAGCTTTTCAGCCACCAATACGCCGACGCGTTCGGGATCCTCCCTTTTTCCTGTCCCCGTGGCGCGAAAGATCTGCGCACCGTCCAGGCTCGCCACCACGCCCACCAGCCGCAGTTGATCTCCCTCCGCGACGGCATGCGCGGCGATCGGTACCTGGCAGCCGCCTCCCAGATGGCGCAGCAAGGCGCGTTCCGCCCGCACAGCTTGGTGGGTCGGGACGTGATCGAGTGGGGCCACGGCAGTCTGTAATCCCTCGTCACCTTGGCGAATTTCGATGGCCAGCGCGCCCTGGCCGACAGCGGGGCACATCTGGTCCGGCGCGAAATACTCGGCAATGCGCGCTTTCAGTCCCAGCCGGTGCACGCCGGCGGCGGCCACAACCAGCGCCTCGCAGTCACCCCGGTCGAGCTTCTTGAGCCGGGTGTCAAGGTTGCCGCGCAGGGGAACAATCTCCAGGTCGCACCGCAGCCGGCGCAACTGCGCTTGTCGTCGCAAGCTGCTGGTGCCCAGGCGCGAGCCTGAGGCGAGTTCGCCGAGCCGCCGCCCGTCTCTGGAAATGAATACGTCGCGAGCATCCTCGCGTTGCGGCACCGCCGCGACGCAGACCCCTGCGGGCTGCGCAGTGGGCAAATCCTTCAGGCTGTGGACGGCCACGTCCACTTCCTTCGCCACCAGCGCCTCCTCGAGCTCCTTGATGAACAGCCCTTTCGATCCAGACTGCGTGAGGGAAAGCCTCGCTAGCTTGTCGCCTGTCGTCTTGATGATCTTGATTTCGATTTGGTATCCGGCAGCGGCTAACTGGTCTTTGACCCAGTTCGCCTGCCAAAGCGCCAACTGGCTTCCGCGTGATCCGATGATTATCTTCATAAACCCGGCGATAAAGTGATCAGTGACGAGTTCTTGTAGCGCGGATCCCGCTCTGCGGGATCCGCGGTCTATGAGAGCCGCAGCTCTGAAGGCCTGCGCTACAGGTTTGCTTTTCAGTCTCCGACGCCAAACATCCTGCGTATCAACTGCACCAGCGCGCCGTGCTCTGGTCGCCCCGCGCCACTCTTGAGCTCGGTGATGGGGCCGTGCAGGATCTTGTTAACAATGCCCCGCAGGAGCGCCTCCACGGCTTCGCGCTGTTCCGACGTCAGATTTCCCAGGCGGGCGCGGTGGCGCTCGAGCTCGCTTTGGCGGATGCGATTCAGGCGTTCTTCGAGCGCTACAATCGTCGGCGCCACGTCCCGCGCGGCCAGGCGCCGCATGGTCTTCTGGACTTCCTCCTGGACGATTTCCTCCGCCCAAACTGCCTCCCGCGCGCGCTGCTTCTTGTTGGCTTCCACGACCTGCCCGAGGTCGTCGATGTCATAGACGAAGGTATTGTCAAGCTCGTTGACCGCCGGGTCGATGTCGCGCGGCACGGCAATATCCACGAAGAAGATCGGCCGGTTCCGGCGCGCGGCGAGCATGCGTTCAGCCTGTTCCTTGCGCACCACAAAGTGAGGCGCGCCAGTCGAGCTGATGACGATGTCCGCCTTGGCGAGATAGTCGAAGAGCTGTTCGAAGCGGATAGCGGTGCCGTGAAATGCCTGGGCAAGTTCCTGGGCGCGTTCGTAAGTGCGGTTGCTGACGAAGATGGCGCTGGCACCGCTTTGCAGCAGGTGCTTGGCGGCGAGTTCGCTCATCTTCCCCGCGCCGATCACAAAGATTGTTTTCCCGTGCAGGCTGCCAAAGATTTTCTTCGCCAGCTCCACCGCGGCGTAGGAAACCGAGACGGCGGCAGTGCCCAGGGCGGTTTCCCGGCGGACCTTCCGTGCTACGGCGAGGGCCTGGTTCACCACCTCATCCAGCGGTCCATGCAGAGCCCCCGCCTGCCGGGCGACCGCATATGCTTGCTTCACCTGGCCGAGGATCTGGGGCTCACCCAGAATCATAGAGTCGAGGCTCGCGGCCACCCGAAACAGGTGGCGCACTGCTTCCTCCTGGCGGTGCCAGTAGAAGTACTGGTCATAGGCGCTAAGGTCGCAGTGGTGGAAGTCGGCCAGGAACTGCCGGACGACGGGCTCGGCCTCGATGTGCTCCGGCGCGGATACCACTGCCTCGAAGCGGTTGCACGTCGAAAGGATGAGGCCTTCGAGGATGCCCGCGCGCTGAATCAGGGCGGAGACGGCCGAGGACAGATGCGTCTCGTGAATATGCATCCGCTCGCGCACTTCTACGGGCGCGGTGCGATGATTGATGCCCGCCAGAACCAGATTCATAGTCTTGTGCAGGACTCGCGGCACCGCGAGACCAGGCTTAGCCTTTCGCAGTCCCATGCCTGAATCCGCAGTCGCTAATCCCCAATCCCCAGCCCTTTACGGCAGCTTGCCAAATTCCGGGAAATATCCGTGCTGGCCGCTCAAGAAACTGGCCCCCAAAAAAGTCACCATCATGGCGGCGAATCCAACGACGGCTACATAGGCCGCGCGGCGTCCGCGCCAAGTCCCGCTCAGGCGCGTCGAAAAAAGGACGAGATATATCAACCAGGTAACCAGCGACGCCAGGATCTTCGGGTCGAGTTCCCAGGGCCCTTGCCACGCCCGGCTCGCCCAGACGAACCCCGTCAGAATTCCCAGACTCAGGCAGGGAAGTCCCAGCATCAGCGAGCGGTAGTGGAGTTCGTCACACACCTCGAGCGAGGGCAGGCGGTAATAAAATGCGCGGGGCTTTTTCGATTTCAATTCGCGTTCCTGGATGAGATACATGACGGCGGCAACAAAGGTCAGGAGCAAAGCTGTGTAGCCTAGAAATATGGAGGCGATATGCACCAGGAGCCAGCCGCCGCGAAAAGCCGGATCGGCGAAAGGGCGCACGGGACGCACGGCGGAGATCAGCGTCAGCACAAACACCAGCGGGAGCATGAAGACCCCGAGCGCTGTGATCCGGTACCGCAGGTAAACGAAGAAAAACGCCACCGTGGCCAGGAACGCGAAAAAGGAGAGCGCGCTGCGGACGTCGGTGACGGGGAGGCGGTGAATCTGGGCCCCGGCCGCCGCCAGAGCCGCAGCGTGCGAGACCAAACCCAAACCCAGGGCGGCAAGCGAGGTGGGGGAAAGAGCCGCCCGGCGGCGAATTACCGAGGGCAGCGTCAGCAGAATCCCGAGGGCGTAAAGAATCAGGGCCAACCACAGAAGGGTCGGGTGCATAGCGACCTCAACTCGCGAGCCTCAAAACAAACAATTATAGCACTCGTTGAGCCAAAGCGGCGCGACCGTGCGCGGCAGTGCTGCCGCGCGCACTTTTCACACACGCTTGAGCCTCCCGGAGCAGGAGGACACAGACTGTTACTTTTACGCCCTTTTTCGGCTGCACCGCGGCGGGGTTGAAACTCCACGCTTCCGTAATGCACGCGCTACCGGACCGATGATGCGGTTCGCGTTGACTTGTCTGCGCAGCGTAGCCTAAGATGGCGCGCAAAGGAGGTTGCCCGCATGCAGCTCAGCATCAGCGTCCGGGAAAAGCAAGGTGTGACTGTGTTGGATTTGAGCGGCCGGATCATTTCGGGGGAGGAGTGCGATAGCCTGCGCAAAACGATCAAGGAACTGCTAGCGAGCAACCAGGCAAAGATTCTTCTGAACGTTGGAGATGTGGCCCGCGTGGATAGCACCGGGATCGGCATCTTGGTCGAGGGTGCCATCCTCACCGCGAGCGAAGGGGGGCGGCTCAAGCTGCTCCGTGTTCCGCGATTGATTCACAACATCTTGTCCACTCACCATCTGCTGCAAGCTTTCGAAGTCTTCGACAACGAAGACGAAGCGGTGGCCAGCTTCGAGAAGCAAACCCCGCTGCCTACCGGCTAGCGATGACGCTCCCATTTCCAGTCAGGGGCGCCTTGGGAGTCCTCGAAGGGCTCAGCTTCTCTCCCAGGCGCTAGAGAGTGAGACAACGGAGTTCTCTTTTGACCCGCCGTGGCGGGAGACCGTACCCCCGCTTCGACCGGCGGCTCACGCCCGCAGGGTTAGCGCCTGGCGAGGATTGCGCACCAGCAACGTGTGGATGTCGTCTTCAGAAGCTCCGGCCTTGCGAAGCGCCGGAAGGAATTCGGTAAACAGGGTGTCGTAGCCCCGGAAGTTCCCTCCGCCAGGCTCGCCGACGTTGTACCAGCCTGCATCCTGGGAAATCAAGACGCGGCCCAGATGCCCCACGCGCTTCATCT
>Ga0315314_1002113_pt1 | contig 16710 bp, 20 predicted proteins | sample TDP9_MG_FD_203631 | JGI IMG/M metagenome (GOLD analysis project Ga0315314, IMG submission 203631) | Freshwater sediment microbial communities from Lake Towuti, South Sulawesi, Indonesia - TDP9 | ecosystem: Environmental > Aquatic > Freshwater > Lake > Sediment | place: Indonesia: South Sulawesi...
TCGTAGTGGTTTAAAGACGCTTATTCTAGAAGAGAAGTTCGCGGGAGGATTGATGGCTGAGGCTCCGCTCATCGAGAACTATCCTGGGCTTCGAGAGGGCGTGAGTGGACTGGAGTTGGCTAACAGGATGGAGGTGCAGGCCAAGAGGTTTGGTGTGCGGATAAACAGCCCAGAAAAGGTAGTCGGGTTAGAGCTTAAAGGGGAGACGAAGACCGTGAAGACCGAGAAGAATACCTACAGGGCCAGGGTTGTTATTCTCTCTTCGGGCAGCAACTACAGACGATTGGGTGTTCCCGGCGAGGATGAGTTCCGCGGGAGAGGGGTGAGTTATTGCGTCACATGCGACGGCCCCTTCTTCAAAGGGAGGAGGGTCCTAGTCGTGGGTGGAGGGAACAGCGCGGCGGCGACGGCCATTTACCTCTCAGCCCTTGCGTCAAGCGTCAAAGTGGTTCATCGTAGAGACTCGATGAGAGCCGACAATGTTCTTGTGAAAGAGCTCGGGAACAATAACGTGGATGTGATTTTGAACACGGTGGTCAAGGAGATCAGGGGAGACACTATGGTAAGGGATGTGATCCTCGAAGATGTGAGGACGGGGGGGAGAAGAAGAGTTGAAGTAGACGGAGTTTTCGTACAGGTTGGTGAGGAGCCATCCAGCCGAATAGCCAGAGACACGGGGGTTAAAACTGACGAAGAAGGGTATATCATCGTTGACGGTCAACAGAGAACAAATCTTGAAGGCGTCTACGCAGCTGGCGACGTAACAAACTACCCCGTCAAACAGGTCGGCACAGCGGTTGGACAAGCCATAGTAGCTGCCGTAGAGGCCTTCGCACGTGTTAAGAGGCCTTACTATTACGCTGAGGGATGAGTGAATGGATAAGACTATTTAGTCCATGGGTAACAGGAATTACAGAGGGAATAAATATTGAAGACCTATTTGACTATCTGGTTTAATAGTGAGGGGGCAGGACCGATGGAAGTGGTTCAAAGGCTGCAGGGGATGGGTTTTAGGCCTATCAAGGGGCAATACGACCATGTCTATGACTGGAAAAAGGAGGTAGACCTAGAAGATGTTCTGAGGCTCGGCAATGCTGTTCACGAGACTCTCAAAGGCCTTAAGGTCCTGTATAAAATGGAAACAGTATAATCTGAATACCAAGATCCCCAAATTCCAATTAAGACACAGGCGCGAAAGGCTCTTACAGATATAATATTATCGCTAAGGAACTGCAGACTTCATAAATATGCAATGAAGCTCCATCTTGCAGCGTCTAAGTTCTTTGTCTGGGGTAGATTATGAAGCAGCGTTGCATCCCGTCCCAGCGCCCACCATACTTCCTAACCACGTCGGCCACAGACCTGAATATCTCGGAGCCGAGAAACCTCTTCGGCCTGATCCTGATTTCGCGGGAGGAGGAGAGGAGGTCAACGTGCTGAAGATTCTCCCCCAACTCAGTCTTCAACTGCCCTTCGATCTCGGCCAGCCCCCCTTTTGAGATGACTTTACCTCCAGAGAGCTCGTTGACAAGACTCTGAATAGAGTCTGTGGCGGCCCTCATCTGGTCTGCTATCTCACGCAACCGTCTTAATAACTCCGCATTTTGCATAGACAATTTTACCTTAAACCTCCTCTCCTACTTAAGAGAGAATGAGAATTTAAGTTTTTACAACTCCTCATGAAAAAAGATGATATCGTTACCTTTGGTTTATAAGGTGAATCACAAGTCTGGATGGGGAACAAGGAAACCATTCTTCAATGTTTTCCTCTCATTCTCCTCATTTTCATTAGGCTTAACACTTCATCTATTGGGTCGGGGTAAGCTCTGGCGAGCTCTTGAGCGACTTCTGAGGGAATCCCATGAAGGATTAGGGTTTTCTTGAAGACCGCCTTCGCCCTTCGCTGACCGTGTTTGGCTTTCATCACTAGACCGAGGATTTGGAGGAAGAGCTTGAGAATACAAAAAAGATTGGTGAGGATGGCCTTCAGGCCCATGGCCTACTCCTCGTCGCTGGGAAACTTGCGTTTTGCACTCATTCCTTTCAGGGCTTCACTCCACTTGGTGAGGGCTCCCAGGTAGTCCTTCGTCATGGCTAGAGCCTGTTCTTCTGGAATCCCTCCATCTCTGAGGCTCTTATAGAAGGCGGCCACGGCTTTGCCCATGTCGGCAGCGGCTTGGGGACTGAAGAAGGCGTCGAGGATTCCCTTCACAAGACCCGGGATCTCCTTGGATACTGCTGCTAGGATGGCGGATATTTCCTCTGGTCTGGGCATCTCATGCTTCCGTTCACTCATCTCGTTTCTTCACCTCGTGTATATGAGAGGGGTGAACAGAGGGTATAGGTGTATTGGACAGTTCTAGCCAATAAAATGGTTATTCGGCTAGGCGGTAGTATTTCCCCTCTTTGATTAGGGCTTTGCCCTGGAGAAGCTTCTTCACTCTTTCTCGGATTGTGGTGCGGGAGGCTTTTCCACGTTGGTGCTGAACCTCCCTCGTGAGCTGACTGATGTTTTGAGGCCCCCTTAGGGCTATGGCGTTGAGGATTATTCTGCTTATCTCGTCTCGTTGGGGGCTGGATTCTAAGAGGCGTCTCGCGGATACTAGACTACTAAGAGTCCTCAAGGGCTCTCCATAGAGGACCGTTCCCATCTTCAGGCTTTGAAGAAGACCTACGACTTCAGGATATTTTTGGCTCTCGATGAGAACCGCCTCTAGGTAGTTGAGGCGACGGATGATCCAGTCTAACTTCTCGTTGAGAGATTTGAGGGAAGCCTCAATACTCGACAAGACGACTCTTATGAATAGTGTTGGAAACGAAAAATAAGTCTATTTATGGTTTTCTCGTTCGGCGCGTTTATGCTAGCGTGATAGTAAAGCATTTTAAGACACGCGATTTAAGATGGCATAATTGTTTCTAAATGAATTCAACTTTAACTTCTGTCACACTTTTAAAATCAGAATTCGAGGTTAGGAGTACGTCACCATATTTCTCGGCTAATGCGAGGTGAATACCATCATACAGGGAGAAGGTCTTTTCAGCTCTCTTAAAGTACTTTTTTAGTTCGGCGGCTTTATGGGAAGTTGAGACTGGAATCTCCTCTACTACTGTTAGGTTTGGGATGCCTTCTATGTATGCTCGCGCTTTCACCGCCTCCTCGTCAAGTCCTTGAGACAGAAACGCGTAGACTATCTCAGCGACAACTATAGTGTCTGTGTACCCAACGTGTTCTCCGTCTCTAACTTTTGTGAGTCACCAAGCTTAACACCTATCAACACAACAGCCTCCACGTCAAGAACGTGAACAGCTCGAGTTCACATTCTTTCTAGCGCTTCTATCCCGAGGAGGTTGAGCGTGTTCTTCAAGGTTATCTTCACACCCTCCACCATAGCCAGTCGCGCGTCTCTGAGCCCTATGGGCTCGGCTTTCAGAACAGGTAGGCTCGCGTAGAAGGAGTTGAACCTAGCTGCTAAGCCATAGGCGAACTCCGTCAACAGGCTCGGCGTTAGGCCATCAGCCGCGGAAACAAACGTCTCCGGGAAGAGAGCTATCTTCCTAACCAGCTCCCGCTCTACGGGCTCCTTTAGAAGCGCGTAATCAGGGTTTATAGCGCCCTCCTCAGCCTTCTCCAAGATGTTGCAGGCCCTAGCATGGGCGTACTGGATGAAGGGCGCGCTGTTAATCTCGAAGTTCAGGACCTTATCCCATGTGAAGGCCACCTGCTTCGACGGCGCCACGTCTATCAACGCGTATTTCACAGCCCCGATGCCGACCGCCTCCGAGATCTTCTCCTTGAGTTCGGAAGGCAGGTCGGGTGACCTGCTATCGACCTCTTTAAACGCGCGTTCTGTGGCCTCGTTGAGGATCTCGTCGAAGGTCACGTATCTACCACGTCGCTTAGACATCCTGTACTCGGGAGTCTTCACAAGCTCGTACACGTAATGAATCAGGCTCTCAGCCTGCTTGGTGGAGGTCAACAGGCTCAGAGCTATGCGGATTTGAAGTTGAGCTAGAGACTGTTCCACTCCGATCACGTTTATAACCCTGTCCGCTCTGCTCAGCTTCCAGAGGCTGTAGGCTATGTCCCTAGTGGTGTAAAGGGTCGTCCCGTCGAAGCGGGCCAAGACCAGAGGGGGGATCTCGTGTTCCTCTGGGACTCCGAAGCGTTTCTTGAGTCGCATCTCGTTCGCGGCGGTGTCAACGTCAAGCGCGAGCGCTCCCTCCTCGGTCGTGGAGTAGGGAGACCTTCGCAGCCTATCCAACACGTCCGAAACCGCACCGCTCCAAACCAGGTCGCTCTCCCAGTCCCAAGAGTCCCAGAAGATCCCAGCCTTACCGTACGTTTCCCTAAACCCGTCTAGGCAGAGTTCGACGACTTCCTTGACCAGCCTCCTAGTTTTAGGATCGTTCCTCTCATACAGCCGCATGATCATGGCTATGCTCTCCTCTGGATTCTCGTCTCCCCTAATGCCGTCTAAGAGGCTCTCAAAGAGCTCTCCGTCTCTCTCTCGAAGGTCGGCGGCGGCGGAGACCCAGTCATCTAGGTCTAGACGGGTCTTATTCGCCTGTTCATGTAACGCGTCGTTGCCCTCCAACTCCTTCAGCTTTCTCTTCAACCTCTCGATCTCGATGATGCAGCTGGTCATAGCGTAGACCAGACCTATCCAATGATCGGCCTTCCCCTTTGGTTTCGGCCTTTTCAGCAGGTGATAGCCGTAAGCGAGAACCGCTATCTGGCGGCCGACATCATCCACATAGAAATGCGTGGCAACCTCGTGCCCCCTGGCCTTGAGAAGACGGGAGAGTGAGTCGCCGAGGACCGAGTTCCTGGCGGTCCCGACGTGAACAGGCCCCGCCGGGTTTACGCTCGTATGTTCGACTATGACTCTGAGAGGTGAGGCTGTTTTGACGTAGCCATAGGACTCGACGAGAGATCTCGCAGACTCCAAGGTTAGCTGGGACAGTCGAGGGTTGTCGGCATAGAAGTTGACGTATCCCCCCGCAGCCCTAACGGTCTTGACTAGAAACACCTCTGAGAGATCCACGTTATCAACGATTTTGCCAGCCAATCTCTTCGGCGCAACGTTCAGCTTACTCGCTATCTCAAAGCATATCGAGGAGGACAGATCACCAAAATCTAACGATGAAGGAGCCTCCAACGGGGGGGAGGAAATCCTCTCCCTAAACGCTTGACTCAAAGCCACATCTTTCGGTATGACCCTACCCAACGCCTTGCGTAGGGTGAGTTCACACTCCCTTCTAAGATCTCCAAAGGGATTCTTAGACAGGATGGTCAAGTCTTATCATTACTCCCCTCAACGGACTCTGAGACGCTCTCGGTAGAGTGAGTGGATACTGATTTTTAGCCGTTTTCGTTCTCCAAATTTTTTTTCACGTTCGATGAGGCTGGTAGTCTTAGAAAAGGAAGTTTTATAGATGTCTTTCGCTAATTCTTCACCAGATACTATGACCGCTGTGTCGAGGAACGTTCTTTTGGCGGTGGCCGTTGCGCTGACTCTGGCGCTCAACGTCTCCGTGGCTTTCGCTCAACCTCCCCAAGGAGAGGACATAGGATCCCTGCTCATCTCCACGTTCACCAACCCCTCATCTCTAATCACCTTCGTCATAGAGCTTGCTCTCGGTATAGGCCTCGGCTACTTCTCGACGAAGATTTTGAAATACATCCTCGCGCTGATAGGAATCTTCATCATCGGCGTGCTGCTCAACGTCTGGCAGTCCCCACAGCTTGGAGTGAACATCGGCGAGCAGTTAAAACGCTTGGACTTGGAGTGGTCGAAGATCTCGCCGGTGATCATGTCTATCGTGTACACGATCGGGTTGACGACGGTTCTGCCCATAACCCTGGGCTTCCTCATCGGGGTGGTCATCGCCATGAGTAAGTAGACGGGCCTCCGACGAGGTAAGAAGAGGCCTCCACCGTGTGGAAGTAGCCATTTTCAGTGAAGTTGCTTATCGTTAAGCTGTGTGAGAAGACGGATACTCAGTATCCTAACTCTTCTCCGACAAGCACGACCGTGAAGTCGGTATCGCTGGGCCGCCGCTCGATTATCGTGATTACGTGGCAAAGCCTCTCCGGCGGCTCACAGTGCTCTTCGTCACACTCCCCTGTCACACCACAGGGACTCTTGAATCCCAGACGCTTTGCGTTCATTGGTGAAGCCATGTTTCGCACCCTAGCAATTCCCTCATCCACATCCTTCACGATCTTGTTGACGCCAGCGACCACTATCACCTTTCTTGGACCAAAGATCATCGATGCGACACGGTTACCAGCCCCATCTATGTTGACGAGCTTCCCATCCATCGTGACGGCGTTGCTGCTGGAGATAAAGACATCGCTAGTGAGTTGTCTCCTCCTAACCTCGTTACGCTCCTCCTGCGACAACTTAGGCTGCCAGTGATTCGCTGTAGGGTTTCCACGCTTAGTCAGCTCATCAACTACACCTATTTCTCGGAGCGTCACCGAGCCTCCCACGCCCACCGTCGCTCCAGCAGGTATCATCTCAAGAAGCGCCCTTAGAGCGTCCCCCTTACTCGCCACATACACGGCCTCAAAGCCGTTCTTCTGAAGCCTATCTACGACAAGCCTGCACCTCTTCTCAGCAGACCACTTCCTCGCCTCCAACAACGAAGACATATCATCACTCACCACTCCACAATTATCTAAGGGAACCAACTAATCTTCTTTTCTATCTCGATGACTATTTCAATACACCAAAGAGGAAATTGAAGGAATCGATACGCTCATGCTCATCTCCACGAAGACGACCAGTACACATGACTAAACTATGCCTCTACTCAGATAATTGGCGGGCCGGTGGGATTTGACTATTATTAGGGTCAAGTCCATCCGAAAACGAATTCACGTTGTAAATTCGAATCTTCTGGAGGAGATTCGACCTCAAGGTCGAATATACCGTCCCCCTTTTTTCTGAACTTCTGCTAGTAGCTTATTCTCTAAATAACCAATTCCCTCTGTGGCAGGGTTTTGTCTCGCGCTTCCAGTTTTTGGGCCAAACTATTTTCCTCACATGATGCCTTTTTTCAATCGGCTTCTATCTCATCGAGATTACGCTTGGTTTTGACTTCTCATTCCAATCGGTTCTGTGCATCTAAGATGTCCTGTAGCGTCTTCGCGTGCACGAGTTGATGGGGCTTACTAAGGGAAAGGTTGACCCTCAGGTGGCGAATCAGGTTATTAGGGAAAAATTGAATGCGAAAAAGGCTTGTTACGTGGAATAGTAATGAAAAAGATTAGTCTCTATGGCTCACCGGAACTATACAGTCAAATGTAAAGCATGGAACTATCGAGGGGCGTACGACAAAAAGTATATATGGACTTTTGGTAATATGACGGTTAGGTAATATTTATGTCGTTGAGGGTTCAGATTAGCCAAAAACTCGAGCGTAGATTCAGGGAAGCTGCAATGAGGCGGTTTGGCTATGGGAAAGGAGCTCTAAGCAAGGCTGCAGAAGAAGCGATAATGAGATGGATCTCGACGATCGAAGAGGAGAGCTTGAGCTTTGAGGGGGATCCTGTAGAAGCCATAGACGGATTGCTTTCAGACGTTAACATAGACTCTGTTGAACTCCAGCACGAAGCAAGAAAGATTTGGGCGCTGAAGGTGCTTAAGAATGTACCTAGTTGACGCTAACATCTTTCTTGAAGTCCTCTTATCTAGGGCCAGAAAAGAAGAATGTAAAAAATTCCTAAGATTACTTAGAGATGGAAAAATGAGCGGTTTGGTTACAGATTTTACGATTCATTCAATAATCGTGGTCATGGATGGACTAAATAGACTAGGCGAGCTTAAAACGTTCCTCTTAAGCCTCCTAGCTTACAAGGGACTACACATACACTATACAACTATCACAGAGGAGGTAAAAGCTACAGAATTTGCGGTCGAGCGAAAACTGGACATGGACGATGCCCTCCAATACTCATCAGCCCTATCAGCAGGCGTCGATGTGATAGTGTCGTTTGACAAACATTTTGATGGTTTAAAAATACGGAGGGTGGAACCTCAGCTAGGGGAATAGAAATACCATATTCACATATAAATCATGTGCAATTAGTGTCAAGCTATGGCAAAGACAAACGTCACTATACGAATTGATGAGGATTTGGTACGGGAAGCCAAAGAACTAGGCTTAAACATCTCAAAAACGTGTGAAAACGCTCTAGAATTAGCAATAAAACAACTAAAACCAATAGACAAAATAGCAACGAAGATTGCCCCAAAACTCTCCAAGATAATCGAGTGGCGGGCCCGGTGGGATTTGAACCCACGACCTACAGCTTAGGAGGCTGCCGCGCTATCCGTGCTGTGCCACAGGCCCACAGCAAATGTTGTTTGGGAGGCAACGTATTAGTTTTTCCATGGCGCCAAGTAGCCAACTATTGTGGATATCAGCATCTCTCGTTTGAGTCTTGATTCTTAGAACCGTACGGTCGAGGAATATTTAGTGGCTGCCGTAGGAAGGTAAAGGTGCTTATGCCTCTCTACGAAATCTTTCTCAAAGGCCGTCTCAGCGTATGCTTGGATGTCTGTCGAGGTGAAGGGTCACAGAGCATATATTGATGTTTTCGAGTATCATCTTGAAGGGGTGAGTTGATGTGGTTTTGGATGTGGTGTGTAGAATGGAGATCGATGAGAAGACTGCGAAGTGGAAGTCCGAGTACAAGGGGAAGACGTACTACTTCTGTGCGCCCATGTGCAAGCAGAAGTTCGATAGAAGCCCTGAGAGGTACGTCAAGTAAAAATGGAGCTGCGGCTACTTGGAGGAGCAAATAAACTATCATAGAGGCGCATTGGTGGGGAGCAAGGTCTTCAGGGAAAGGCTGAAGCGCGCCTGTGTGCTGATGGAGGGAGCAGGGCTCGACGCGATCCTCTTGACGAAGCCCCAGAACATGACGTATCTTGTGGGAGATGGCAGGTTGTGCGCTTTCACCATAGTCTCGAAGGATGGGGCTACCTACGTTGGAGTGCCCAAGACCGACCTCGAAGACGTGAAGAAGTCATGCGCGTCGGAGCATATTCTCGGGTTTGAAGATGAGGTGGGGATGTTGCACTCGCTGATGCACATCTGGAAAGAACTCGGACTGGAAAAGGGGAAGATCGGCGTCGAGAACACCTTCCTAAAGGTCTCTATGCTCGAGATGTTCAAGCATCCACACGCAAAGCCCGAGAAGCTCGAGTTCGCCGACGCGACCCCGACCATGACCGACCTGAGGATAATAAAGTCCAGCGAAGAGATCGAACTGATCAAGAAGGCGGCGAAGGTAGCAGACATAGCGATGGACGCCGCCGTCGAGACTACCAAGCCCGGCATAACCGAAACGGAGATCGCCGCAGAAGCGGAATACGTAATGAGGAAGAACGGCGCCGAAGAATTCTACAGGACTTATGTGGCTTCAGGTCCCAGGTCATCTATAGCCCACGGGCTGGTAAGTCATAGAAAGGTGCAACGCGGTGACCTTGTTATGATCGACCTCCACCCGACAGTGAACGCGTACCACGCAGACCTCTGCCGGACGATCTGCGTCGGAAAACCCGCAGAGAAGCAACGCAGAGCCTTCGAGATATATCTGAGGGCCCAAAGGGCAACGGTAGAAGCCGTTAGCCCCAAAACAACCATGACAAAGCTTGAGAACCTCATGCACGAGATATTCGAGAAGGAGGGCTATGAAGAGTACTTCGTCGGCCCCCCCATTCACGGCGTAGGGTTGGAGTTCGAGGAACCACCCTTACCGGCTGGACATGCCTTCTTCCACGGGGAGGAGCCGAAGGACGAGTTGAAGGCTGGGATGGTCATATCCATCGGCAACTGCGGCCTCTACCTGGGCGAGTTCGGCGTGAGGGTCGAGGATACGGTCGCGGTCACGGAAAAAGGCTACGAGGAGCTCACTAATTACCGCAGAGCCCTACAATAAGCACCCTTCTAGCAGATGGGGCAATGACGGCACACGCCACCGAGACACGCGGCATAAAGCTCGCTTTGGTTGGTTACTTGATACTGGTGGCTCTACAACTAGGGACATACTTTTTGACCCACATCCTGGTGCTGCTGGCGCAAGCGCTAGAGATGTTAAGCGACGTCTTAATCTCCACTTTTCTCTTGTTATCTGCCTTCTGGTCGCGGAAACCAGCCGACGAGTTTCACATGTTCGGTCACGGGAGAGGCCAAAACGTTGCGGCAATGGTCTCAGCCACGATTCTAATTTCCTTTATGAGCCTTGAAACGTTTAGAGAGGCCGTCCCAAAACTCTTCCAAACCCATGGTGCTACAGAATTCCAGAACACAAATCTCGCCCTAATAGTGATACTGGTAGGCATGTTTGTTGTCGCTGTCCCGATCATAGACATTTTGAGAGTGAAGGCGAGAGACTCTTCGGTGAAAGCTCAACTGATAGCGCTTCTCAAAGATGAGGCGTCCTACATAGCTGCGCTGGTAGGCATAATCCTTGTTTCGCAGGGATATCTATGGGCCGATCCATTAGCATCCATTTAGCGGGATATACCTATTCAAGGATAACGTCCACTATCTTGTGGGCAGAGCGCCTAGTAGGGAATTCTTGGAAAAGGTGGAGTCGACAGCGAAGTCTGTGAAAGGGGTCTTGGGCGTCCACGATTTGAAGGCTGAGCACGTGGGGCCAAACGTTGTTCACACAGGCTTTCACATAGAGGTGCCGAAAGGTACACCGATAGAGGAAGCGGACCGAATAGCCCACGAGGTTGAAGAAAGGATTAGCCTTGAGACAGGCTGCCAACACTGTGTGATTCATCTCGACCCAGCGTCATCTGACTGAGAAACCTGAGGTTAACCATCTCTTCTCCTCCAAGGCGCTGTGCGTAATAAACGATGATGGCTTGATTTAAGTCGGATAAGAGACAGAGCTTCAAAGGAGAAGGTGGTGTGAGCACGTTATTGTCGCTTGCTCATAACGTCTCTCTCGTATTGAAACACATCTGAAATCCAGCTACCGCCCACAGGGATATCGTTTATGAGGCAATAGTAATCCCAGACCGCGCCAAAAGGCATCGTCTTGAGCTCTTCCAGAAGCGCAAGACGGGCAGAATGGTTCCCCTCTTCCTCAAGCTCAACGAGCTTCTCTGTGGGCTCAAGAAGGGCATAAAGCAAGGCTATCAGTATGGCTCTGGCACCAGTGACCCATGCTCCGACGCGGTTTATGGACGCGTCGAAGAAGTCGAGGGCTATGTGCACCCGCCCTAGGGCGTTGTTGCGAACAATTTCGTGACCGACCTCCCGCAACTGGTCGTCGAAGACCGCGACGTGGTCGCTGTCCCAGTGCACACCTCGACTTATGTGTAAGAGCAGCTCCTGAGAGAATTGTAATATCGAGGAAATTTTGTCAGCGATGGATTCTGTCGGGTGGAAATGCCCGAGGTCGAGGCAGATCATCAGATTGTGCGAGAGCGCATACCCCAGATAGAATTCGTGGGAACCCACGACGTAGGATTCGCTGCCGATGCCGAATAGTTTTGATTCTACAGAATCCCTCAGATAACGCGGATCGTATTTGACGGAGTAGATCTCGTCCAGCGATTCCTTCAAGATCGCCCTATAGCCTCCTCGATCGACGCAGAGATCCTTCATCCCATCGGGTATCCACAGATTGTGAATGCAAGGGCTCCCCAACTCGCGGCCCATCCACGCGGCGATTTCCCGACAACGTTTCACATGCTCTACCCAGAAGTCTCTTATCCTTGGGTCTTTGCTGCTCAACGTAAACCCTGAATCCGCCTTAGGGTGGGAGAACAGCGTGGCATTGAAATCGAGCCCCAAATTCCTTCTTTTCGCCCATTCGATCCAACCAGCAAAGTGTTCCTGTTCGATCTGATCGCGATCAACGCTCCTCCCGCCAAACTCCCCGTACATCGCGTGGAGATTCACCCTATGCCTCCCCGGAATCAGCGAAAGAGCCTTCTCCATATCCATGCGCAGCTCATCCACATCGCGCGCTCTGCCTGGATAGTTTCCAGTAACCCGAATTCCGCCTCCAGATAGAGCCGCACAGGGTTTCTCAAATCCCCGCACATCATCACCCTGCCAGCAGTTTAAGGAAACTCTCTTCTCTGCGAGTTTTCTCAGGGCAGCGTCCGTGTCAACTCTCAGCCGGCCATATTTTCCCCGAGCGATCTCATATCCTTTTTCAACATCTGAACTCATAACAACCCTCCACAATCATGGATCACATTTGTTTCAGTTTCATGAAACGCTCATACGCTTCATCCCAGTCTGAGGTATGCCGCGGTTCATACAGATTTAGACTGAAGGAGCGCCTCACAACCTCCCTCAGCTCTTCAAGGTATGATGTTCTGCCAAAGGCCATAGCCTGAACAAGGATGTTTCCAATCGCGGCGGCCTCCACAGGACCCGCGTAAACAGGTAGTCCTGTAGCATCGGCCGTAAACTGGCAGAGCAAGTGGTTCTGCGAGCCTCCGCCGACTATGTGTATCTTCTCTATAAGTTTACCGCTTACCTCTTTGAGCTGATCCAGGGTGTGGCGATAGGCCAGAGCCAAGCTCTCGAGTATTAAGCGGACAAACTGCCCGATGCTCTGCGGAGAAGGCTGACCTGTCACTCTGCAGAACTTTTCGATCGCATGGGACATGTCAGCAGGGTTTAGAAATTCAGGTCTGTCGGGATCTATCACTGATCCAAAGGGTTTGGCGTCTTCCGCCATTCTGATCAGCTCGCCATATGAATACTCCCTGGCTTTCGCCCACTCTCTTCTACACTCCTGCAGTAACCAGAGTCCCATGATGTTCTTGAGCACTCGGAAGGTTCCGCAGACGCCACCCTCGTTGGTGAAGTTGTACCTGAACGTCTTTTCATCTATGATCGGCGCCTGCGATTCGACGCCCATAAGGGACCATGTCCCTGAGCTTATGTACGCGAATTTTTTCCCCGAAGCCGGAACGGCTGCCACCGCTGAGCCTGTGTCGTGGCTTGCCACAGCAACAACAGGAACCCCTCTCAGTCCCGTCTGGATGGCGAGGTTCTCGGTGAGCTCCCCGATGATCGTCCCAGGCTGAACAATCTCCTGCATTATGTCCTTCGACAAGGCTAGGTGTTCGAAGATCTCATCTTCCCAATCGCCTGTTCTGGGGTTGTAGAGCTGCGATGTGGTGGCGAAGGTGAACTCTGATCTCTTGACGCCCGTGAAGAAGTAGTCGAATAAATCGGGGATGAAAAGCAGGTCTGAAGCGATCTCGAGTTGGGGGTTTCTGTCGCGCACCATCGAGTAGAGTTGAAACACCGTGTTGATCGGCAAGACCTGTGTCCCTGTGAGTTGATAGAGCCTCCCTCTGGAGATTCTTGAGAAGAATTCCTCCATCGCCCCACGGGTGCGCCGATCCCTATATGTAAACGGCGCTCCGAGCAAAACGCCCTTGGCATCCAACAATGCAAAATCCAGCCCCCACGTGTCCACGCCGATGCTCATCGGTGAACTCGTTTGGTTTGCGGCGCAGAGGCGCATCCCCTTGAGCATCTCCCTATACAGCCCCAAGACATCCCAGTGGAGGCTGCCCATGACGTTTATCATCCCGTTGGGGAAGCGGTGCAGCTGGCTTATTTGGAGGTGTCCATCATCGTCCAGCCTGCCGAGAATAGCCCTCCCGCTCTCCGCGCCCAGATCGAAGGCCAGATAATGCTCGGTCGTAATTATCTCCCCTGATCGAAGCGGACTTTAACCAGTTCCGCCAACTGCTCATCACTGAGGCCCTGGGGCTCGTATCCCGCGCTCTTACAGATGAAAAAGATCTCTGCTGCCTTGTTCACCGTATCGATGAGGTCGAAGGCTTCGAATACGTCAGTGCCAATTGCTGTGCAACCGTGCTTCTCCCACACCACGACCCGGTGATGCGTCATAGCATTTACAGTCACGTCCGCTAGGTCTTCACTCCCTGGACGGCGATAGGAAGCAAGACCCACACCCTCGGGCAAGAATATCTTCACCTCGGGATGCATAGCCCACAGAAGGCGGTTGAGCGCGTCTTCGTAGTTATAATGCTCGATGTGCGTAAGTGCGACCAAATGAGTGGGATGGGTGTGCACGACGGCCTTCTGCGGAAGATCGTTCCTGTATAAGAATCCGTGAATCTTCAGATGGGAAATGAGTTCAGAGGTCGGTCTGCTTCCGGACCCTTCGCCCCCCCAGAGGATGTGATAACCATCGAGTTCATCTGCGATGCTGATCATGAGCAGGTTCTTCTCAGGCTGTCGCGCGAGATCTCGAAAGCGCGAACCAGTCGCCTTGACGAGAAAGCAGCGTCCGGCCAGTTCAGGCTGAGGTATCTTCATGACCGTTTTTGAAGATCGGTCAGAACTCCTCTGTTGGACAAGTTCAGTGATATCTGCAGATATGTTACCCGCGTTCCGTTCCGCCCAACCTCGTTCCCAAAGATAACTCGCCACTTCCGCTATATCATCTATGATCCTTTCCAATTCCTCGCTAAGCGCTATTTTTTTATTCCTCTCCCCCAGTTAAACCCACGCTCTCTTACCTTAATTGCGGATTCTTCTCATCAGATTCACATCTCGCCCGAGAGCTTATTTATCTATCCCCTGAGAATAGCCTTGGACGTTATCAGATATCAGGCTCTCGAATAAGAAACAGAGCGTTAAGATCATAGGAAAAGGGAAGGGAGTGTCCCCAGAGTTTCCGATGCACCGAGGAAGTCTACCTAGACCACGTTATGCGCGTCTTGGGAAAAGGCGTCTACAAGCAGACTAAGACCGGAGAGGATTGCGTGGGGACGCTGATCCCCCTCCACCCTTTCCGATTTTTTGAGACTTACTGAGGATGAGCCGTGAACTGAAAAGATCGATCATAGAAGATAGATCGGGCTTCTAAAGGAAGTGTTTTATTCAAAGCTGAGAGCTTTGGGATTTAGACTAGGTCCCCAAGGCGAGGAGAGTTAAGGGAAGTCTATTTAGACTCTCAGTTCCTTCTTCAACTCCTCCGCAACGCTGACCGTTGGGACTTCCCTCTGCACCTTTGTTCTCATGTCTCTAACGGTTACGAAACCCTTCTCCACCTCCCTAGACCCGATGATGACTGCAAGGGGGAAACCCTTCCTATCCGCGTGAGAGAGAGCTGAGCTTAAACCTCTCCCTGAGACCTCCACCTGAGCGGAAACTCCCTTGCCTCTGAGGTCAGTCGCGACGCTCAAAGCCTTACCTATTAGCTTCTCACCGACTGGAACGACCAGAACTCCTGCCTGTGATCTCGTCTTCCCCGTGAAGAGCCCCTCCTTCTCCATCGCCAAGACCATCCTATCTATCCCAGGTGAACAACCAACAGCGGGGGTCGGTTCTCCCCCGAAGAGCTCCACGAGCCTGTCATACCGCCCACCACCCCCGAGGGCTATCCCCAGGCCTGGCGCGAAGACCTCGAATATCATCCCAGTATAGTACTCGAGGCCGCGGGTGAAGCCCAGATCCACGAGCATGGTCGACGTGACACCTCCCTCCGCGGAGAGCCTAACAACCTCCTCGAGGTTGCTCAGAGCCGCCAGCGCCTCACCGTTATCGCCTAAAGCCTCTCTACCCTTGGCCGTAACCCTCCTCCAGTCGGTTCCCCTGAGAGTGACAAGCCTCTTAACAGCCGCTCTGCAGCCCTCGGAGACTCTGAGTTCATCAAGGAATGACAGAGCCTTCTTAACTCTCTTCTTGTCGAGGAGGGACATGACAGCGTTCTGATCCTCCTCCCCAACCCCTTCGTCACCCAATAGTCCTCGGAGGATCCCAACGCTACCCAACTTCACGGTGAAGTCACGGAAGTCGAGCCTCGTCATGAGGTCGTGGAAGATGATCACTATCTCAGCGTCGGCCTCAGCCCTCTCCGAGCCGAAGAGCTCGAAGCCAGCCTGCCAGAACTCCCTATACCGCCCCATCTGAGGGTTGTCATACCTGAAGCAGTTCGCGATATACCCCAGCCTGAGGGGCTTGGCCTCGGAGCGAAGCCTATTAGCGACCACCCGCGCGACGGAGGCTGTCATCTCAGGTCTCATCGCGACCCTCCTACCGCCTAGGTCTTTGAAGGCATACATCCTATGCCTGATATCATCCCCAGCCTTGGCGGCTATCAGCTCGAAGGGCTCGATGACCGGGGTCTCGATCTCCTCATACCCGTACAGGCGGAAGCACTCCCTGACCTTGTCTTCGACGAGCCTTCTCTTGACCAGATCCTCGGGGAGGAAGTCCCTCATCCCGCGAACAGTCTTGAAGACCTTCATCCGAACACCCCAGCAACGAAGGCTAGGAGGCCTATGAACATCCAGATGAGAACCATCCTCTTAACCCTCACGGCGCTCTCTTTGGTGTAGTCGCGAAGCAATATAAAGGATGATGCGGCAAAGCCGATGTCAGCGACGACGACGAGGGGCAGATACATCCAGGAGATCAGCTTCAAGAGCCAGGGAAGGGCGCTTAAGGCAACCGCAGAGAGATAGAAGGCCACGGCCACGACAGCGGCGACCTTCAATCCAAGGCTTATGGCGACCGTTCTGACCTCCCTGACCCTGTCTCCCTCAATGTCGGCTATACCCTTGTTCACCTCTCGCCCGGTGTTGGCGAGGAAGACCATCAGATCGAAGAGGAGTAGAAGCCTCATCCCCTCAGAACCCAGACCGTTACCCTCGTATAGGAGGCCGCCGT
>Ga0315314_1002114_pt1 | contig 16697 bp, 17 predicted proteins | sample TDP9_MG_FD_203631 | JGI IMG/M metagenome (GOLD analysis project Ga0315314, IMG submission 203631) | Freshwater sediment microbial communities from Lake Towuti, South Sulawesi, Indonesia - TDP9 | ecosystem: Environmental > Aquatic > Freshwater > Lake > Sediment | place: Indonesia: South Sulawesi...
AATTTCTGCACAAACTGCGGAGCAAGAATAAGGTAGCTGTCAACTCTAGGATTTGGTTGCGTAGCGCCTCGTCTTAAAGAAGGTTCAAGTGAAGTACATATCCGTCATTTGTAGGCTCATGTTGGCCAGTAGTTTCAATGGTGTTCAAATGGCTACGGCGGATAGAGGCAAAGAGCAAAGGAATTTGAAGATCGCGATAGCAATTACTTCAGCTATTATGACGCTTGAAATCGCAGGCGGATTCATTTCAAATAGCTTGGCTCTCATCAGCGATGCGTGGCATATGTTTACGGATCTGCTGGGACTTTGCCTATGCCTGCTCGCTGGAACTATGGCATTAAAACCGCCGACGCCGAGCAAGACGTATGGATACTATCGAGTTGAGATTCTTTCCGCTTTGGCCAATGGAGTTACGCTGGTGGTCATTGCGTCCTCATATTCTATGAAGCTTATATGAGAATTCTGAGAGGCGCTCAAGTGAAGACCCTAGAGATGATCACTATTGCCGCAATAGGTTTGATTGCCAATCTCCTGTCTGCCACGGTCCTCAGTGAAAGGATGTTGAATTTGAATGTGAAGGCGGCATTTCTTCATGTCGTAGGAGATGCATTGTCTTCAGTTGGTGTAGTCGCTGCAGGCATAATAATGTTCTTCACACGCTTGTATCTGATCGACTCTATCGTCAGTATAATGGTTGGAGCTGTGATAGTATTCGGAACTGGGAAGATGTTGAGAGAGGTTCTGAACATTCTTCTGGAAGGGACACCTCGAGGAATCAGTTTAGGAGAAGTGGTTCAAACTATCAAGAGCATTGAGGGGGTTGTTGATGTTCACGATGTACACGTCTTGAGTATAACCTCTTACATGCACTACCTTGGCGCTCATCTAGTAGTAGGAAGAAACGAGCTGGGAAGGATTCATGAAATATTGAATGAGGTCAAGAGAGCGCTGGCGGAGAGATATCGTATCGACCACTCGACACTACAGATAGAGGCTGAAGGCTACAAAGAGGTTGGGGAAGTGCATGATACAAATGTATGAGAAAGAAATCTAAATGTGATTTTATCGTACTAGCAGTGGTTTGGTTTGCTGGTTCATTTTCGTTCTCTGAAGATGTTGCCGCCATCGTTGTACTCGCCTCTAACGTACTCGAATCAGGATTCGATTAGAGAGCTCGCTTCCCGCGTGTTGTTGGCCACCCTGTCGGTGAACTCATCGTTGGTTGATTGAAATAGAGCAGTTTCGAGGTCTATCTAGACGGGCGTGTTCTGGATACGCTTGTGCCCGAATAGCTTCTTGATATATAGAATATCTTTCGTCCGGTGGTATTCCATAGTGCCCTTCCAATGGCGGAAGGTTATAAGGCTAATCTTGAGTAGTGTGACAGGACGGCCCTAGGACTAGCAAGCGTATCTCCTCTCTGAATGAGACTTTGTCAACTGTTCGTTCGAAATTGAAGCAAATCACGGTTTTGAAGAGAATGGTTGAAACAACTTTGCTGGCACGCTGGGATAACTCCGTCAAGCACCAGATAAGAAACAAGAGTAGACAGTCCTGAAACTCTTTATAGAGGGCTTTGCGAAAGCTCGGCTTAGAATTCGCTTTTGAAGACAAGATCCAGTTAGTGTTTACCTCTGTTCTTAATACTTCATCGTCCTAAAGGGTCAAACTTAGTTAAACTTATATTGCCGGAATGCCTAACCAATCTTCGAAAATGTATCCAGCAGGTAACTCGTGTTACCTGTTTTAAAAGCATCCTTATAGTGCTATTTTGTCAGCTATGTCGTCAAGTGGTATGAACTTATCTGCAATCAGTTTCATGTCTCTTCCTATTCCACATTTGAAAGCCGCTATTTCCACCCTCTTTCCAAGAGTCTTAACGACCTCTATCGCTCCTTTTAGATCGATGTCTCCACTTACAACAATCGCAATGTCGTATACGTTTCTAAAAGCCATGCATAGCATATCGGTAACTAGGGCAGCGTCGACACCTTTCTCAACCCATCCTGTGCCACGGCGCCGCAAAGGACTAGCGGATACACTAAAACCTAGATATTGCAGTTTCTCTCTAAATCCGAGTTCTGTTGGGTCGTCCGGTACCCTTCTAGAGCAGTAAAAGTACGGTCTCACTAAATTTCTACCTTCCAATAGGACGTCCCTTAACTTTACGTAGTCTATCTTGAACCCTGGCCGGAAAACCTGAGACGTGTGCAGCAAGTTCGATCCGTCAACAAACATCATTACTTGACTCATCAGAAGCCACTGATCATATCTTGCTACACTCACAGGTATATCTCGCTTTTGTAGGCGCTAATTGATTAAACTCACAGATTGTGACCGATGGAAGAAAAAAGAGGGAGGATTTGTGAGGAATGCCGCTACTCGCCTGCAGTTGAAATGTATGAGAAGGTTTGGCAACATACTAGGGAGGGTTTCTTGTCTTCTTGCTTTCTGGATATTATTAAACCTAGGCTTCTCTTGCTTCACATGTCCTCTGCCGTGTAAACAAGGCTCCTCTTTTCAAATTCTTTAGTTGTCAACAGTCTGGTGAATCGCCCACAGACTTACATTTAAGGTTATTTCAGTGAGGACGATGGTTGTTGGTTTCAGCTGCTCTAGGCCTTTCCTTCGACCCATGAGAACTTCCGTTGAAGGGTCTTAGGGTAGTAGAGTCTCCAGTCGAAGCCCACTTTCTTTCCCCACTCATAGTAGATCCGTGGATCTATGTAGCTCTTCAGAGATGTGCCTAGATTGTATTCACGGGTTGCCTTAGCGGTTTCAATCTTTACTTTAAGCGCCTTCGCGGCCTCTTCCGACTTCTTGGTCCCCTGAGACTTGAGCTGTCTAAGCCTCTCAATCTTCTTCATGAATGATTCACGCCATTTCTTAGGTATCTTTCTTTTGTGGTTGCAAACGATGGCTGCTTGAAGATTCGCCATAGCTGCTAGATGTTTTTTAACGTACTCAGGATCGGAGTTTCTGGCTTTCGTATTCGCGAGGTATTCTCTAACAACCTTTGAGGCATGGTAAGTTCTGAAGACCTTTGCCGTCAAACCAGGAAGGGCTTCGCTTAGAAAACCCTTAACCTTTTCAGAGTCGACTCCCTTGAAGATTACTGATCTGCAACTCGTCATGAATTGTTGTAGGTTGCCGACGACTGGGTGAGGCAGTTCCACTTCTTTCCGCCATCTCACTGAGTCCTTGCCTAGGAAATCGAACTTTACAAGACCATTACTCATTATCCTAATATGTTGAGGTCTAAGAGTCGTCGCGCCGACAGTATCTGCTTCATCCTTGTCTTTCTCATCGCCGACACGTAGCTTCAATCTGTCGATTAAGTAGCAGGCTGTCGCAATTTTGCGTTTCAACAGGTCGTTCGACTGAAGATTCTGCTCTATATGAACTCTTACGCTATTAATTCTTGATTCAAGCTCCCTCGCTTTCTCAAACTTCTCGATCTCTCTTTGCTGTTTTACGTGAGACGAGTCTGAGAGCCAAAGATACTTCTCAACTCCACGAAGCTTGTCGTCCCACTTGGCAGTCCACATAGAGTCAGGCTGCCATACAATCTCCTTCCAATCTCCCTCAGGTCTCGGAGCATCTGGCGACAAGTTGAGTATGATATCGCTCTCAGCGGCGCCGGGTTTCCATCTTCCACGCAAAGGATGTTTTCCACGTCCCATAAAAATGCAAGGCGGTTCTACTACGTAGTTGCCGACTTCCACTCTCTGTCCATCGACGATCGCGTAGCCATATTTCTCTTTGTTTGCCTCCCTGACGGCTTTCCGAGCTTCAGCAAGCCTCTTCTTCTCCTCCTTCGACATAGTCAACTTAAGATTCTTCTCCTGCTCGACGTAACTCTGAATCTCAGAGAAGTCAAAGTCTTCCGGGGCGAGTTCTTCTCCAAGTCCCAACGCCTCGCAGAAATCCTTGAAGAAATTCCTCGCGAAGACGGGGTCATTCACATACTCAGTTCCAAGCTTCTTGACCCAAGCGACGGCCTTTTCCTCTTGCTCAGGCGTAAGGTCGACCTTCTTCCCGCTAATCCGGATGCTGAAGCTCTTCGCCTCGTACTTCTTTGGCAGCAATACTCCATTGTGGATAAGCTGTTTCATCTAGCTCTCTCCGAACTTCAGTCTGATCCAGCCCTTATACAGCAATGCTTCTTGTAATATTCTCATCACACCTGCATGTCTATCTTAAAAATAATGCTGTGCATGTAAGCTTATGAATATAAGATAACAAGAAAAATACCCGTCACACAGATGTCGCACAGGAGCTTCATCCAGCACGATCAAGCTATGATGGTAGCTCACTCTGGTGAAAAGATATCTGTTGATAGGTTTAAATGGACGACGCTTCTGTAATCTCATGATTAGACGTGAAGAGAAGATTTCTAGTCGCCTTGGTCCCGGTTGCGGTCATAGTTATCGCCTTGGCTTACTGGGTCCAAATAGCTACGCCTCCCACTCCAACCCTAACACCTGAAGTAACTCCTGCACCTATCCCGGCTCCGCCTGGTCCAGAATTGAACGCGAGAGCTGACTTCGCCTCATCGAAAGGCTTCAACGTCGCGTGGATGGAGTCTCAAGGAAGCGTCTTCCCATTCCTCGTTCTTCCACCGGGCGGGTCTGGCTCTATACCGATAACGTTGCTCTCGACAGGCAATGAGGATTACAATGTATTCCTAGCTGTAAGCTTAGCTGGAGAGAACCCGAAGTTTGAAGGAGTCACATGCAACCTATCAAAGTCAACTATAGAGATCAAAGCAGGAGCAGAGGTAAACTCAATCCTAAGCATAGAAGTAGACTTAGACGCACCCGCCGCCCTCTATACTCCGAGCGTAGACGCCCATGTAGCAGGGTACACCGCAATGCCTACCTTCCCTTTCCTCCTTCTCATCTACCCCTACACGCCTTCATACGCCTTCCAAATCTACGCACCGACGCCGGGGGCGCCTGAACCTCTGCCTACACCAGGTGCTCCGCCGCCGACCCCAATCATACCCATCATACCCAACATCTCGGTTAAACCCGGCGAAACACTGCATATAATGTTCTACACCGATAAGATGACCGACGACCCAGCCGTGCTGGTCAACCTTAACCTCACTTATGACTCTGGTCCTCTGCCCCAAGGTATGGGCGCCGAGGTCATATACAACCCTCTCAAAGTGACGCCTGTGCCGACACATGACAGCCTCATCATGTTGACCTTAACTGCGGCTGCGGATGTTCCTGAGGGCACGTACAGGATGATCGCAACGATCAGCGTAGGCTCATACACCACTGAGAGATCGTTTGATCTCAGTCTGAGAAGATGAAGTGAGATGAGAAGGAGATTTCTAGTCGCTCTAATTCTGGCTTCGGTCATACTTTCCGCTGCCTACGGAGTTTATGAGTTTCAATTGAAACCGGAGCTGGAGTGGAAGGGAACTGTTGATTTATTGGTCTCTAGCTCAAAGAGACTGGAAATCTACAACTATGCGACAGGTTCAGGAACCGCGTTCGATAGAAATAGCTCAATGATGGGTCCTGTGTTTGAGAAAATTCTAGGCTATCTCAAGTCCTCTACTCTGACGAAGGCGACTGAGAAAACTGCTGTGCAAGGGAACACGACGGTATCCGTAACGATCCCGCTTCCTCACTATTCTCTAACATTCGAACTGAATAACGGATCTAGGCTCAAGCTCGACCTAGTCACTGAGAATGGAGTGGGAGTGATCTGGTTCGAATCGGAGTCCACCATCTACGAGGTTCAGGTAAGCTCAGACCTCGTGAAGCTCCTCGAAGAAGAATTCTTTCCTACGCCTACGCCTGACGTGTCTCCATATCTTGCTGAGTTTAGAAGCCATCCTGAACTATTCATATCTCACACAACGATTGTTCATATACTGTTTCAGGATGAGTCGGGCAACCGCTTGGGAAACCTAACTAGCGTATATGAAGTCAAGAGAGAAGGTTACACGATTTACTTGAACACAAACCACACCTTTACTTGCGACTCTTCCATTCAGAATCTGACATTCGTTTCTGGTGGGGTGTTATGTGCCGGAGAGGGGAAAATCCCTATACCTGGCCCGACTCCGATACCGCAAGAAGTAACCCTCCGAAACGGCGAGACAGTAATCCTCTACAAGGAGAGTAAGGAGAATTGGGTGTACTCTCCGTTGCAAGAGAGTTGGGAGTACATTTCAATGAAACTCAACACTTGTTTACGTTACGTTCAGATTCAATTTTCAGATGGGCGGAAATGGGAGTCAAGAGAAGATCTTCGGGCTCCTGGCTTCGATGGCGATCTATTCGCCTTTCTGTACCTCAACAAAGTTGAAGTCGAAACAGAAACCATTCAAATCAAAACCGTATGATTCACCAGAAGTGAGACGATGAGAAGAAAACTTCTGGTCGCTCTGGTTGCGGTTGCAGTCATAGTTATCGCCTTGGCTTACGGAGTCCAAATAGCTACGCCTCCCACTCCATCCCCAACACCTGAAGTGACTCCAACCATACCGGCGCCTACACCGGCACCTCCTACACCTCATCCTGTTCCTCCGTCTCCAAAACTGAATATAAGCGCTGACTTCGCCTCCTTGAAAGGTTTCAACGTAACATGGATTGAGTACCCCGAAGTCCTGTCCCGAGTCTTGGTTCTACCTCCAGGCGGGTCTGGCTCCGTAACGATAATGTTGATTTCAACCGGCGACGAAGACTACACCATATCCCTAAATGTGACCTTAGATGGAGGGAACCGGAAGTTTGAAGGAGTCAAATACGCTCTCTCCCGATCTACTTTAAGCCTCAAAGCCGGAGCAGAAGCAAACTCAATCTTCAGCATAGAGGTGGAATCGGATGCACCCCCGGCCCTTTATGTTATAAGCGTAAACGCCCATGTGGGAGGGTACCTCATACCTGCCTACCTCTCTTTAGACCTTCTCATCTACCCATACGCGCCCGCATACGCCTTCTTCATCTTAGCGCCCTCGCCGGGGATCACACCTACTCCAACTAAACCCATCATACCTAAAATACCAGTTAGACTTGGGGAAACTGTATACGTGTTGTTCTGGGTCGCTAAAGGGACAGAGGACCCATCCGTCCTAGTTAAGATCGATCTCACTTACGACTCGGGCTCTCTACCCTCAGGCATAGTAGGTGAGTTCAACCCTCTTGAGACAGCACCTAGATCGACATCAAGAAGCGTTGTCATGTTAACCTTAACTGCCGCTACGGATGTGCCAGAGGGTATGTACAGGATGATCGCAACGATTAGCATCGGCTCTTACGCGACAGAGAGAGCGTTTGACCTCACGGTAACCTCTCAAAAGTAGATTACAAATGACAGTAGCTTGAAGAGAGGAACTGAGATGAGAAGGAAACTTCTAGTCCTTCTAGTCGTGGCTTCGGTCATAGTTGTCGCCTTAGCGTATGGAGTACAATGGGCAAAGCTTCCCGTTTCAACTCCCACTCCAACCATACCGACATCAACGCCTAAACCCACTTCCTTAATTACTTTTGAGGAGGCCGTTGAATGCGCCTTAAAACCTAGAGGAGAGATGAGATGGATGTCGTTCAGCAAGTATCGATGGTTGAATGCGTTTGAGGGAAACCCACAAGTCGCGGGTGATCCCCTTGTTTGGGGTAAGTGATTCGATTGGATACGCATTGATCTCGCCGTGAGCCTCGCAAGCGATGAACGAGTTGACATTGAATTAATATAGGCATCTTAAGTTAGAACCTGAGATCTGCTCTCTAGTATTGATCAAGATTGAAATAAGGGAAGCTGTAAATCGTGTTCTGAAATACGAACCTTACAAATCGGAAAAGCTTCATTATGCTCTAAGAGGGCTTCGAAGGTATCACGTTCGTAATTCTGAATACCGAATAATATTTGCTATATGCGAAGAATGCCGAAAAGACAGAAACCAATCGTTGAACGACTGTCAATCTATTATGCTGTTCATTTCAAACTCTTTAGAGAATGACTCAATCAAGTTGTTATCCACAGAATGATGGCGGCAGTGATTGAAAGCACAGCACCGTAAATGAAGGCGGTCAATGGCGAGAAGAAACTCCATAAGATGCCAGCTATTATGCTCGCTGGAAGATCTGCTACTCCATTAACCGTATGCAATGCTCCATAGCCTGTTCCTCTAAGTTCAGGCGGAATTAAATCGGCAGCGTAAGCTCTCTCCATAGTATCCACCATGGCCATGAACAATCCAGCAGCAGCAAAGAGAACAGCAACTGCCAAAAGATCACCTGTAACCAACGCGAAGCCAATGCAGGTTAACCCGAAGGTAGCGTAGCCGATAGTGAGTATTCCTCTCTTCCCGATCTTATCGCTTAGAATCCCGATTGGGAGTGAAGTAAGGGCGTAAACAGCATTCATCATAGCGTAGAGTAAAACGACATATCGTGAAGCCTCTACGTTTCCAAATATTGGTGAAAGAAGTAGGTTTCCAGCGAGAATGAAGAAGGAGAAACTGAAGTTTCCAAGCCCGAAAAGCAGCACGGCTACAAGATACCTTCTGAATCTGCTGGGTAAACCTCTTATCCCAACCCTCAATTTCAAACCTTTACTAGCCATTTGAGGGCGATCTCGAACTAGAAAGACCAGTAAGAGGACGCCTACAAGTCCCGGAAGAAAGGACCAAGCGAAAACTCCTCTATAGAGGTAGATCGGTAGCAAAATCGATGTCAATAGTGGACCTACAAAAGCCCCGGTGGTGTCCAAAGCTCTATGAAGCCCGAAACCTCTCCCCACGGTCTCAGAGGGGGTAGAATCAGCTATCAAGGCGTCCCTTGGCGATGTTCTAACACCTTTACCTACCCTATCGAGAAATCTCAATCCAAGGACTTGGATCCAACTCGTGGAAATCGCTAATGCTGGTTTGATGAAGGTTGAGAAACTGTAGCCGAGAGTTATCCAGGGCTTGCGCTTCCCATACCTATCGCTCAGCCATCCAGAAGCCATCTTAAGCAAGCTTGCTGTTGATTCAGCTATCCCCTCCATAACCCCTAAGATTGCAGCTGAAGCGCCTAAGTCGTACACCAAGAAGAGAGGTAAGATTCCAAGGATCATTTCTGTGCTTATGTCAGTAAATAGGCTGACCAGCCCGAGAGCCACGACATTAAGTGACAATCCGAATACAAGCCTTTCTCTACGGGAAAACAAATGAATCGCCTCTATTCAAGGACCATCTTATGAATTCGAGTAAGTAAAATGAGGGGAATACTCTCCAAACGCTTAGAGGGCCTCAAGATATAAAACCATATTCTTCAGAATCACGTACTTGCGAGCTTGAAACAGGGGCACAGTTCGACAACATAGCTTAATTCGAAGAAATTGTCGACTATGGGACCTCATAGAAGGTTTACTATTCCTATTTTCTCGTTGCCTGAGTGTAGAGAATAGGTCGCAGTGGAAACCTCGAGAAGGATGAAACTGGGGTCTCTTCAGGTTGGAAGACATGATCTCAGTTCTTTCTTCAGGTAGTAGCTGATCTTACTATCGTCTAGCCATGCGATCAATTCCGGCAGACGCTCAGCATAGAAACGTCTTGACACACCGTGGTACTGCATGCTACCGATGATGAAGCGATCAACGCTATCCTTCAGCTTCTCGATTATGGCTTGCGGATAGGTTATTTCCGGTATCCAAGGTTCTATGCTCACGAAGGTCTCGATATACATGCTATGAGCTTTCTTCAATGCTTCGATTCGTCGCGTGTTGCCGGTGCGTGTCGTTCCCACTTCGGAATATCATGTAGCGCGGTGATGGTGAAGCCGACCTCTACGTTCCGAAACCTTTTGATTAAGTCAAAGTCCTTGACCACTAACGGGCTTTGAAAATGAAAGAAGATAGTGAAGCATGCTCACGGGTATAGTCGGCGTGATAACAAACTGTTCCTGTATTCCCAGCCACATGGCGTGAGCGTCGCAAGACGATGATTGCTAGTGAAACGAACAATCCTAGGGAGATAGCGGTCATGGCGATAAGCCAGAATGGAACGAATTGCATCTCGTTATCTGAAATTTGAATTGGAAACCCTTCAACTAGTACTGTGAAGTTGCGATGGCTCAAGACATTGAGGCTCTTTCGATCGAAGGAAGCTAGACTCTGTTTTATACCGTATATGTCTCGAATAAAGTTGAAATCTATACGATAGATGAAGACACCCTTCACCAGGCCGTAGATATCATACTCTAAAGAAACTCTTAACCGATCGGGATCTTCATCGATTCGAAAATCTTCGATGTATCCGTCATACTGAAGAAGAGATTCCTGCAACATCATCACGGTTTTGTGATATTGTATAGAGATTATGTCGAAGTATCTCTGATAACTCTCAAGATCTTCAAAACTCGCAATCTGTTCTACATGTATCTTTGAATAAGAAATCGTGAACGTAACTGTAGATGAATACTTGTCATCTTGAGCCGCACCATATTGTATTATAGCACCTAATCCTGTTTCAACTATGACGAAGGCTAGAGCTAAGACGAGTAAACATTTTCTAGTGAACATAATCTTCCGGCGCCATGCTTCGTCTTGCATTGCAATCACTGACGCCCAAATTCTAGATCGCGAATGCTTCGAAAGTCTACGTCTCGCCTCTTGCCAGTATTATTCACTATAAAGCATGTGAATCTTCCGTTCGTCTTTGCTAGAGGGCGCGCCAGCCGGCCGGATATAGCTCAGAAGTAGGTATGCGTCGGGGTAGCATGCTGCTGTGAGCTCGTGGAATTACTAGAGTTCTAATAAACAGAGGTGGCGATTTCTCCCGCTAAATCCCCCTTTTTCTCTTCATTAAGCTCTACGCAACAGGCAAGCAGATTCTTTTTGGTAAACTATTTAAATTTGTTTACCTAATTTAGCAATATAATCGAATTAGTTTACCGGTGATTAACATGCCTAAAGAAATGCCAGAATGGCTGAAAAAATACTATAACAGGCTATGGATGAGATATGAAAATCAAGTATTTACATTTAAAGATATAACAAAAGAACTTGGCATAAGCAGAGCAATGACCATCAAAACACTTTGGGAATTAGAGCAGAGAGGATTTTTAAATAAAGAGAGAAGTGAAATCGATTATAGAGCGAGAACTTATAGACTGATTTCACCTGAAGACATAAGCTTCGCCGCTGGGCTTTATTCCTTGGTGGAAAAGGAGAAGATTGGAAAGCAGAGCTTGATTGAAAAGCTTGTTTTCATAAATGATAAGTTGCCCTATGCACTAACAGGAAGCTATGCTGCTTATTACTACCATCGCTACATGGTTCCGGCAAGAGTCTTTGAGATAAAAATCGACCCACAGGATGAGGGTAAGTGGATAGCTTTCTTGACAGACGAGAGAACGCGGATATTTATTAGTGAAATCATAGAAACAAGAAAGATAAGCGATTATGTTAAACTTCTTCATTCCATTAGGCCAATCAATTCGATAAGAACAAAGACTGAAGAAGGATATTACATAGAAAAACCTGAGTTCCTTGTAATGGAACTCTTAGAAAGGCAAACTCAAACAAGCACAATTGAAGCAATTGCAATTATTTTGCAGAACAAGGATCAGCTCCAATGGCAGGACACTATAGAACTTGCAAAAAGTTTAGGCTTCTCAAGAAGACTCGGGTTTTTGCTTGATGCAATAAATTTTGAATCCAGTAAGCCTCTAGTTGAGGCAGAAATCATCCAAGATATAAGGAGTGATGTCAAAGGAAAGAGCGACGAGATATTCCCAAGAGATGAAATATTTTTGTCTAGACTTAGAGAACTGAGGAACAAGTCTTCGCATCAAGCTCTGTTAACAGCAAAAGAGCTAGAAGAACTTACAAGAATGAAAGAAAGGTTTCAAGGCTATAGAGAATTGAGCGAAAAGTGGGGCATTCAGGCAATTTTACCTAGAGATGTTGTTCGCAAAGTTGTGGAAGATTTGGGTGTTAGCCTTGGGAAGAAGTGAAGCAAGCAAAATAGAAGAGGTTGGCTTAAAGGATCTGGAGAGAATAGACCGGGAAGCAAAGAATTTTGGTGTCGACCTCATTTTGATCGGCGGCTATGCAGTAAGAGCTTATACTGAACCAAGGAGCTGGAGGTTCACAAAAGACATTGATTTCATTACAACAAGAAGAGACTTAACTGCTCTACGTGGCGTCTTTCAGGTGTTGAAATATGGCTTCGAGCAAACCGACTTCGGAATAAAGGGCAGCAAGAAAATCAATCGCGAATCTATTGAGCTTCACATTTCGGTGGACAAAGTGATGGACTGGAGCACAAACCTGGAATACAAGCTACCAGAAGATATCTTTACAAAGGTAAATAGGATGAACATAAGGGCATCTCTTGAAGAAAGCAAAGATTTGAAAGTTAGCGTTATGGTAGCACCCATTGAAGACGTTCTTGTAATGAAACTAATGACAGAGAGAACAAGAGACCATTTTGATGCGATAGCGATAATTCTCGACTCATTTGAAAAAGTGAATATTCAGAGATTTTGGGTAAACAGCAAGCAGTCAAGTCTAAATCAACACGTAAAGAACAGATTGAATTCTTTTTTGGCAACCCTAAAAAAGGGTCTAACCAGGAAACTATGGAAAGAATTTACTGGAAGGAAGTTCATAAGAGAGCAAGAAGTGACATTAAAACAAAGGATAAACAAGTTGCTTGAGAAAGATCTAACAGTTGCCAAACGAAAATTTGCCAATTAATTCCGAATCTTCAGTCAGTTCAATCTTGACGTCATAGAAAGTACTCCGTGAAAAACAAGATGTTTTCTTGTCCAGTGATAATAATTTCAGCTTTTCCTAATACAATGAGAGATTTCTCTAATGAGGTGCCTTTTTTCTGTTTCTAGTTTAATTCTACACTTATTCTCCGCAAACTTGGCCTAGGGACTTTTAATGACGAAAACCCATTTTAATCGTTAAAGCGGACGGAAACAATGTGATGACTTGGATGAGCCTTTCCATCGTACATCAAAGAGTTAATCTGATTAAAATAAAATGCTTGTAGAGCTTTGTTAAGAGCTTCAAATGAATGAATGACCAACTTCATGAAAGGAGATCTTCATTGTCGATTGAGCAACTTTGCTCTGAGATTCAGTTAGTTCTGCAGCGAGCAGTTAAGAGGGATATTGGTGATGGTCTTCTCCTGTCAGGAGGTCTGGATACCAGCGTTGTAGCTTCGATAGCCGCGAGAAGCGCATCTCCAAAGGCGTTTACCGTTGCTTTTCAGGAAGCCGATGCGCCTGACTTGAGGTACGCTGAACTTGTGGCGAAGCACCTAGGGCTAAGACATAGTGTTCACAGATTCAGTCGAGAGGAACTCTTTGAGGCACTTACTGAATGCATTAGAGTTATGCGGACTTTCGACCCTGTGGAAATCAGGAATGATGTTGCAATCTATATTGGATTGAGATTTGCGAGAGAGAACAATGTCAAATCGATCATGACTGGAGACGGTTGCGACGAACTGTTCGCTGGATATAGCTTCTTCCTTGACTATGAAGGAGAGAGACTAAAGCTGGAACTGGAGAAGATACAGCGTGAAATGAGGTTCGCTTCCGTTATGCTAGCTGAACATCTTGGTATAAGCGCAAAGCTGCCTTTTCTCGACTCGGATGTCAAATCATTTGCAGTTAAGTTGGATCCGCAATATCTGGTCAGATTCGAGAGAGGACAAAGATGGGGCAAGTGGTTGGTGAGGAAAGCTTTCGAGGGCATTCTACCAGAAGAGATTGTCTGGAGAGAAAAGACGCCTATAGAATATGGTACGGGAACAGCAGTCCTTCCTTCAATCTTCGATCGAGAGATCTCCCAGAAAGAGTTCGAACTGGAAAAGATCAGGTTGCTGAAAGACGACAGAGTTGCAGTCCAGAGTAAGGAGCAACTGTTCTACTACAGAATCTATAGATCAGTTATAGGTGTGCCCTACATGGGAAATATTGGGGGTAGAAGATGCCCTAGATGCAACTCAAACATCTCTCAAGAAGCATCATACTGCCGTACATGCGGCGCATATCCGATTTAGCTGGCCGGGCCTCACAATGTCTATTCTACTCGCTATTTGAAGTTCCATTGATCTTAAAGAGCTCCTCATACTCGGGCGATGTTAGGATCTTTATCTCGTTGTCCTCCTTATTCCCCATCAGGCTTTCATTCATACCTCCTCAGCTGAATCCTGTTGAATATGCTCAAGAGAAAAAGAATATCTCAGGACAGCGTATGTTAGATTGAGAGAGCATTTCATGAAAGAAATAGTCTTGCGTATTCGTATTTCACAAATGTTCTGTATGCCATCGTGCTATGGAAGAAATCTCTCCTAGCTTAGCGAGGGGCGATGATGGGACAAGATTTGGTCGTTGTATTTGATTGCGGTGCCACCCATGTGACAGCTATGGCGATAAATAGCAAAGGCACCGTTGTCAAGAGCGCCGGTTATCCAAATGGGCCGGTCAAGCAACTTGGCGGCGAAGAAAGCTGGCTGATATGGGACGTTGAACAAATTTGGCGAAAGATGTGCGATGCTTGTAAACAAGTCTGTGTTTCAGCTGGCAAAGATCGAGTTAAAGCTGTTACTGTTTGCACGTTCGGCGCGGATGGAGCGCCTATCCGTCGCGATGGAAAATTGACGTATCCTGTAATAAGCTGGCAGGACACTCGCACTGAAAGTCTGGTGAGAGAGATTGGAAATCTGATCGATCCTTGGGAGATCTTCGCTGAGACGGGTTACCAGATAGTTCACTTCAACACCCTTCTACGTTTGATCTGGTTGAGGAAGCACTCTTCAAAGGCGCTCGACGAGGCTGAATATTGGTTGATGATGCCTGGGCTACTGAGCTTTAAACTATCAGGCGAATTCTCGATCGACCCGACCAGCGCCGGAACGATGATGGCTATGTCTTTGGAAAACCGCGACTGGTCTGAGAGGATGCTTTCCTTAGCGAAGCTGGATTCATCCTTCTTTCCAAGATGGGTTGAGCCTGGGGATGTCATTGGACATTTGCCTCCAAGTGTAAGCCGGAGGACAGGGCTTCCGGTCAATGTTCCAGTTATTGCTGCTGGACATGATACTCAGTTCGCTGCTATAGGCTCAGGGGCTAGAGCTGGCGAGGGGATTTTGAGTTCGGGTACTTGGGAGATCTTGATGTTGAGGACGAGCGGTTTTCATCCAAACCGCTTCGGATTTGAAGAGGGCCTTCTATTCGAGAACGAAGCTGTGAGAGGTTTCTGGAATCCGCAGCTATTGATGATGGGCTCAGGGGTGATAGAGTGGGTGCGCAAACACTTCTACAGCAGTATCGTTGACTCAGCTGACGCGTATAACCAGATGATCATTGACGCGGAAAAAGTCCAGCCGGGTGCAGATGGCGTAACCGTATTGCCGAGTTTTGTTGCTGAGACCGGTCCAACGAAAAAGTATGGGGCTCTAGGAACGATACTGGGGTTAACGCTTAATACGGATCATGGGACTCTCTCTCGCGCCGCGTTTGAAGGATTGTCATTCCAGCTGAGACATGCACTACATATTCTTTCAGAAGCGACAGGGTTTCATGTGGAAGGAATTCGAGTAGTCGGCGGCGGCGCGAAGAACGACCTTTGGAATCAGATCCGCGCGGATGTTACTGGGTTGCCCGTTAGGACCATCGAGCAGAAGGAGGCGACTAGCATCGGCGCTGCGCTTTTCGCTTTCGTGGGTGCCGGTGTCTTCAAATCATTAGAGGAAGCGCAAACCAATTTCGCCAAGAAGGAGACCGTTTTCAAGCCGACGACTAGGAAGACTGCTTATGACGATCTGTTTAAAAAGTACATTAAGCTTCCTCCAGCCCTCAAGGGATTCTACGCGCCCGCATACTCAGAATCAATTGAATTCTAGGATTCGCCTTTGCGTAAAGTTATGAATCTATTCTAGCTCACTATACGGTAGGAGAATCCATTGGCGCCGATGAAAGACAGAAGTCAAATCAGAAAGCTCGCCGAGAAGCTCAAGATGCCAGTCACGGAAGCGATACTGCAATCCTTCAAGAACATATCGCGAAGAGAGGGACGGAACTTTACACTATTTGCAGCCTGTCCGAACTCTGAAGCGGTCTTGAAGGCAGCGCTCCTAGCGGCGAAAAGAGCGAACGCGCCGATCAAACTTTGCGCTACATTGAATCAAGTCGACTTGGATGGCGGCTACACGAAATGGAATCAAGAACGCTTTGTTCAGTGCGCTTTCGAATTTGCGCAAGAGATAGGGTATGAAGGACCCGCAATAGTAGCTCTTGACCATGGAGGCCCTTACCTTAAGGATCTTCATAGGATAGAGAACTGGCCTTTCCAGAGGGCTATGGCGGCTGTGAAGGAATCGCTTTCAACCTGTCTACTGGCAGGGTATGACCTGCTGCATATCGATGCTACTGTAGATCCAGCGTTTACAGGGAGAGCTTCTGTCCCGATGGAGATAGTTGTCGATAGAACAGCGGAGCTGATTGAGCATGTGGAGCATGTCAGGGCTGAGAGGCAACTGCCGCCTATCAGCTACGAGGTTGGCACAGAAGAAGTAGGAGGCGGCTTGACTGAGCCTGAAGATTTCAGGAGGTTCTTAAAGCTTCTCAAAGAACGACTATTGAAGCATAAGCTTCGAGATGTTTGGCCTTGCTTCATAGTCGGCAGAGTTGGCACCGACCTTCATACTACCACATTCTCTCCGAACA
>Ga0315314_1002115_pt1 | contig 16692 bp, 22 predicted proteins | sample TDP9_MG_FD_203631 | JGI IMG/M metagenome (GOLD analysis project Ga0315314, IMG submission 203631) | Freshwater sediment microbial communities from Lake Towuti, South Sulawesi, Indonesia - TDP9 | ecosystem: Environmental > Aquatic > Freshwater > Lake > Sediment | place: Indonesia: South Sulawesi...
GCTTGAGATTCTGAGTCTTCGGCTAGGAAAAGGTTTTCAGACTTATGAGTCAGCCAAGTCGTCACGGTTTCACAAGTGCTTCTAAAGTCAACTTATGTTCCACGCTCCTCTTAGCTGCCCTTTCGAAAACATGAGAGATGTCGGATTGAAGCCCCCTCGACTTGTCGCTCACAATGATACAGAATCTGTGGATCTTCTCCTCTATCTCAATGGCTCTCCTAACAGCATCGGAGAAGCTTACATCCTCGGTTGACTCAGTCTCAATTCTGTAGTTACCTTCATTCAGTCCCGTGAAGGAGAAGCCTGTTTCAAAGGCATCTGTAATGGCTTCTCGATAGGCTCTGAGCACACTCTCCCTGTGTTTCTCTGTTTCCCTGGCTAAGGCTAGGAAGGTTTCCTTAACCTCTGGATATCTTTTGGCTAGATGCTCGTAGAACTGCGCCGCCTTACCTCCAAGTTGTGCGTAGAAGGTTAGAACTGCACTCGTCGTGTTGAGCTCCAATCTAGAACCACCTGACGATCACGACCTTGCGTTCAGTGAAGAAGTCGATAGCGTCTCTCCCTTGACCGTGAAGGTCTCCGAAGAAGGATTCCTTCATCCCACTGAAGGGGAAGAAAGCCATAGGTGCAGGGATCCCGATGTTTACGCCAACATTACCGCATTGGACCTCGTACTGAAACCTGCGAGAGGCTTTGCCATTGGAAGTGAAGATAGCCGTCGAATTGCCATAGGAACTCCTATTCACTATCTCAATCGCTTCGTCGAGGTTCCTAGCCTCCAAGACATTCATCACAGGTCCAAAGATTTCCTCCTTGGCGATGACCATGTCCAAGGCCACAGCCTCAAAGATCGATGGACCGAGGAAACAGTTCTCAGGGTAATCCCCAACAACCTTGAATTTCCTGCCGTCCAATAGGAGCTTAGCCCCCTCCTCAAGACCTTTCTCAATGTAGCCCAGAACACTCTTCTTCCTACCCTCCGCCTGAAGAGGACCCATCTGAACACTCTCGTCAAGCCCATATCCAATCCTGATGTTTGAAGCCATCCCAATGAGCTTCCTCAAGAACTCCCGATAGAAGCTGTCGTCGTGGCCGACTATGACCAAGTTTGCCCCTGAGAGGCATCGCTGACCTGTGGTACCATAGAAGGACGACATAAGAGACGACGCTGTCTCATCGACAGCTGTGTCGGGCATCACAACCAAGAAGTTCTTCGCACCACACTGAGCCTGAACACGCTTGCCGTAAGCCGCAGCCTCCTTATAGATGATGTCTCGACCAACCCGTGTTGAGCCTACGAAAGACACTCCCTTAATGTCAGGATGTCTGAGGATAGCGTTCACAACATCAACATCTCCGTGCACCATGTTGACCACGCCTGGCGGGAAGCCTGCCTCATCAATCAGTTCGAAGAGTTTTGTCTGGCTGAGGGGAGTCCAAGGCGAGGGTTTAATAATGTAGGTGTTTCCCGTGGCTACAGCGTAAGGCATGAACCAGAGGGGCACCATGAAAGGAAAGTTGAAGGGGGCAATGCATGCAAAGACGCCGAGGGGCTGCTTGACGACGTATTCGTCTATGCCTTGGGCGATGTCCTCCAAGTTGTAGCCCATCATCAAGGAAGGAATGCCCGTAGCCACCTCAACATTCTCGATGCCTCGCCTCGTTTCGCCCCGAGTCTCGTCGATGATCTTCCCATGCTCCATGACGCAGACTCGACTTATCTCCTCAAAGTTCTCCTCCAACAGCTCCTTCAACCTGAAGAAATACCTAGCTCTAGCGAGCGGCGTCGTCCTCCTCCACCTCGGAAAAGCTTCGCAAGCTGCCTCAACAGCCTCATTCAAGTCCTCCTTGTTTGAAAGAGGCACCTTGGCGAGAGGTTTCATGGTGGCAGGATTGACAACATCCTTGAACACGTTGGAGGTTGACTCGACCCATTCACCGTTGACGTAGTTCTTGAGCCACAAGACCTCCTTCACAGGTTCTTCCAATATAGTCATGCAGAGATTCCTCCTCAACACCTCTTTTCTATATTCGATAGGGTCCCGTCGATCACTGTCAACGCCCTGTCAAGCTCTTCCTGCGTAATCACGAGCGGAGGCTGGAACCTTATCGTGCACCTCTTCACACCGCCTGACCCGACGAGGATGCCTTTCTTTCTTGCTTCTTCTCGCACTCTGGAGACCTCCTGAACAGCAGGCTCCTTGGTCTCCCTGTCCCGCACAAGCTCAACCCCAACCATCAAACCCTTCCCCCTCACATCACCGATCAGCTCGTGATCCTCCTTCAGCTCCTCTAGCCTCTTCATTAGGTAGTCTCCCTTCTCCGCCGTCTGCTCCGAGAGGCGCTCCTCCTCAAAGATTTCAAGGTTCGCAAGCGCAGCTGCACAGGAGACCGGGTTTCCTCCGAACGTTGAAAGGTGGTCGCCCGGCTCAAAGGCGTCACCTATGTCCGCCCTGGTGATGCAGGCGCTTAGAGGAAAGCCCCCAGCAATCCCCTTACCCAGAGCCATTATGTCGGGCTCCGCGCCGTAGTGCTCTATGGCGAACATCTTTCCCGTCCTCCCGAAGCCGCTCTGAACTTCGTCAACTATGAACAATATGTCACGGGCATCAAGAACCTCCTTAGCGACCTCAAAGTATTCCTCGGGAGGCACCAGTATGCCGCCCTCGCCGAGCACGGGCTCTGCGATGAAGGCCGCCACATTGTTTGAGGTGTGATAGTTAATTATGTCCTCGACCCTCCTTGCACAGAGCAAGTCACATTCTGGATACTCCTTCTCAAAAGGACAGCGATAACAGTAAGGCGCTGGTGTGAAGGCTACTCCTGAGAGGTATGGACCCATGTCGTATCGTCTGCGTCCAGATTGCCCTGTCACGCTCAAGGTGCCGAGCGTCCTCCCATGGAAGGAGCACTCTAAGGCTACTAGCTCATGCCTTTTCGTGAACTTTTTAGCGATCTTAAGGGCGCATTCAATGGCTTCAGCCCCGCTGTTGCCGAGGAAGGTCTTCTGAAGACCATGCGGCACTATCTCTGCAAGCTTGACAGCCAGCTCCGCCGCAGGTAGGTTGTGGTAGGTGTAGGAGCTGCAGTGTATCAGCCTCTCAACCTGATTCTTCACAGCCTTAACGATCTTAGGCGGACAATGCCCTGCGTTAACAACAGCGATCCCAGCGAAGCAATCGATGTATTCTTTTCCCTCGATGTCTTTTACTGTGGCTCCTCTGCCTTCAACAACGACTATCGGCTCGACTTCGGTGAAACTCAGCATCCTGTACTTCCCATCACTCTCAATAACATCTCTAGAAGTTCTCAACTCTACTCCACAATATCTCTTTCCTCTTCGTTGCATTAAAAAATAACTACCAGCAACACTTCTTCCATAGCCTTTAAAGAACATGACAAAGCTTAATCTTAGTTCGCATCATCTAACCTACGGTGTGCAAATCATGTCAATTAACGACCGAGTTCTAAGTTACATAGATTCGAACAGAGCCGAGATCATCGCCTTCATGCAAAAATTGATACAGACCGAGAGCGTGACAGGCAACGAATCCAAGATAGGACGACTAATGGCTGAAGAATGTAGAAAGGACGGGCTTGAGGTAGAGTTGGTGGAACCCGCTGAAGGAAGGACAAGCGTGGTGGCAACATACCACGGAACCACAGGCAAGCCACGGGTGATGATGTACTCCCACTACGACACGGTGCCACCCGGCGATCTAAATGCATGGACCTATCCCCCCTATTCAGGGAAGATGGCGGACGGAAAGATATGGGGGAGAGGTGCCAGCGACAACAAGGTCGCCACATGCGGCTTAACGATGGCCTTTAGAGCCTTAAAAAATCTCGGCATAAAGTTGAAGGGCGACGTTATCTTCACGCACGTAAGCGACGAAGAAAGAGGTGGAAGATACGGTTTCAAATACATACTTGACAAAGGATACGGGGATGGCGTTGACTGTCTTTTCTACGGTCACGGGGGGTCGGGCAAGGATATAGGTATCGCTGCAAACGGTTCTAGAGGATGCGTCATCAAGGTCAAGGGTAGAGCCGCTCACACAGCTCGCCTAGAAGAAGGGGTCAACGCGGTCGTCAAGGCTGCAGAGCTTATTCAACGCCTTCGCGTCCTAGCAGATGAGGTGAACCGTCGGAGGTATCGTCTACCAGGGACGGATACCGTTATGGTTTCTAGGTTCTCTATGAACAAGTGTGTTGGTTATGTTGCGAGTAACATCGTGCCCGACAGCTGTGAAGTGCATATCGACAGAAGGTTCACACCTGCTGAAACCACTCAACAGATCGAGGAGGAGATACAGAGGGTTCTAGAGGGTCTAAAGGCAAAAGACCCAGAGTTCAACGCAGAACTAAGCTTCAGCTCAGGCATGGAGCTCTCCGTGTCGCCAGCTGATTCCGAGATCGTTAAGAGCATTCAGAGGGTGGCGGAGAAGGTTGTTGGATTCAAACCAAGACCTGCAGGAGGGTCCCACTCAAGCGATCACGGATGGTTCGTCAGCAAACACCATAAACCAGTAGCTAGCTACGGCATCGGCGGATCAGGCACCCACATGGCAAACGAGCATGTTAGCGTTGAAGATGTCATCTTAACGACAAAGGCATATGCCCTATTGATGCTTGACCTCCTTGGACCGGAGTAGACTAACCCCTCTCAGTGGGCTCTCCAACCTTTTTTTGACTACGTAGTAAGACAAGGTTAGCCAAGACCTCCCGTTTGTTAGAAGAGATAGACACTTTTGGGAGAGAATTAAAAAGTATATTAAGTAGTGTTTCATTCTTAGGAATAGCAAATTGAGGTCTGTGGGTTGACAACCATATACGATGTCCCTGCTGACGTGCTGATTAACAGGGTTGCAACATACTTCAAGAACAACGTAGAAGCGATTAGGCCGCCTGAATGGGCTGCCTACGTCAAGACAGGGTCTCATGTCGAGAGAGTTCCGCAGAACCTTGCCTGGTGGTACACCAGATGTGCCTCCCTCCTCCGAAAACTCTACCTCAACGAGTCTATCGGAGTCTCTAGACTCAGGAAGGAGTACGGCGGACGAAAGAGGCGTGGCTCAAAACCAGCCCACTTTAGGAAGGCAGGTGGCTCCATCATACGTCACGCACTCCAGCAGCTAGAGGCGGCAGGACTTGTCGCCAAGAAGGATAAGGCGGGAAGAACCATGACGCCTCAGGGTAGGAGCTTCCTCGATGCCATGGCTGCACAGATCAAGAAGGAGTTGGAGCGAGAGAATCCAGAGATAAAGAAGTATTAACGTGAGTGAGGGATGGCTGAGGACAAGGAACTGGAGAAGATCAGGCAGAGAAGGCTTCTCGAACTGCAGCTACAACAAAGGCTGGCAGCAGAAGAGGTTGAACGCCAAGCTACGGCAAGAGAAGAGTTAAGGAGGCGAAAAGATGCAATCCTACGTAGGATACTGACCAACGAGGCCAGAGAAAGGCTTGCAAACCTCAAGGTCAGCCGTCCAGAATTCACGGAGCAACTAGAGCTCCAGCTAATCCAAGTAGCTCAAAGCGGCAAGCTGAGAGTGCCCATCACGGACGAACAACTAAAGAGACTCCTAGAACAGCTCCAATCAGAGCAGAAGAGAGAGACGAAGATTAGGAGAATCTAGACATGGCGAGAAACAAGCCCCTAGCCTTCAAGCTTCGATTAGCCAAGGCGGGTAAACAGAAGAAGGCTGTTCCAATGTGGGTCATGGCGAAGACCCTAGGCCATGTGAGAAGAAGCCCAAAGAATATGAGGAACTGGAGACGGTTCAAGCTCAAACCATAGGAGGAGATTAGATGTCTGGAAAGGGAGAGGGAGCAGTTGTGGAGAGAATCTATACTGTGCCCCTTGGGAGAATCTGGACTTGGAGGAGAAACAGGGCGTCCAGAGCCATTAGGCTATTGAGAGACTTCATCATCAGGCACATGAAAGCTGAGGAAGTCATCATCGGAGACGACGTGAACAGCGAAATATATCGACAAGGCATGCAGAACCCCCCGAGAAGGTTAAGGGTGAAGGCAGAGAAGGACAGCGAAGGAAGGGTCACCGTGAGCCTAGCTGAGAGAGGAGCACAAGGAAATGAGTGAATCAAAGCTGTTTAGAGTCTCTGGAGAGGTCATCAAGCCAAAGCTCTTCGCACCGATGAAGTTCACGAAGGAAGTCCAAGCAGCGAGTCTCTCCCACGCCAAAGAGCGCGTTTATGCGGATCTTGGAAGCAGGTATAGGGCTCAAAGACACGAGATCAGAATCCTGAAGGTGGAGGAGGCAGAGTCCGGCAAGGAATCCTCAGAGAAGGGAGAGAGATGAGCACTCCAAGTAGCCGTGAGGAACAGCTTCGCCGCCTCCTTATCGAACTCCAGATCCTTCAGAATACCGCCGAGATTCTCCAGTCTAGGTTGAATATCCTCGAAGCCACCATCATGGAATTGAGAGTCGCAGGATCGACTCTAGAGGGTTTGAAGAAAGAGAACGAAGGGGCACCCCTACTTCTACCCATCGGTGGGGGCTCCTTCATAAAGGCGAATCTTGGAAACGTAAGCACCGTGATAGTAGGAATAGGCGCTGAGGCCTCCATAGAGATGGAGCTGGATAGGGCTCTAGAGGACATCGGAGCACGCCTATCTGAAGGTGAAAAAACAAGTCTATCTGTCCAAGAACAGCTCGCCCAGATTCTTACCCAGATAAGGAGCCACCAAGATAATGTCAACAGGCTAGGTGCAGAGCTACGCGGGGAAGGAGCCTCAGGTGTTCAATAGACTTAGAGAGGGTCTCCACGGCTTTGTAGAACAGATATTGAAGGTTGAACTCACAGAGAAGAATATAGAGCCGATTCTATGGGACCTTCAACTCCAGCTCATCGGGAGCGATGTCGCAGTATCAGTGGCGGAAAAAATCTGCAGAGACCTAGCTGAGAAGTTGAAAGGCGTCTCCGTTGGAAGGTTCGAGAACAAGGAGGCACTCGTCAGCAAGGCCCTTGGAGAAGTCATCGGTGAGCTTCTGACCCCGAAGAGCTCCATCAATTTGCTGGACCTCGCCTCTAACAAGAGAAAGGCAGGAGAACCCCTCACTATCGTTTTCATAGGCATAAATGGCACAGGGAAGACAACAACCATAGGAAAAGTCGCGAAGCTCCTTCTAAACCACAAGTTCAGCGTCGTCTTCGCCTGCAGTGACACGTATCGTGCAGGGGCGATAGAGCAATTAGAGGAACACGCAAAGAGGTTAGGGGTTAGAATGATAAAGCATCGATATGGAGCTGATCCCGCCGCGGTAGGCTTCGATGCAGTGAAATATGCTGCTGCGAGAGACATACAGGCGGTCCTCATCGACACGGCGGGGAGGATGCAGACAAATCAAAACCTGATGGATGAACTCAAGAAGATCAGGCGCGTCGTCAACCCGGATCTTACGATACTGATCATAGATGCTCTAACAGGTAACGACGCAGTGGAGCAAGCCAAGATGTTTGACAAGCTAGTGGGCTTTGACGCGATGATCTTGACTAAGGTTGACGCCGACTCAAAAGGGGGTGCAAGCCTCAGTATCATCTACACCACTGAGAAGCCGGTTATCTACGTTGGTGCAGGACAGAGCTACGACGACCTTAGACTCTTCGATCCTCAATGGTTCTTAGAGAAGATACTTTCATAGGACATAAAGGATTTAAGCTAGATCTCCAGCTACTCTGCGTGACCGCTGTGGGAATCCGATCCTTCTTCGAGTCTGCCTCAAGGCTTCTCAAGTCAGCGGCGAAGCCTGACTGGGTGAGCCTTTGCAGGTCAATAAAGATATGTGTACTCGGTATAGGTCTATTAGGCGTCATTGGTTTTCTCATCAGAATCATATCCGCTACGATACAAGGAACTGCCTAGGTCTCTAGCAGGAGGCAACTTACTAAAGAACAGAGCAATATTAATATGATTGCTGCATTTCTCTAACGATACATCAGAGAGATGTGATCAGGTTGTCGGAGGAGGCTCCCAAGACTACCCTCTACGCGGTGAAAACCACAATTGGCCAAGAGAAGGCAGCTGCAGAGATGCTAGCTGAGAGAGCTCTTGTAGAAAGCATCCCAATAACAGCGATACTGTCGCCAGACGAGCTAAGGGGATACATCATCATCGAAAGTCCCACTCCACACCTTGTTGAAGACATGATCCGAGGCATGAGGCATGTGAGATCAAGGCTTCAAGGATTGGTTAGCTATTCTGAGGTTGAACGTTACCTACAGGTCAAGCCAGCAGTGGAGGGACTCGCCGTTGGAGCCGTGGTTGAAGTCATTGCCGGACCCTTCAAGGGTATGCAGGCAAAGATCATGAACGTGGATAAGGTGAAGGAGGAGGTGACCATCGAGATACTCGAGGCAACCTTCACTCTCCCGATTACAGTCCATGCAGACTTCGTTAGACCTGCAAAAGGCGGCAGGTAATTATGGAGGTCAAGAATCTTGAAAAAAGCCTTTAACGTTATCGTAACAGCTGGCGAGGCGACTGGCGGACCACCTATCGGTCCGCTCATCGGTCCCCTCGGCGTCAACATAATGGAGATTGTGAACAAGATTAACGAGATGACCGTCGCCTATAGGGGTACAAAGATCCCGGTAGAGATAACTATAGACACCGACACAAAGGAGTTCGAGATCAAGGTCGGGATGCTGACGACGACTGCACTCGTTTTGAGAGAATTAGCCATAGAGAAGGGATCGGGAAAACCTAACACAGAACCTGCGGGAAACCTGAGCTTTTAGGGAGCTGCCTGAGCATGGGGATCACCATCGAAGGGAAGTCGTCTAAGGCGGTTCAAGCAGAGGTTGCCGAGGGGAAATACGATGACCTCCTTAAAGAACCAGCCTAAGATATATATTTCTGATAGGAGACTTGAATGAGGCTTGGACTATGTCTGTCTCGAAGGAGGAGATCTTGACGGCGCTTGAAGATCTGCGGGCAAGAAGCAGAGAGAGGGGATTCAAGCAGTCTATAGACGTGATGATAAACCTCAAGGAACTGGATCTGAAACGACCAGAGAATAGAGTCAATCTCAACGTTCACCTTCCCCATGGAGCTGGAGGGGAGCAGAAAGTCTGTGTCTTCGCGACAGGAGACATGGCACTAAGGGCTAGAAGGGCTGGAGTTGATCTAGTTGTGGATCAGGACCAACTGAGGGATCTGTCCTCGAATCGCAAGGAGGCGAAGAAGCTACTCAGCAAATACGACATCTTCTTGGCAGAGGCTTCCCTCATGCCCGCCGTCGGTAGAATTGCTGGACCTATTCTCGGTCCGAAGGGGAAGATGCCGACGCCCGTACCTCCCAATGCATCGATAGAGCAGATTGTTGAGAGGCAGAAGAATGTCGTAATCGTGAGGAGTAGAGATAAGCCATTGATCCAGCTAAGCGTCGGTACAGAGGATATGGATGAAAAGAGACTCTCTGAGAACATAGAGACGCTGCTCTCCGCGCTCGTTGGGAACCTGAAGAGAGGGATAGGTAACATCAGATCGATATACGTCAAGACGTCGATGGGCGAACCTGTGAGGTTGAAGTAATTGCAGGCTATGCTAAAAGTACCACAAAAGAAGTCGTTGGTCATTGAAGAAACCATCGAGATCCTCAAGAAATACAGTGTAGTAGGTGTTGCTGACCTTTACAAGATACATACTGGTCTCCTTCAGGATCTCAAGAAGCAGCTAAAGGGTGGAATCATAGTTAAGTGCATAAAGAACACTCTGCTCAAGCGAGCCATGGAAGAGCTTCGATTCCCAAAAGCAGAAGAGCTCTTCAAGGAAATCCCTAGCTCGAACATATTTATCTTCTCCAACATGAACCCCTTCAAACTCTCCCTCCTACTCAACAAAAACAAGGTAGGAATCGTCGCAAAGCCAGGGGATATAGCTGCCAAAGATGTAACAGTTCCGTCTGGAAACACGGGAATTGCGCCAGGTCCGATCCTCAGCAAGTTGGGCGCCGTCGGTTTAAGGACACGCATCGACTCTGGAACGATCTGGGTAGCCGAGGATACAGTGGTGGCAGAGGCGGGAGAGAAGATTTCTGAAGACCTTGCGGAGGTGCTTGCCCGTCTCAACATTAAGGCGGCTGAGAGAGGACTCACACTAAAGACAGTCTATGAAGGGGGAAGAATCATATCTGGAAAGGAGCTGACAGTTGACATTGATGCTGTAAGAGAACAGCTTAAGATGGCTTCGGCTGACTCTCTTCAAGTGGCCGTCAATGCCACCTATCCGATACCTGAAACCATCACGTACCTCCTCCCAATGGCGAGGGAGAACTCGCTGAGGGTGGCTGTGGAAACCACCTACGTCGTCCCGGAGACAGCTGCCCTCATCATGGCAAGGGCACATGCAACGGCTTTGGCTCTGGAACAGAAGATCAAGAGTTCGGAGACAAAATAGTCCTGTAAAGCCTCTCTCTCCTAGCGTCTTCTCTTAGCCAAGTTTTCCTGAAGACCATAGGCGACTTCATACTGGTAGAGCAGCCTAGAGGTGACAACCCACGCATCTAGCACCTCGGGATCTATGCTCACGGCCTTGTCTGCCAGATTGAGGGTCTCCCCGCTCAGCGATCCATGAGGATAGGCTCCAACGAAGACCATTGGCTTCTCCTCTGCAGCCAGCCCAGAACAGACTTCTCTCAGGGTCGTAGGTTCACCGTGGCTGGTGAGAGCCGTGATGCTTGTTGGAGATAACTCCTCGACGAGTTGCTCCAGACGCATCTTCTCAGCAGTGAGCAGCGCCGCTCCTTCCAGAGGGACTCTCTTCTTCAAGAGAAGTTGCTCCATGAGTCCGACGAACCTATTATAGTTCCGGGGGAGTCTGACCTGAGGTGCGACAGTTATTGCTATGCTTTTGTATGTGTGGACGTAGATTTCGAGGAGTCGCTCCCTGTTTAGCGGCGCTCCCAACGCCTCAAGAAGACACAGGTAGATGATGTCTGGTCTACCCCTCTTTAGAGTGCTCTTCAGACGCTTCATAGAGGCGTGGTGCAGTGCTCTGTCTAGGAGTATCTCTCCAGGCTTCTTTCCACTCCGATTGGCGCTCTCTTCTATTGCTGGATGGCGCCACAGTTCTTGGGGAACCGTCTCTAGAGCCGCTTCGACGAAGACTAAGGTGAGCATCTGACCCCAAAGATAAAAAGCGGCTGTTTACCTTTTAAACTTAGGATGAGGTGAGAACTTGGCGGAGGAGTTCACTCTAGCTCCAATGAGAAGGCTCATTAAGCGAATTAGGAATCTGAGGATCAGCGAGGATGCAAGCGAGGAGCTGAGGAAAGTCATCGGCGAGTTCGGACTCAAACTTGCAGAGGAAGCTGTTGTTCACGCAGAAGAGAAAGGAAGAAAGACTGTGCTAAGGGAAGACATCAAGGCTGCAGCGGAGCACTTATCAGGGAGGAAATAACCCTTGGGGAGCCTTGTACCAGAAGCTGAAAAACCCCTTTATCCCAGATGGCTCACTCTCCTCGCTGGACGTGGCAGAGAGCAGTATCTCCTGAGCTTGAGATATCCTCTTCTCGTATGCCTCGGCATGTTCACGACCTCTCTCCTCTTCGGGTTCGTCTTCTCGAATCGTATCTTAGGAGACCTAAGTGATCTCCTAGGAGAACTCCCCAGCTTAGAGGAGCTCGGTCCTCCGCTTTTCATGTCTGTCCTCTTCATAAACAATGCTCTGAAGACTCTTGTCTGGATGTCTCTCGGTCTTCTCTTTGGAATTGCTCCTCTCTTCTTTATCGCATTAAACGGCTTCATATTGGGCCTAGTTGTCCACCGCCTCTCTCAGGCTTTGGGTTTTTTCATCGTGTTCATCGCTATCGCCCCACACGGCATTGTGGAGTTGCCGATGACTCTGCTCAGCGCCGCCGTAGGCGTCAAACTCGGATACAGCCTCATCAACAGGCTTAGAGGACAGGGAAGCCTCATCGAGGAGCTGAGGAAAGGGTTAGGCCTCTTCCTGATAAGGATTCTGCCTCTCCTCCTAGCGGCTGCGATGATAGAAGCCTTCATCACGCCATTACTTTCAACCTTCTTCCTCCACTGAGTGTATACTGGAAGCTGAATCTACCTCCTCCGAGTTAGTGAAAACTTCGCACAATCAACATAACGTTTTTATTTTGTTGAAAAACATTTCATATGAATAATGTCTCATGTGTGGTTCGTGACATGAAGATGAACTTGAGCCAGACCTGTTACAGGTTCTTCTCAACTCTGTCAAACCCGGCTCGACTTGCAATGCTGGAGAATCTATCAGAGAGGTCGATGAGTGTCTCAGAGATCGCTGAAGCCCTGAGGCAGGAGCAGAGCATGATCTCCCACAACCTTAGTCTCTTGGCTCGCTGCGGATTCGTTCATGTCGAGAGGAAAGGGAAGGAGCGAGTCTACCACCTAAACAAAGAGACTTTTGAAACCCTACTCCGTATTGTGGAGAACCACGCCCAGAAGTACTGTCCCACAAGAGGGCTGTGTAGAAGGTGATACGAGATGAATAAGCGGGTAACAAGGAGCATAGTAGAGATCAAGGAGGAACTATGCGATGGCTGTGGTCAGTGCATATCCTACTGCGCCGAAGGAGCACTACAGATCGTTAACGGCAAAGCAAGACTCGTCAACGACGCTTACTGTGATGGACTCGGCGCCTGCATAGGACATTGCCCCAAGGACGCAATAACAATTGTGGAGAGAGAGGCAGATCCCTTCGACCAAGAGGCGGTTCATGCTCACTCAAAGGAAGAAACCCCCGCAACAATTCCAGAAAGACTAGAAGACTTGCCTGCAACCCGTCGTTTTCAAGAATCGGCTCTGCGCCATTGGCCAGTACAGCTCAGGCTTGTCTCTGTTAAGGCACCTTTTTTCGACCAGGCTGACTTGCTCGTGGTAGCCGATTGTGTCCCTTTTGCTTATGCCGATCTTCACAGCGATCTCCTTGCAGGCAGATCCGTAGTAGTAGGATGTCCGAAGTTCAACGATGCTAAGGGCTATGCAGAGAAACTCGGAGAGATTCTGCAACAGAACGATGTGAGGAGCGTCACCTTGGTCAACATGGAGGTCCCCTGCTGCTTTGGACTTGGCTGGGTTGTCGATACAGCCATAAAGGGATCAGGTAAGACCTTGCCTGTCCAACGATACGTAGTAACTGTTAAGGGAGAACTAAGAGAGGTGAAGAAATGAAGAAACTCAGCGAGTTGACGCCAAAGACCTGCCCAGGAATAAGCAAGTTCATCAGACCTACGATGACTTATGTCAAATGCCATGTCTGCGGCAGCGATATAGAACTCTGGAGCGACGAAGATGTCTGCACATGCCCGAAATGTGAAGCCGAGTGGCGGCGACCTGACAAGGATGCTTCATGCCTTGAATATTGTGAGTATGCCGACAAGTGTAGAGAGATCATTAGAACACAGACTAAAAGGCAACTTTGAAGAGTTCACACGCGAAGAAAGAGGGTAGTGAAAGCAAGGGAGTCCGTGGAACGTGGTCAGAGTCCGAGAGATCAAGTGCAAGACCCTCATGGGTAGAAGTGGTATACAGGATGTAGATTATGCTATTAACCCCTACATCGGATGTCAGCACGCCTGCCTCTACTGCTATGCACGGTTCATGGGAAGACGCGGACATCTCGGAGAGCCGTGGGGAACCTTTGTCGATGTCAAGACCAATGCTCTTGAATGCCTCGCCAAGGAGCTCCCGAGGAGAAAGCAGGGATTAGTCCTCCTCTCCAGCGTCACAGACCCTTACCAGCCTATAGAGAAGCGTTGGCGGTTGACAAGAGGCTCTTTAGAGCAGCTCTCAGACTACGATTTTCCCATCAATGTTCAGACGAAGTCTACTCTCGTCCTGAGGGACTTGGACCTACTTCAATGCTTCAGCGACTGTGAGGTCGGCTTCACCATAACAACCCTCGACGATGAAGTTAGAAGAATCTTCGAGCCTGAAGCCTCGCCTACTGAGGAACGACTTGAAGCCTTGAAAACCATTGACAATGCGGGCATTAGAACCTTCGTCTTCCTGGGACCCATGTTACCCTATCTCAGCGAAAAGAACCTAGAAGAACTCCTTGTTGAACTTTCTTCTATCGGCGTCGACAGGATTCTTGTAGACCGGTTGAACATAAAGGCGGGGAACTGGCCTGCTATAAGAAGAGCGGTGGAGAGAAATTTTCAAGACCTCCTCTCCCTCTTCATCTCTGCCCTGCCCGACAGCTCAAGATACTATGAGGGGCTCCGCCTGAAGGTCTCCAACCTAGCTCAGCGTCTCAACCTTCCCGCCTACTTCTGCTACTAGAAAAAGGGCGAAGAACTAACGAAATAGAGCGCGTTCTTGGAAAGTTTTTAAGAACCAGTTAGTTTGAGGAGTGTTTCTCTTTCAGCGCAGCGACTGCTGCAGCTAGGCGAGCTATCGGTATCCTGAAGGGCGAGCAGCTGACATAGTCAAGTCCTACTTCATGGAAGAAGTAGATGGAGTTAGGGTCGCCACCGTGTTCTCCGCAGATCCCTATCTTCAGCGTCTTGTTGGCGCTTCTACCGAGCTTAACCCCGATATCAACGAGTTTCCCAACTCCCTTTATGTCCAGCGACTGGAAGGGGTCTCTCTCAAGGACCTGCTTCTTCAAGTATATTGGTAGAAAGGTTCCCTGGGCGTCGTCTCTGCTCAACGCCATGCCTGTCTGTGTGAGGTCGTTTGTGCCGAAGCTGAAAAACTCTACTTGCTCTGCTATCTCGTCTCCTGTCAGTGCTGCCCGTGGCGTCTCGATCATGGTTCCATACTTGTAGGGTATTTCGAAGCCATGTTTCTCCGCCACTTCCTTTCTAGCTTTCTCAATTAGCTCCTTTATGAAGGCTAGCTCCGTCCATATGATGCTTCCCGGGATCATGATCTCAGGCTTCGGGTTCAAGCCCTCCTTCACGAGTTCGGTCGCAGCCATGAAAATCGCCTTGGCTTGCTCCTCGTAGATCTCAGGATAGACGACGCCTATTCTGCACATCCTCAATCCTATCATTGGATTAGCTTCTGTTATCTTCCTCACCTTTGAGAGAACAACCTTCTCCTCCTCTATCTTCGCTTGGTCAGCGCCGCTCTTCTCCATATCATAGATCTTCTCTAGGATCTCCTCAACCTTCGGCATGAACTCATGAAGCGGTGGGTCTAGTAGGCGTATCTGGACTGGTAACCCGTTCATCACCCTCAGAATTCCCTTGAAGTCTTCCTTCTGCATTGGCAGGAGCTTTTCTAAGACCTTCTTTCTCTCCTCTGCTGTCTCAGCCATAACCATTGCTCTGACCAAGGCAACTCGCTCGACGCCGAGGAACATCCTCTCAGTTCTGGCTAGACCGATGCCCTCCGCCCCGTTATCCAGGGCCTTCTGTGCATCATTCTCATCATTCGCATTCGCCCAAACCCCTAGGCGTCGGTGTTTATTAGCCCAAGTGAGAAGCTCCTCGAACTCTCCCCTGACCTGCGGCTCTACGAGAGGAGCCTCCCCGACTACTACTTCGCCCGTTAAACCGTCGATTGTGATCGTATCCCCTTTCTTAATCGTGACCCCTCGGGATGTGACTGTCTCTTTCTCCATATCGATGCTGAGCTCTTCACATCCAACCACGGCTGGCTTACCGATTCCCCTCGCAACAATGGCCGCGTGCGAAGTCATTCCCCCTCTTGAGGTGAGAATCCCCTCTGCGGCAACCATCCCTTTTATGTCTTCCGGAGTCGTCTCAGGTCTTGTAAGAATAACCTTGACCCCCTTGGCTGCCCATTCCTCAGCTTCCACTGGCTCAAGTACCACTTTACCGATAGCTGCGCCAGGTGAGGCCGGCAGTCCCTTGGCGATTACTCTTTTCACTGCGTTCGGGTCAACGGTCTTGTGCAGCAGTTCTTCAGCTCTGTTTGGGTCTACGCTTAGTATGGCTTCTTCCTCATTGATCAATCCTTCTTTAGCCATGTCGACTGCTATCTTTACCGCTGAGCGTGTAGTTCTCTTTCCGCTTCTCGTCTGGAGAATGTAGAGGATTCCACTCTCTATTGTGAACTCGATGTCCTGCATGTCCCTGTAATGCTCTTCCAGCTTCCTAGCGATCTCGCTTAGCTCCTCGTAGAGCCTTGGATTGACCGTCTTCAGATCCTCCACTGAGATTGGAGTCCTCAGACCCGCTACAACATCCTCTCCTTGAGCATTAAAGAGAAGTTCCCCAAAGAGCGTCTTCTCTCCGTTAGCAGGGTTTCGTGTGAAGAGGACGCCGCTCCCAGAGTTCCAGTCACGGTTCCCGAAGACCATCGTCTGGATGATGCACGCCGTCCCCATGTCGTCTGGAATCCGCTCTATCTGCCTGTAGGCAATAGCCCTGGGTATGTTCCAGGAGTTGAAGACAGCGGCTACAGAAAGCCTGAGTTGCTCCAAGGGGTCTTGAGGGAAGGGTTTTCCTACCTCCTCCTTGAATAGCTCCTTCTGCCGCTTCACAACTTCCTCCAAAGCCGCAGCATCCAGATCAGCATCCTTTTCTGCACCTCTTTTCTTCTTCTCCTCATCCAGAACAGCGTCAAACTTGCGACGGTCAGCGTACATTACGACATCTCCAAACATCGTGATCAGCCTTCGGTAGGCGTCGAGGACGAAGCGCCTATCACCAGTCAGCTCTGCAAATCCCTCGACTACCTTGTCGTTGAGACCCAAGTTCAAAAC
>Ga0315314_1002116_pt1 | contig 16691 bp, 12 predicted proteins | sample TDP9_MG_FD_203631 | JGI IMG/M metagenome (GOLD analysis project Ga0315314, IMG submission 203631) | Freshwater sediment microbial communities from Lake Towuti, South Sulawesi, Indonesia - TDP9 | ecosystem: Environmental > Aquatic > Freshwater > Lake > Sediment | place: Indonesia: South Sulawesi...
TTTACCCATAATTTCCCCCTTTCTTACATTTGGGGGAAACCAGGGGATTTTTTTCAAATTAATTGTAAAGTATGTCTGGGACAAAAACAGCTTGTTAGAACTTAACAGAAAATTAACATTTTCTTAACCCAGCGGTAACATTCACAGTATATACTTTTATAGAGGATGAGAGTGAACAGAGGAAAAGCCATCAGATAGCTATCACTTTAAGACTCAAATGAAGATAGGAATTTAAGATGTTGAAATTTAATGCGGTTACACTTTTGACACTCATTTACTGTTTAGTTACCCAGATTACATGGTCGGCGCCAAAGAATGTTATCTTCTTCATTGGTGACGGTATGGGATTCGAACAGGTTAAGGCGGCTGGAATGTACGCTTACGGTGAGGGAGGAACACTATCGTTTGAGACTTTTCCTCGTGAAGCAGAGGCGACAACGTTTTCGGCTAACAGCTCTGTGACCGATTCAGCGGCTGCTGGGACAGCCCTCGCCACTGGTTTTAAAGTCAACAATGGGGTCATCAGCATGGCTTATCCGGGTGACGGTAGCGAATTGTGTACGCTCTTGGAGTACTTTAGAGATAGAGGAAAGAGTACAGGATTGGTCACCACGACTTATATAACCCACGCCACACCAGCTGCATTCGGCGCCCATGAACCTGACCGTAACAACTTAGCTCAGATCGCTACAGATTATCTTAACCAGACCCGGCCTAATGTTCTATTCGGCGGCGGTGCTAACGGTATGTCTCCGGCGTCGGCGGCAGCAGCCGGCTATACTGTTGTGACCGACCGGGCCAGTATGCAAGCATTGAACACCGAAGCCGTTACCATGGTCTCGGGACAGTTTGGGAGTACGTATCTGCCGTATGAATATGATGGAGATTGGAGCTCCCTACCCCATCTGTCAGAAATGACCACAACTGCCCTGGCTATATTGGACAATGATTGGGACGGTTTTTTCCTGATGGTAGAGGGCGGACTCATTGACCAGGCAGGTCATAGCAATAATATTGAGCGCAATGTTTTCGAGACAATCGAGTTCTCGAATGCGGTGCAGGTAGCCCTGGATTGGGCTCAGGGAAAGTTCGACACGCTCATTATCGTTACTGCCGACCACGAAACAGGCGGATTGACAGTTCTGCAAAACAACGGCCAGTACAATTTCCCGACCGTAACCTGGAATAGCGGTAATCATACAGGGGCAAATGTTCCGGTCTATGCTGGGGGTGTCAATGCTGAATTGGTCTCTGGAGTGATGGATAACACGGACTTATTTGAAGTGGCCACGGCTGATATTACATACTACATTAGAGGATATGTCCGAGATTCGGGTGGTAAAGGAATAGGTGGAGTGACGATGAGATTATCTGGCGATACTTCAAAAATAACCACAACGGACGCAAACGGGAATTATGAATTTTCTAATCTTCCATTAGGAAATTATGCACTGACCCCATCTAAATCCGACTGGTACTTCAGTCCCATAAGCTATGCATTTTCACCACTTAATGGGAATAAAGATAACCAGAATTTTGCCACGACATACAATCCAATTCCAAGAGACACCGTTTATGCTTATCCAAATCCTGCAAGAGAAGACAAAATCACAATTCGTTTCTCCGTATTCTACCCAGAGCCAGAGACGGAGATATTAATCTACAATATTTCTGGCGAACTTGTTAGAAAAATTCCCGATGAAGATATTTCAAAAGCAAATGCCCCGATTTACGAATATAGTTGGAATACAAGAAATAGAAAACAGGATAGAGTTGGGTCAGGGATTTATCTTTATCTTGTACGAGTAAGAGATAAGTCAACCGGAGAAAGCGCAAAGGTGATAAAAAAACTTGCCATCATCAGGTAGAATTAGAAAAGTAGCAAAGGGCTCAGAGTCATTTGAGTAAACAAAATTACGCAGGGCACAACAGGAAACAGTATAATGTGGTGGGACTAAACTACAGCCTTTTCTGTGTCTTTATCAAAAATGTGAACTTTATCCATATCAAAGACCATTTCTATATCCTGGTTAACTTTTGCTTTATTGTGTGAGCTAACCCGGGCAATGAAACTACTTTTACCAGTGGTTAAATGTAACAGTTTCTCAGCACCCATAGGCTCCACAACCTCTACAGTGCCGGAAATGGTGTTATCTCGGGTAGCTCCTGAAGAATATAGTTTATCATAAATATCCTCTGGTCGGATACCAAAGATTACCTCTCTATTCACATAGCGTTCGAGAGCATTTCCCATTCTTTTACTGACTTTTACTTCGTAGTTTCCTTCATCTATATATATTCCAGCCTCTTTCCTTACCACCTGACATTCCATAAAGTTCATTGGAGGCGTCCCGATGAACCCGGCCACAAACTTATTTATCGGCTGGTCATAGAGAGTGATCGGGTCTGCCACCTGATGAATAACTCCGTCTTTCAGTATTGCAATCTTGTCTCCCATAGTCATAGCTTCCACCTGGTCATGAGTTACATAGATCATAGTTGCTTGCAGCCGGTCGTGAAGCTTGATGAGTTCTGTTCTCATCTGTACTCTCATCTTTGCGTCCAAATTACTCAAAGGTTCATCGAATAAGAAAACTTTCGGTTTGCGAACTATAGCCCTGCCCACTGCCACCCTCTGCCTCTCACCGCCAGAGAGTGCTTTCGGCCTTCTATTTAGAAGAGCCCGAATGCCTAAAATATCTGCAGCTTCCTCCACCCTTCGCCTTATCTCTTCCTTGGGATACCCCCGCAATTTCAGTGCAAAAGCCATATTTTCATAGGCAGTCATATGGGGGTAAAGAGCGTAGTTCTGGAAAACCATAGCAATATCTCTGTCTTTAGGAGCAATGTCATTGACCTGTCTATCATCAATATAGATTTCTCCTTCAGTAGCTTCTTCCAAGCCAGCAATCATTCTTAGCGTAGTCGATTTCCCACAACCTGATGGTCCAACCAAAACACAAAACTCTTTATCGGCAACTTCTAAATTAATATCCTTGGCGCCGATAACACCTCCAGGATATACCTTCGTTGCCTTCTTTAAAACAACTCGCGCCATCTAATACCTCCTGTAAATCACCCTGTGCTTTTCGATTTATTGGAACGTTCGCTCCGCTCTCTCTCACCCCTTCCACATTCCTTGCATTATACGAAACCTAATTATTTGAGCAAAAGATAGTTTTGAAGAGCTTTAAGGAATTTTAGCCAAAAAACAAGGACAGCTATTTCGCCACCAAAGCAAATCGCTGTCTGACGAGCCCCGATAAATCGGGGCGAGGAGTTTCGATTTGCGCCTCGCAAAGTCTGAAGTTTTTTGGCGTTAAGAAATTCCTCCAGCGATGAAAAACTATCTTTTGTGAATCAGCCTGTGCTCAATATAATTATAATCAGAAATTGAAATCTATCAAGTCTCTATCTATTACGATTGTTTCCTCTCTGCTCCTACCCATAGAGACTATAGAGATTTTCGCGTGCACCAGTTCTTCTATTTTACTTAAATATCTCTTTGCATTTGTGGGCAGTGAATGGAATTTCTGGATGCCTTTAGTTTTCTCTTTCCACCCTTTCAAATTTATATAGACAGGTTTACAATCTTTGAAAATTTCTCTGCCGCTAGGAAACTCTCTAATTAATCTTCCTCGGTAGCGATATGCTACACAAATTCTCAAAGGATCGAGCCCATCCAGAACATCCAGCTTGGTCAAGGCCAAGCTATTCAGACCATTTATCCTCACTGCATGTCGGACAATGGCGGCATCAAACCAGCCACAACGTCGAGGCCTACCCGTAGTTGCTCCAAACTCCTTTCCCCTGTCTCGCAATAATCTCCCTATCCCATCCCTCAACTCGGTGGGAAATGGGCCCTCACCCACCCTGGTAGTATATGCCTTGACAACTCCTAAAACGCGGTCGATTTGCGTAGGGCCTATGCCTATACCCACGCAGGCTCCTCCAGCTACCGGATTGGAAGAGGTAACATAAGGATAACTTCCATAATCAACGTCGAGTAGCGTCCCCTGAGCGCTCTCCAGGATAACATTCTTTCTTTGAGAAACTATTCGGTTAATCGTTATCGCCGAATCCACAACCAGTTCTTTAATTATGGGCAGCTGCTTTTTCCGTTTTTCCAGAATTTCTCGTCTCAACTCGGACAGCTTACACACTTTCCTCAGAAGAGGCGCCTTTTCTTTCAAGTTCCTGTCCAATAGTTCCCTGAATAGGTGTAGGGAAAGGAAATCGGCCATTCTTATGCCCACTCTCGCCACTTTATCAGCGTAGGCTGGCCCGATGCCCTTTCGGGTAGTACCGATTCTCCGCTTACCCTGCTCGGTTTCCCTGAGCTGGTCTAACAGCCGATGGTATGGCAGAATAACATGGCAGGCGTCACTTAGGAAGAGCCTGCCTTTTATTTTTATTCCTTTCCCTTCAAGAAAACGAATCTCTTCTACCAGTGCTTGGGGATCTACTACCACTCCACTTCCAATAATGCACTTCTTACCTGGCTCGAGGATTCCCGCTGGAACCAAGTGGAGAATGAATTCCTGACCATTAAAAACAACAGTATGACCAGCGTTGTTCCCACCCTGGTAGCGAATAATATAATCGGCCTTCTCAGAGAGCAGGTGAACAACTTTGCCTTTACCTTCGTCACCCCACTGAGTACCTACCACAACTAAAGTAGCCATATTTTCATCTTCTTTCCAGTTTTAGCCGCTCAAAGATTTTATCCACATATCTCAAGTAATATTTGAGATCAAAGCAGGCATCAATTTCTCTTTTGGTAAGATATTTTCCTACTTCCTTGTCCTTCTTTAGAAACTCTCGATATTCGCTACCTTCCTTCCAGGCTCTCATAGCATTTCTTTGAGTCAACTCATATGCCTTCTCTCGCGAAAGTCCCTTCTTTACCAGTTCCAGAAGAACCCTCTGGGAGAAAATGGCGTTTCTGCTTTTTTCCAGATTCTTGTTCATATTATCAGGATAGACTATGAGTCTTTTCACAATATTTTCGAACTTCTGCAACATATAATCGAGGAGAATTGTGCTATCCGGGATAATAACTCTTTCCACAGAAGAATGTGTAATATCTCTTTCGTGCCATAAAGCTATGTTCTCCAACGAAGCTAACGCATTGGAGCGAACCAGTCTCGCCAAACCACAAATTCTCTCACAGGTTATGGGATTCCTCTTGTGCGGCATTGCCGAGGAACCTTTCTGGGTAGGACTGAAATACTCTTCTACCTCAAGAATCTCAGTGCGCTGAAGGTTTCGGATTTCCAGGCCAAATTTCTCTAGTGAACCAGCCACCAGGGCCAATATGGAAAGGTATTCGGCGTGGCGGTCCCTCTGGATTATCTGTGTGGAGATCGGGGCTGGCTTCAAGGAGAATTTTTTGCAGACATAGAGTTCCACTCCAGGATTCACATGGGCATAAGTTCCTACCGCCCCTGATATTTTTCCCACTCCAATCACTTGCCTTGCTCGCCTTAGTCTCTCTAAGCTTCTCAAGGTCTCCTGATACCAGAGCGCCAGCTTTAACCCAAAAGTAGTTGGCTCAGCATGGACTCCGTGGGTTCTACCCACCATCACTGTATTCTTATGTTCTATAGCTCTATTCTTTAGCGTACGGGAAAGGTTCTCCACATCCCCAATCAAAATATCCACAGCCTGGACCATTTGAATAGCCAGTGCGGTGTCCAGGATATCGGAAGAGGTCAATCCCAGATGAATATATCTTCCTTCCCTGCCTACGCTCTCGCTCAACGAAGAGACAAAGGCAATCACATCATGGTGCACTTTACTCTCTATCTCTTTAATCTTTCCCAGGCTAAAGCGCACTTTTTTCTTAATATTGATAACTGCTTCCCTGGGAATCTCTCCAAGTTCAGCCAGGGCCTCGCAAACTGCCAGCTCAATCTCCATCATTATTCTGAACCTGTTCTCGTCAGTCCAGATTCTACCCATTTCAGGAAGAGTATATCGGGAAATCAATTTATCCTCCTCCCCCGATTTCATCGGGGACTCCAAAACGGAAATCCCTTTCGGTCCACAATCAAGCTCAGCAGGTAGCCGCAAGCTTCAGCTTGCGTTATTATGCTCATGCTTACAATCATCCGCAGACTGAAGTCTGCTACTCCCTTATAAACGCAGACTGAAGTCTGCGGCTACCAGACCGGCTCTAAAGATGCGTTCCCTGTTTCAACTGGCAAAGCTCCACTTTTGCCTGCTTGAACAGTTCCTGGGCCATCTTATCAGGATACTCACCCTTGAAAACAGCTCGAGTAAGCCCGGACTGAATAATCATTTTGGCACACAGCACACAGGGTTGATGCGTGCAATATATAGTAGCGTCCTTTATATTTATACCGTTGGCAGCAGCAAATAACAACCCATTCTGTTCAGCATGTAGTCCCCGGCACAATTCCTGCATCTGCCCGGATGGAACGTTCTTCTCTTCCCGTATACAACCTATCTCTTCGCAATGGGGCAGCCCGGTCAACGTCCCGTTATATCCTGTGGCAAGAATCCTCTTGTCCTGCACGATGATTGCTCCCACTTTCCTCCTGAGACAGGTGGAACGTTTAGCCACAGTCTCAGCAATTTCCATAAAATATTCATCCCACGATGGCCGTCCCATCTTTCCCCCTCTGTTTTAAAAGGGTTCGCTGAATCGAACCCCTACATTGCACGGTTGAAACCGTGCCTACAATCGGGCGACCAAGGTCGCCCCTACGCGGCCACTCTGCAGCTACTCAGGAATTCACCGGAGTCCCCCGATTTCATCGGGGGTTTCGCTTTATCGGCCTCCCTTTCGGGAGAACTCCAAAAAAGGCGAAAATCCCTTCTCTTAATGTCTGAAATGGCGCATTCCAGTAAAAATCATAGCAATCTTATACTCATTGCAAGCAGCAACCGACTCCTTATCCTTCAGGGAACCTCCCGGCTGAATAATTGCCGTGACTCCAGAGGCATTAGCCAGATCCACAGAGTCGCGAAAAGGAAAGAAAGCATCTGAAGCAAGAACCATAACTCCCTTATATTTCTTTCCAAATTGCTCTTCCATTTTCCTTACAGCAATTTTCACTGCATCTACACGAGACATCTGACCAGCTCCAATGCCCAGCGTTCGGTCTTCGCTCGCCAAAACAATGGCATTCGACTTAACGTGCTTACAAACCTTCCAGGCAAACTTGAGACCATTCAATTCCACTTCGGTCGGCTTCCGTTCAGTAACTACTTCCAAACCATCGCTAAAAAGTTTCCAATCCTTGGTCTGAACTAATAGCCCACCTGAAACTCTCCTGTAATCGAGTTCCAGAGAAGACAATTTTCTCTTATCTGACAACTTTAACAGTCGAATATCCTTCTTTACTTTCAGAGCACTAACTGCCTCATCCTCAAAATCTGGCGCAATTACTGCCTCAACAAAAGTCTTGCCAATCTCTTTTGCTGTCATCCTATCCACTTTCCGATTAAATCCCACAATGGACCCGAAGGCGCTAACCGGGTCACATTCGCGAGCGTTCTTATAAGCCGCGAGGAGATTCTCACCAGTTGCCACACCGCAGGGATTGTTGTGCTTAATAATTACTGCTACTGGCTGTTCAAACTCTCCAGCTATATTAAGGGCTGCGTCCAGGTCGATAATATTATTGAAAGAAAGCTCCTTCCCTCCCAGTTGCTCTATGCCTGCTATTCCCTGAGCGTTTCCCTTAATCATCGATTCTTTATAGAACGCTGCACCCTGATGGGGATTCTCTCCATACCTCAAATCCTTAACCTTTTCCAGCTGGATTTGAAGTAAATCCGGGAAAGCAGGAGGAGCTGAGTGGGAAGTGAGAAAGTACTGATAGATAAGGTAGTTATATCTCGATAGATGCTGGAAGACATCCGTAGCTAACCTCAAAGAAGTCTCTTCGCTTATCACAGCTTTGTTCTTTCTCATCTCTTCAAGGATGGCACTATAATGGCGCGGGTCAGAAATTGGCACCACCCATTTATAATTTTTGGCTGCCGACCTCAACATGGTTGGACCACCAATGTCAATGTTCTCAATAGCCTCCTCTTTAGTGACACCCTCTCGGGCAACTGTGGCCTGGAAAGGATAGAGATTAATTACCACCATATCAATCAATTCTATCTTATGCTTCTCTACGTCTCTCATATGTTTGGGGTTATCCCTGAGAGCAAGTAGAGCCCCATGAACCTTGGGATGGAGAGTCTTCACCCTTCCCTCCAGTACCTCAGGAAAACCTGTATAATCTGAAACTGAGCGGATGGGTATTCCTGCTTCTTTTAACGCCTTAGCTGTCCCGCCTGTAGAGATAATCTCAATTCCCAAATCTTTCAAACCACGGGCAAACTCTACAATTCCTGTCTTATCATGGACACTAATAAGGGCTCTCTTAACCTGCGGCATAATCTCTCCTCACCATTTCTCATTATATCGTAGTCAATGTAGGGGCTCAATTCATTGAGCCCGCTCTTCAATCGGGGTTCGATAAATCGAACTATTATAGCCAATGTAGGGGCTCAATTCATTGAGCCCGTTTTATCGGGTTCGATAAATCGAACCCCTACATTTCCGCGGACTATCGCTCCGCTACTCTTAGAAAAATTCGTTATACTCTTTATAACCTTTTAATTCTTGTAAATATGGTACAGACCTTGCGCCAATTCTGGTAATGGAAATGCTCGCTATAAGATTAGCAAATTTTGCAGATTTTTCCAAATCCCAATTTTTTAAATCCCCAAAAATAAACCCGCAAGAGAAGGCATCACCAGCCCCCGTCTTATCAACAGGTTTGAATTCCCTGTACGACTCAATAGATTTCTTGACCGAACCCGAATAGAGAAAACATCCCTTTTCTCCCAGGGTAGTCAGAACAATTTTCGTTCCATATTCTGCAATAGCCTTCGAGGCATCGAGAAGTTTTCCTCTTTTGGTTAACTCTTTTATTTCTGTCTCATTGAATTTCACCATTGTTGCCTTATTTAAGATTCCTTCCAGCCCTTTGAGTCCCTTCTCCACAAATATGTACCCCGGGTCGAAAAAAACCTTTACTCCAGCTTCCTTAGCATAACGGGAAGCAAGTTCCATCGCCGGGATAGCTTCCTCGCCCTCGATGCTGCTCAGGAAGATATACTTAGCGGCTTTTATATAATCCTTATCAATATTTTGAGAAGATAGTTTTGCATTGGCTCCCGGATAGGCAAAGAGAATCCTTTCACCACCTTCACTAACAATCGCAATAACGCTCCCGCTATTTCCACTGCAAACTTTTAAGCGAGATGTATCTACTCCCTCGCTTCTCAATCCATCCCCCAGGACCTCCCCAAAATAGTCTCCTCCCACATTCCCGATGAACCCGGAAGTTACCCCCAGGCGGGAAATCCCACAGGCAACATTGGCAGCAGAACCGCCGCCAACCATATCCCAGCTCCTGACTACAGTCTCCTGGTCAGGATTGGGAAACCTATCTACCTTGGCAACTAAATCAATGTTTATACCACCTATGGAGACTACATCCATCTTCTCATCCTAAACTTCCTGCCTCACCCCTTACACTCTTCCTGAATCTTTCGCTCTCAGAGATGAGACGTTCCTTATTATTTCCACTTACCACTTCAATTAGAGGAAACTCTTCAGGATAAAAAGAAAACACTTTCTCTGCCAGTCCCTTATCCACAAGCCCACTCTTAAGTACATCGTATCCCCAGTTTTCTACGAGCTCCATCACCCTCCCCTTACCTCCCTGGAAAAAGGCATCCGCAAGGAGGGAAATTAGAACTGTATTTTCTGAAATACAGGCTATTTCGGCCCTTTCAATTGCATATCTATTGCCATTAAAAGAGACTGCTAATCCTCTGTTTTCTCTTATAAAACTTAATGCCTCTACATCGGTGATGCTATCTCCAACATACATAGCATCTCGTGGACTGTTGTTACATTTCTTTAGACTATCTTTTATGGCATTGACCTTTTCTCGACCTCCAATCGGGTTAACCTCTTTCAGCATTCTACCCGATTCCATAGAGACTATCTCCTTCCAGAAAATCTCTTCCAATCTATCTATGACTTCTTTAGTCTCGTGACTTAAATTGTCAATTTCAGAAAATTCTATTAATGGATAGGACAGTATCTGTTTACTAAATTCCTTAAGTTTTTTGACCTCTTCTCGAGAGACATCATACTTGTCTATATTTAGCTTGGTACAATAGACATTTTCAAAAGGGAATTCTATGGCTTCGCAGAGTGCCCCAATGTAGGGCTGGTAACTGGTACTGACAATAAATGAAGGCATTCTCGCCCGAACGAAGCGAAGAGTCTCCTTAGCACCCGGCATTAACAGGATATTCTTTCTTGAATATTCTACAATTTTTTTATCTGTTATGCCATACGCTTTCAGAAACGGGAGAATCAATCTCAATGTATCGCCTGCCTTGTATCCTTCTCTCCCTGTTAATGCTAAAAAGTCATCATACCTGCTAAGCTGGGTAAAAAATTTATCTCCTTCTGGCAGAAAATTGGTTGCCAGCTCTAAGGCATTATCATTCTTCGAGATAGGTCCTTCACAATCAGTAATGAATTGCATCTTCTATAATTTCGTTCAGGCAGTAACCTTTTGTCGCTTCGCCCTCTCTGGTCATAACCTTCTTTTTGTCTATCCATACTTTTCCATCAGCAAATGCCTTTATCGTATGAATAACCAGAGGCGATTCCCTTTTAAATTCTTCCTCCCGAATTTTAGAGAAAAGCTTATCGTGGTTGCCGGTAGAGTAATACTCCTGCCAGAGTGATTCGTAATCATCTCCCACAATCGCGAATGTGCAATATGAGATGGGAGGGCCCTTGTCTAACTCCGGAGTTACCAGGTGCATCATACAACCCGCTTCTTTTGCATTTGACTCAATTAACTTCTTCATCACTTCCTGCCAGCTCCCTTGAGGACCACCTGGTGGTGCTGGATGGAGATTCAGAATATTGTAAGACTTACACATCTCAGGTCCAATTATAAGCATGTAACCAATGAGATAGATATCGAAGGACGAAGGAATCCTTTCCATTACTTCTCTATCATACTCATTTCTCCACTGAATAAGGAGAGGAGAATCCCTTCTTGTACTCTTGCTTTCCTCAATAGCTTTCTTTCTCATCACATTCTTAAACCTTTTAGAAGAGAAAGCGATTAACTCAATCCCGTAGTCTCTCGCCAATTTAATAAGAGAGTCGGTTATCTTCTCTTCTCCCTGTTCTCTATTGCAGAATAGATAGGCTATCTTTCCATTTATGACTCCCATTTCAACGCTATCATAGATTTCTCGAAAAAGCCGGATTGCTTCAATATCTCTTCCAGTAGAGAATATTCCAAATTTGTATTTCATACTATCTTCACCTGGCGCCTGCCAGAAACCACCTTTCCAATAGGTCGAGCCTGAGGAAGGAGGGATAAGATTCTCTTTCCTTTATCCGGGGATACAACAAGAACCATACCTATTCCCATATTGAAGGTATGAAACATCTCTTCTTCTTCAATTTTTCCTTTTTTCCGAACGACTTCGAAGATTCCGGGAATCCTCCAGGAACCCCTATAGATTAGTGCCTGGCATCTCTGGGGTAAAATGCGGGGAATGTTATCAGTAAATCCCCCTCCCGTTATATGAGCAATACCCCGCACAATAGACCTTACCGAAAGGATATCTTTAACGTATATCTTTGTGGGCTTCAATAATTCCTTGCTCAGGCTTCTCAATTCTCTTTCAGAGAAAATTTTCCGCACCAGAGAAAAGCCATTACTATGCAAGCCCGAAGAGGGAAGACCAAAAATTACATCGCCTGGCTCAATCTCCTTTCCATCTATTACTTCTTTAGCTTCCACAATTCCCACACAGAAACCAGCTAAGTCGTATTCTCCGGGCTTATAGAAACCAGGCATCTCAGCAGTCTCTCCTCCTAACAATCTACAACCACTCTCGAGACAACCTTTGTAAATTCCCTTAATTACTTCCTGAGCCACCCCCAGCTCCAGCTTTCCCGTAGCAAAGTAATCAAGGAAGAATAGAGGTTTTGCTCCACAGGTTATAACGTCGTTAACACCCATTGCCACAAGGTCAATGCCAACAGTATCGTGTTTTCCTACGAGCTGGGCAATTTTTAACTTTGTTCCCACCCCGTCGGTGGAGGCAACGAGCGAGGGTTTCTTATATCTTCCCGGCTCAATAGGAAATAGACCTGAGAATCCTCCAATCCAGGGAGCAATCCTCTTTATTCTCTTCACAAGTTTTTCTGCCTTCTTTATGTCTACACCCGCTTGTTTATAAGTAACCATCCTACCCTCCTCTTCTAGCAGCAAAGCGTAAGCTTTGCCCCGAAAACTATCCCACCTCTTAATACAAACCAAAAATCAAATATCAAATATTTGCGCCAATTACTTCCTATAAAAAGTTGGTTTGCAAGGAGCACTTAATTTCTTGCGTTACTAAATCTTTGCGAGCGGAACGGTAAAATTTCAATTGTTCGAGCCCCGTTTATCGGGGCGAGTTTTTGAAATTTAGTGAAGCGAGCAATAGATTTTGTTAGCAAGAAATTTCAGCGACGAGCAAACTAACTTTCAATCTTCTAACTGAGCGACTCCGAAAACTACCGCTACAATACAAATCCCAAATCCCAAATCCCAAAATCCAAATTTCAAATTTCTAATACCCAAAATTTGAAAAATAGTTTGCGAATAACTTCAGGAATTTTAGCCAGAAAAACGAGGACGGCAATCGGGCGACCACAAAGGTCGCCCCTACGCGACTTCCAAGCAAATCGCTGTCTGACGAGCGAAGCGAGGAGTTTCGATTTGCGCCCGGCAGAGTCCGAAGTTTTTTGGCGTCAAGAAATTCCTCAGGAATGAGCAAACTATTTTCAAATCAATAACCGAGCGACTCCGAAAACTATCCCACCTCTATTTCCCCAGGGATGAAGGGATAGTTTACAGGGGCTTTAATTCCGCCAGGTTTCGCGTGAGCGCTGGCGGAATTAGAGCGAGGTTTTTTACTGACCGAGCGACTCCGAAAACTATCCCCACCTCTATTTCCCCAGGGATGAAGGGATAGTTTATAGGAGCTTCAATTCCGCCAGGTTTCGCGTGAGCGCTGGCGGAATTAGAGCGAGGTTTTTTACTGACCGAGCGACTCCGAAAACTATCCCTTCATCCCTCCTACTCTCTCCCTTTCCTCAATATGCTCCCATTGTAGCGGAGAAATCACCGCCTGACCAATATTCGTTAGATGGTCTCCTATCTTTTCAAAATTACTAACCATCTCCAGAAAAACTACCCCCGAAAGCACCTCACACGTTCCATTCTCCAACCTTTTAACATGATTCCGATTCAGTTCATCCCTCAAGAGATTAACTCGCATCTCCCTCTCAATTACCTTTTGAGCCTCCCTCACCTCGTTTGTCTTAAGTGCTGAAATAGCCTCCTCCGCCATCCGACCAATTTCTCCCTGTATCTGGCGGATTTCACTGACCGCCATCTGGGAGAAAGGTAACTTTTCCTCAATTTTCCTTTCTGCCAAATCCCTCAAATTCTCTGCATGGTCCCCCATTCGTTCAACATCATTTATTAAATGCAAAAGAGGCGGAATCTTCTTTGATTCTTCCTTGCTCAATTCTCTCTGCATTAGTTCCACCAGATAATTTGTCACCGCTGCTCTCAGGTTGTCCACTGCTTCCTCTCCATGTGAAACTTTTGACAATGCTTTAATGTCGTCTTTCATAAATCCTTCAATGGCATCATCTATCATATCTTTGACCAGATTCAAGGTATGAATAGCCTCGTAGACAGCTGCTTGCAAAGCTAAGACAGGAGTATTCAAAAGGTGTCTTTCGAGATGCCTTGGTCCCAAATCTGTAACAGTCTCCTTTCCAGGAACAACCTTTTCCACCGTCCGGGCAAGAAGGGCCGTTAGTGGAAGGAAAAACAGAGTCATCGTTACGTTGAACATTGTGTGTGCGTTAGCACATTGACGCATAACATCAGATGAAGTAATCCCAACCAAGTTCTGATAATATGGTATAAATGGAAGGAAAAGGAGCACTCCTGTAACATTAAATGCAATATGGGCAACGGCTGTCCTCCTTGCAGAAATAGTAGTTCCGATAGAAGCAAGAAGCGCAGTAACACAAGTCCCAATATTGCATCCTAAAATTAGAGGTATTGCACCTTTCAAGTCTATCAACCCCACTGAAGCCAAAGCCAAAACCAAACCTGTTGTTACACTACTCGATTGGATAATTGCTGTCACTATCATACCGGTGACCACGCCACTGACGGGACTCTTGCTAAAAATAATGAAGGCATTACGCACAGACTCGCTGCCTCCAAAAGGTTTCACTGAACCCGTCAATACGTTTAGCCCTAAGAAGAGGATACCAAAACCGAAAAGAAACTCTCCAATATTCTTATAGAATTTTTTTCTAGCGAACAAGTTCATAGCCATACCTACTCCGATGATTGGCAAAGCATAATCAGTCAGTTTAAAAGCAATTAATTGAGCAGTGACTGTGGTGCCTATATTCGCTCCATAAATCACGCCAAGCGCCTGTTTCAAAGTCATAAGTCCAGCATTGACAAATCCCACCAACATCACAGTGGTAGCACTTGAAGACTGAATAATTGATGTCACTCCCAAGCCAACAAGCATACCAATAAAGGGTGTAGTGGTTAGAGCAGCGAGGACTTTCCTCATCCTGTCTCCAGCAGCTTTGTGTAGCCCGGTACCCATAAGATGTATGCCAAATATGAATAGCCCCAGCCCACCAACTAAACCAAACACTAACTCTTTTATCATGGATTATCTACCCCATTCTACTTCTGTGAAGTCGAGTATTTCTGATATCCCAATCTTTCCAATCTCTTACCTTGCTTCTCCACATTCTTTGCCAGGTCAGCCTTATATCTCCTTAATTCTTTTCGAATCTTTGTATTACTTAGAGCAAGGATTTCTACTGCCATAATGGCTGCATTCGCCGCCCCTGAGTTTCCAATTGCCATAGTAGCCACAGGCACACCCTTAGGCATCTGGACAATAGAGTATAGAGAATCCCTTCCTTTCAGTACCTCTGTATCCATAGGAACACCAATAACCGGAAGAGTCGTGTGGCTGGCAATTACACCAGCAAGATGCGCCGCTCCACCAGCGCCGACAATCAAGACTTTGAGCCCCCTCTTTTCCGCTCTCTTAGCGTAATCGATTGTCCTTTCCGGAGAACGGTGTGCAGAAGAGATTGTCATCTCAAAAGGAACTTTGAACCTCCGCAGGATTTCTGCCGACTCTTTCATAGTGGAAAGGTCAGAATCAGACCCCAACACTATCCCCACAACCGCCTTTTTCATTATTTTCTCCTTGTTTATAATCATACCTATAGGAAAAGTTAGTTTGCCAAGGGCATTTAATTTCTTGCTCCCTCTTCTCCTCTAAGGAAATATAGTTCGTGAGGAACATTAGAAATTTTAGCGAAGAAACAAGGGCGACACATTCGTTTTCAAGCAAATTTATGAAATTCTAATTTGCGCCCATCAGAGCCCCCAGTTTCTGAGCGTTAAGAAATTTCTCAGTAACGAACGAACTATATTTCCTTTTTTAACCCTTTGGCCCCAATATCCCTCCTATAGTGCATCCCCTCAAACCTGATTCTCTTAACAGCCTCATAAGTCAAATCTATCGCCTCTTTCAATGTACTCTCCCAGCCAGTAACCCCCAGAACGCGACCACCAGAAGTCAACAAGCGATTCCCATCTCTCGTCGTCCCGGCATGGAATACATAGACATCTTTCATTCTACCAGCCCTATCAAGACCTAATATCTCCTTACCCCTCTCAAATGAACCCGGATATCCCCCCGAAGCCACCACAACACAGACACAGGATTTCTTCTCCCACTCAACCGGGACCTCTGCCAATTTCCCGTCAATGGTCGCTTCAATCACATCAACCAAATCTGTCTTTAAGAGAGGCAAGACCGCCTGATTCTCCGGGTCACCAAACCGAACATTGAACTCAAGAACTTTCGGCCCCTCGCTCGTGACCATAATCCCGGCATATATTGCACCCTTAAATTCTATTTCTTCTGCCTTCAACCCTTTAAGAAAATTGTCAAAAATCCTTTCTTCTGCCCAGCGATAGACCTTGTCAGTTACAACCGGTGCAGGAGCATAGGCACCCATTCCTCCTGTATTTGGTCCTCTGTCCTGGTCAAAGACTGGCTTATGGTCCTGCGAAGGTATCGTGGGAACAACGGTCCTCCCATCACAGAATCCAATCAGCGATGCCTCCTCCCCTTCCAGTTTTTCCTCTATAATGACTCTATTCCCCGCATCGCCGAATATCCTATCTTCCATAATTGAGCGAATGGCATCTAAAGCTTCTTCTTTCGTCTCGCAAACAATCGCCCCTTTCCCTGCAGCCAGCCCATCGGCCTTAACTACACATGAAAATTTACCAGCTCGTTGAGGAGAGCGCGAGAGTTTTTCCACATAGTCCAAGGCATCTTTTGAATCTTCAAAAACTTCAAACTCAGCAGTGGGAATATTGTACTTTTTCATGAAATTCTTCGCAAATACTTTACTCCCCTCCATTTTGGCTGCTCTCATATTAGGCCCGAAAATCCTCAGACCCTTAGCCTGAAAAAAATCGACAATT
>Ga0315314_1002117_pt1 | contig 16686 bp, 17 predicted proteins | sample TDP9_MG_FD_203631 | JGI IMG/M metagenome (GOLD analysis project Ga0315314, IMG submission 203631) | Freshwater sediment microbial communities from Lake Towuti, South Sulawesi, Indonesia - TDP9 | ecosystem: Environmental > Aquatic > Freshwater > Lake > Sediment | place: Indonesia: South Sulawesi...
GAGTTTTTCCCAATCTTCTCCGTTCAACATCCTTTTTCGGATCTCGGTGGCCGAGTAGACCTCTCGCTCGTGAAATGGAACAGGCTCAACCCTGAAGCCGCTTTCGATGAAAAGTCGGCGGGTGAGGGGTTCATTCGTGTAAACCACGTCAAACTTTGGGGTGTAGCCGACAACTTGGGAGACCCACATCATGTGCACGTGCACATCTGGCACGGGTATGATGTAATATCTCGACGGATCTATGCCAGCGCCATCGAGGGCTAGCTTGATCATCCTCACCCTCTCTCCAGCGGTAAAAGGGTTATCCAATTCATGGCTGTACTGCGCACTCCCAACCACGATTATAAGCTCAGACGACTCACCCAGTATATACCGTATAGCTTCGAGATGGCCAAGGTGGAACGGTTGGAAGCGACCAACGTATAGGGACCTCGACACAGCTTTCCCCCACGACTGCTTCTTAATTATCCGTTAACTTCATGAAGCCCTGTATGAACTTTGCCCATTTCAGCCTTTCTGAAGGAATTTGACAGGATACAACACCAAGTTCTTGTCGCCCACCCTCATCGTCTTCGCATCCCCGCATCCTCTTTCCTCACGTTGAAGGATGTCCCATTTAACATCTCTGCCTAGCCCATACCCGCCGACGCTCATGTCGGCGCGCACCACCCTGTGGCAGGGAACCAGAGGAGGAAACGGGTTCGTAGCCATGACCCTACCCACAGCCCTCGGGCTTCCACCCACAGCCTCGGCTACAGCACCGTAGGTGGTTACGTAGCCCACAGGAACCAGGAAGACGCAGCCGAGGACCTTTCTAGAGTAATCCGACAAATGATCGAGGGCAAGCTTGAAATTTAAAGGAATATGCTTCCCGTCGTATATCGCCTTCAGCGTCCCCATCAACCTCCGCGAAAGTTGACTCGTCCCCTCCGCCAGTTGAAACGGCATGCCGTATGGGAGACTCTCCAGTAGACTCTTAAGCACATCTGCCTCATCGAAGGAGAAGGAGGTTGCATAAACCTTCTCGTCATCCACCGCAACAGCGTACCATACTCTGTCTACTTCTCGATGATGAATGTGAATCATCTTCGTTCCTCAGTCAAATACTAGCCGAAGACTTTTAAACCCTGCGATCGATCCGCTGTGGGGTGCAAAATGTATTGGAGGATTATCTCTTTGAAGACGTGAGAGAGCTTCGAGAAAACAACGTATTCTTCGCGGTTTTTGTGACGAAGCACTCTCATGGTTCCCCGCAGGAATGGAAACGGTTAAATTCTGCGTTACGAAGCATAACCTACGATTAAGTTTAATAGCGTCTGAGCGCACTATGAACCGAATGGGGGAAAGAGATTTGTCTGATCAACCGTATCCGCAATACCTCTACGTCCCTGGAGCCACCACGGTCGGCGTTGTTTGCTCCGACGGCGTGATCCTGGCCTCGGAAAAGAGGGTCTCCTACGGCTACTTCGTGGTGAGCAGACTCGGCAAGAAAGTTTTCAGGATCACGGAGCGGATCGGCGCCGCTTGCGCGGGACTGGTCTCCGACATGCAGGTCTTGGTGCGGGATGTGGAAGCCTACGCGAACCTGTTCAAGCTGGACACTGGGAGACCCATCCCGGTGAAGTCAGCCGCCAAAATCATGTCCAACCTCCTCTTTGGCCGTCGATTGATTCCCTTGATCACGCAAACTCTCGTTGGAGGAATGGATGAGGAAGGAGCATCCATCTACGTGCTGGACATACTCGGATCCGTTATACCCGACAAATACGCCGCGGTGGGGTCAGGGGCAGAAATCGCGGTCGGGGTCTTGGAAGAAGGATACAGGGATGGCATAAGTGTTGAAGAAGCTAGAGGCCTCATCGTTAGGGCCGTAAAATCGGCGGTGAGCAGAGACGTGATGAGTGGCGACGGCGTAGACCTTCTAATCATCAACAAAGAAGGTATTCAGGAAGAGTCCATCAAGTTTTAAAACCCAATAGACTCATCGGATCCTTGACCTTTCAGTAAGCATAATAAGGCATTTCCACTCATAGTTTCACTTTGCACTCTCCAAGCTTCGAGGTGAACCTGTGTCGTTCCAGTTATCCGACGAAGAGGGAGCTTTCCTGGTGAAATCTGCCCGAAAAGCCGTGGGGGAGTATCTCAAAAACAGAAAGGTCATAGGCGTGCCCAAGAACGTTTCGCCGAAGCTCATGGAGCGCTGCGGCGTTTTCGTCACTCTCAACAGCACCATGCACGGAGGGAAGGAGCTGAGGGGATGCATCGGTCTTCCGTATCCAACAGTTCCCCTGGCTCAGGCTGTGATAGGATCCGCCATCGATTCCGCTACACGAGACCCCCGTTTTCATCCAGTTTCTAGCGAAGAACTAGACCACATCACTTTCGAGGTCAGCGTTCTCACTCCTCCCCAGCTCCTCGAGGTGCAGAAGCCTTCAGCGTACCCTTCGAAAGTCAAGGTTGGAAGGGACGGGCTGATAGTTGAAAGAGGCTTCTACAAGGGACTCCTCCTTCCTCAGGTGCCTGTGGAGTGGGGCTGGGATGAGGAAGAGTTTCTCTGCCAATGCTGCATCAAGGCAGGCTTGTCCCCTGACTCGTGGCTGGTGAGGGGAACAAAAATCTACAGGTTCGAAGCCATCATCTTTGAGGAAAACTCGCCCAAGGGGAAAGTTAAGAGGAAAGAGTTGGAAGAGAAATAGGGGGTTTCATGCGAGTCCAGTTCTCGCCATGCGGCATAGGTCTAGGCCACGTAGGAAGATGCGTTCCCATAGCCAAAAAACTGAGGGAAAAAGGCGCCGAGGTCCTGTTTTCCACCTACAGGGACGGCGTACGCCATGTTGAGCAGGAAGGACTCCCTGTCGTAGAAGTTCCGCCCATAGGATTCATCGTGAAGCCTGATGGGACTGTGGACTTCAGGCAAACCGCAGTTAACCCGGGACCCTTTTTCGCCTCCTTCATCCTAATGAAACAGGTGGAAGCCGAGATCAAGGTTATGAAGGCTTTCGAACCCGACGTGCTCGTGTCCGATTCACGAGTTTCGCCCCTAATCGCTTCGAAACTGTTGGGGATACCCGAAGTCTGCATACTCAACCAGTTTCAAATAATCGTTCCCAGACGTCGAAGGTTTTTGAGGCTCGCCAAGCTGGTGGACGCGGGTGCCCTCGCCATAATTGGTAGAATCTGGACTGCAGGGGACAAGGTTTTGATTCCGGATTTTCCTTGGCCTTACACCCTTTCGGTCGGTAACCTGCGAATTCCAGATTCTTACCGAAAACGCGTAAGGCTTATAGGGCCTATATTGCCTGTTCACCCCGACGAGTTGCCAAGCCGGAGGGAAATAAGGAAAAGGCTGGGGTTAAGTCAGGACAAGCCTCTCATCTTCGCGCCCATAAGCGGACCTGTAAAGGAACGCGCCTTTTTCACCTCCATTCTTAGAAGGGCCTTTAACGATTTTCCGGACGATTACCATGTTGTTATGTCCCTGGGCTACCCGAACTCTTCAACCGTGCCCGTCAGGAACGGAAACGTGACCGTCTTCAAATGGGTGCCCAACCGCTTCGAATACCTGAAGGCTTGCGACTTGGTCATAGCTAGGGCTGGGCATGGAACCCTAACACAGTCGATCTGCTACGGTAAACCTTTGATCCTCATTCCCACGCCTAACCACACGGAACAGCTCAACAACGCCAGAAAGGCTGTGGAACTTGGCATAGCAGAAATGGTTGAACAGGATAATTTGACTAAACAGACGCTTCTTGCAACCGTTCAAAAAGTGCTTGGGGATGGGAAGTTCCATGAAAAGGCGAAACAGGTTCAAAAAGACGTTTCAGCGATTAATGGTATAGAAGTCGCTGTTAGAGCCATAACCGAAGTGGCGGAAGGAGTGGATTAAAGACGTATCTTCCCAAAAAAATTTTGGCTGAAAAGGTTCGAAGGTTTTTAGAAGAAGATCTTGGTCAAGGCGACGTGACCACTCTTCTCATAGTCCCGCAGGGAACACTCGTCGAAGCAGAGGTCGTCGTCAAGGAGCCGTGTGTAATAGCTGGAACCGAAGAGGCTCTGGCCTTCCTGGAAAGCCTAGGCCTTCAAGCCAGCACCCTCGTACCCGAGGGAAGCAAGGTTGAGGAGAAAACGACTGTGCTGAGAATAGTTGGAGACGCCAGAACGATTCTCTCGATGGAGAGAACCCTCCTAAACCTTCTCTCGAGGATGAGCGGCGTCGCCACCGTGACTAGTCGACTGGTGGAGAAAGTCCATGGGGCTGGATACAACGTTCGAATAGCTTGCACACGGAAGGTGTCGCCTGGACTGGCCCATTTCGATAAAAGGGCGGTTATGCTCGGCGGTGGCGACACCCACCGTCTCCACCTAGATGATCTGATACTCATAAAGGACAACCACATAGCGATCGTGGGAGGAGTCGGCGAGGCTATTAAGAAGGCTAAGAAGGCTGCGTCGTTTTCCAAAAAAATCGAGGTAGAAGTTACAAAGCCCGTTCAGGCTTTGGAGGCAGCGGAGGAAGGCGCCGACATCATAATGCTAGACAACTTTTCTCCCGAACAAATACACGAGACGATGGAGCTGCTGGAAAGGAATAAGCTTCGGGGTAAGGTTTTGATCGAAGCCAGCGGAGGGATCAACGAGGAGAACATCCTCGAATTCGCCGTTGCCGGCGTGGACATCCTTAGCCTCGGCCAGATAACTCACAGCACGAAGGCTGTTGACATGAGCCTTGAAGTCGTTAAAGTGATGGGAAGCTGAAGTTTTTAGGGCAGATCAACAATAAGCTAATGTTGTCTTGCGGGAGTTTAAGAAAAAAATGGGAAAGTTAGAACGCCGTCATAGACCCGGTGAACATCGCTCGCTGGAAACCATAACTTTCTCCATTCCATCGACGACCTGCTTCAAGGGGGAAAGACGCTTATTTTCTTGGTTTAATTTCTAAGGCTCTAAAGCCTCGTGCTCTGGGGTTAAGCATCTCAGATATCTGAACTGCTTCAAGTATTCCCTTTTCGTCTTCTGCGTATCCGTGGACATCCTGCTCTGCTGGTGCCAAAGAGTTTAGGTCAACACGGCCCTCAGCAATCTTTGGACTGCACTCCGCAGGCAAACCAAGCCTCAACACGCTTTCTTCGATTGTAACTTTTTTGGCGCAGTAGAGGATTGCGTGGGCGCCTGAGGTTAACTCAGCTATCCTGACGGGGACGCTTTCTTTTCCCAGGGCTAAAACGTCCAGTCCATGCATTCGCTTGATGTCTGAGGCGATTCTCCTTATCTGTGGCAAGATTTTTAAGATCTGCCCTCGTGCCCTGCTTGAAACCCCCAGCTGAGTGAGTTGCATCGCCGAAAGGTCCTCCACCTTAACGCCGTTCAACGACATGTCTAGATGAATCACGTCTGCTTTCACATCCCTCAAGAGGCGTTGACAGAGCTCCAGCTCGTGAACGACGAGAAGCGAACCCATTTCAACGTCAACAAAAATGGGTTCCACCAAGCAATCGTTAGGTTCTCTGTATGGGCGCTCAACCAGCACCGACGCCGCGGCTACAACCTGCAACGGCTCGAAGCTGTCGGTTAGCGTAGCCGCACCGGAGTCTGCTGCAATAACCCTCAAGGTTTTCACTTATACATTGTATTGCTGTTCAAGGATTTATCTTTCTCTGTAATAATTTGTTCAACGACGAGTGGAAAAAGGAGTGAACTGTGACTTTGAGTTTGGAGAACACTATTCAGATGAGAGTTGCAATCATCACTCTTCCGAGTTCATTGTAACTCTGAATCATCATCCCCTTTAAATGATTAATCCTTAAAGATAAACATTTAGACTCTTGAGGCTCTAAGCGAGGCTCCAGTTACAGCCTTATAAGTCTAAACATCTTTAGTGGTTCGATAAAGTGCTGGAGTGGGGGGATGTCTCTGTCTTTATCTGTGAAGCGGGCTAACGGCGTGGTGGCTGAGTACAAGGACGCAAAGGCTGTTTTTGATCCTCAATCGGATGATTCTTTTTACCCAAATATTTTCATAACTCACGCCCACCTTGACCATGCCAGAGGCTTCCGTTTCCCCGGTTGTGAAAAATTTTCGACTAAAGAAACTTACGACCTTGCGAAGGTCGTCGGAGTTAGAAACGTTCCGAACTGGAGCCCCGTTGAGTGTGGGCACGGAGTTGAAATCGATGACCTTGAGGTTAAGCCTCATAACGCCGGACACGTTTTGGGTTCTGTTCAGTACGAATTCATTACGCCCGAAGGCAACATCGTTTACACCGGCGACATCAACTTTACAGATACGTTGACCACGAGGGCTGCGGAGGTTGTACCATGCGATGTTCTCGTCATGGAGGCAACCTTCGGTTCTCCAGAGCTCGTTTTTCCACCAGAGGAGTGGGTTGCCGAGGAGATCGTTCATTGGTCTAAAGATTCCATTAAGCAGGGTAAAATACCTGTTTTTCAGGCCGATTCCATAGGAAACGCTCAAGAGCTTATTCTGATCTTCAACACCCAAACAACGACCCCTGTGGTAACGCACTCGAAGGTTTCTAGGATAAATAGGGTCTACGAGAAGTATGGTTACACTTTCGACTATCTGGACGCCAAATGTGAAGAAGCCGCCGAGTTGATCTCGTCCCACGAATGCGTTTTCATCGCCCCGAAAAGTTTTAGAGCCCTTCCAGACAACTCAGACTTCAACGTCGGCTTCGTCTCTGGGTGGGCTCTGCGCTTCAGCGGTAAGCGGAAGCCGTTTATACTGAGCGACCACGCGGATTTTAATCGGCTCTTACAGTTTGTGAGGGAATCCAAGCCAAAAAAGGTTCTCCTGTGTCACGGTGGAATCTATAACGAAACTCTGGGAAGGATCATTGTGAAGAAGCTTGGAATCGAGGCGCGACCCTTGGGGTTCGTGTCCACCGCTTCCGCTTCCAAAGGGGATAGCGCCAATATAAATTTTAAAAACAGTCTCAGAGCTTGACCACGTTTGAATGAAACTACTTCAGAATTGAAATCGAAGGTCTATTAGATTGCTAGATGACTGTCCTAAGACTTGCAAGTGAGGTCTCGAAGGGCGACAGATGAGACGCTCCACGATACGCATGTACTATATTTTGATGGATGTCTCTTCTTTTATGCTCCTTAAAACTACGGTTGTTTCCGTGCTCATGATCCCGTCGATTAAACCGATCGTGTCGATGATCTTTGCGAGCTCCTCACGGCTTCCAACACGTATCTTCACTATGCCATAATAGATTCCAGTAACGTCATAGATTTCGTAGATGTCATTGATCTTCTTCAGGGCGTCGAGCACCTCGGAAAGTCTTTGAGGCTCGGCCTTGATCATAATGAAGGCAGTTAAGCCCTTACCGACCAGTTCAGGCGAAACGATTGCTGCAAAACGCTTTATGACACCCCTCCGCTTCATTTTCTTAACCCGCAAAAACACAGTAGCCTCGCTCACCCCCAGCTCTTCAGCGATCCTTCTAAAGGCTAACCTCCCGTTCTTCTGCAGCATCTCCAAAATCTTTCTATCCGTCTCGTCTATTTCGGGCAACGTCATCAAGTCCCTTGAACCGAAACGATTCTATAAATAGTTTTCTTCCTTATTTAATTAGTGTTGAGGAGGCTAAAGAAAATTTAATTAATCTTTTCTATAGTAATGAAATTTAAGTAAATTCGAAAAATTTATAAGAAAAGCTTAGTTCTAATAACGCCCTATTCAAGGATTGGTGATGCTTGTTGAGCAAAGCCAGATGTCCGGAGTGCGACGCCGATTTAACGATACCCGACGACGCCGTCTCCGGCGAAATCGTAAGTTGCCGGGATTGCGGAACGGATTACGAAATAAGCATAGCAGACGACGGAAGCATCGAACTCAAGACTGTCGAATTAGAGGGAGAAGACTGGGGCGAATAGTCTTTGAACACCCTGAGTTTGATATACGACAGAATTCGATGGGAAGAGAAGGAGCTGATCAAGGCCTCGAAAAAGGCCAACGTTCCACTCAACCCTGTCGACGGTAAAGAAATCTACGTCGACTTAGAGGATGCGAAGAGGGTTGAGGAAAGCTTCGGAAGCGTCGTCATCCAAAGGTGCATAAGCTATTTCCGAGGCCTACACATAACCTCCATCCTCGAAAACATGGGTCTAGCCGTCATCAACCCGTTCGAAGTTTCCTTGGTCTGCGGAAACAAGCTCTTCACAACATTAGCGTTGATCAAGGCTGGTGTACCCGTTCCCAAGACCGTTATGGCTTTCAGCTCTGGGGGTGCCTTAAAGGCCTTAGATGGCTTGGGCTATCCGGCGGTTTTGAAACCCGTTGTAGGAAGCTGGGGTAGGCTCGTCTCGATAATAAAGGATAGCGAATCGGCCCAAGCCTTAATCGAGGCTAGGGAGGAGATAGGGAACGCCCTTCTCAAGATCTATTACGTCCAGGAGATGGTGAAGAGGCCGCCCAGAGACATTCGAGTCATCGTGATCGGAGACGAGGTGGCCGCCGCATCCTACCGTTACTCGCCTCGAGGCGACTGGAGAACCAACGTCGCCAGAGGAGGGGTCAGCAAGCCTTGCCCACTAACTTCGGAGCTTGAACAGCTCGCAGTTAAGGCGTCCAAGGCGGTTAACGGCGGCGTGGTGGCTGTGGACTGCATGGAAGGACCCGAAGGACTCGTGGTAGGTGAGGTCAACAACACCATAGAGTTTAGGGGGCTTTCCTCGGCAACCAACGTCGACATAGCTGGCAAAATCATAGATTATGCGGTTAAGATGATGAAGAAATGAAAGTCGGAATAGTGGGTGCGTCCGGGTACGTCGGCGGGGAGCTTCTTCGCCTCCTGCTCCTGCATCCACAGGTTGAGGTATCGCTGGCAACTTCCAGAGGGTTAAAAGGTGAGTATGTCCATCGAGCCCATCCAAACCTTAGGGGCATAACGAACCTTGAATTCACAGACCCTAACCCGTCGGAGATCATTAACGGCTGCGATCTTCTCTTCTTGGCGACACCGCACGGGTTTTCATCAAAAATTCTGCCTCAGTTTCTGGAACCCGGTTTAAAAATAATCGATGTCAGCGCCGATTTCAGGCTCAAGAACCCAAGCGACTATCCAAAATGGTATAAATGGGAGCATCCGTGCCCCGAACTGCTTCCAAAGGCCATCTACGGACTCCCAGAGCTCCATAGGGAAGAAATCCGCACAGCTCAACTAGTCGCCTGCCCCGGGTGCATGGCCGCAGGCGCCATACTGGCTCTAGCCCCCGTAGTTAAAGCCGGATGCGTCGAAGCTGATAGGATCGTGGTGGATTTGAAGGTAGGTTCCTCAGGCGCAGGGGCAAAGCCATCCCCATCAACCCACCACGCTGAGCATTTCGGTGTGGTAAGGCCGTACAAGCCGGTTGGGCATCGACACATTGCCGAGGTGGAGCAGGAGCTCAACGCTTTAGCCGGCGGCGAAGTTACAATATCCATGTCGGCGCACGCCGTGAACATGGTTCGTGGGATTCTGGCAACCTGCCACACTTTCATGGAGAAGCCGTTGACACCAGTCGAAGTTTGGCGGCTTTACAGGGAGTTCTACCGAGGCGAGCCCTTCATAAGGTTTGTCAGAGACAAAAAGGGAGCCTTCCGGTATCCGGACCCGAAGATCGTGGTGGGTTCGAACTACTGCGACATAGGGTTCGAGATCGATGAGCACGCCAACAGACTTGTCGTTATCTCTGCTGTTGACAACCTCATGAAGGGAGCGGCTGGGACAGCCGTCCAAAACATGAACATAATGCTCGGGTTGGATGAGAAAAAAGGTTTGGAGATGCCCGGTCTCCACCCGGTGTGAGCCATGATCGTGCTAAAGATCGGGGGAGACTTGCTCGACAGGGGGCTGGGCTCGAGCCTCTCGGCAGACATTAAACGGACACTCGAGACGGATAGGATCGTTATTGTTCACGGAGGGGGAGACGAGGTAACGAAGATCGCGGAGAGGCTTGGAAAGAAGCAGAGTTTCGTCTCTTCCCCGGAGGGCATAAGGAGCAGGTACACGGATAAGGAAACCGCTGAGATATACAACATGGTCATGGCTGGCAAAATAAACAAGGAAGTCGTGGCGTTTCTCTTGAAAGAGGGTGTTCCAGCCGTAGGGCTGTCCGGAGTCGACGCTGGGCTGCTCAAGGCAAAGCGTAAGAAGCGCCTCATCATAGTCGATGAAAAGGGAAGAAAAAAGGTAATAGAGGGCGGCTTCACGGGAAAGATAGACCAAGTGAACAGCGTGTTCCTGAGGCTTTTAATCGAAAACGGACACGTGCCCGTGATAGCCCCGACAGCCCTAGGGGAGGAGCACGAGCTCCTGAACGTCGACAGCGACAGAGCCGCCGCAAACATAGGTGGAGCCATGGGCGCAGAGAAGATCGTTTTTCTAACGGATGTCCAAGGGATTCTAATGGATGGAAAACTCGTTAAGAGGCTATCGGTTAAAGAGGCCGAAACTCTGCTTCCAAAGATCGGGCTAGGCATGGAAAAGAAGCTGATCGCTTCCATCGAAGCCCTGAAGGCTGGTGTCAAAAAGGCAATCATAGCTTCTGGACTAGCTGAAAACCCGATAAGCAACGCTATAAACCGTAATGCCGGCACGGTGATCTGCCCTGAATGAAAAAGAAACGATGATCATCGAAGACAGGTTCCTCGCCAACCTCTACCAGAGGTTTCCCGTAAACGTTGTAAAAGGACGGGGCGCCGTTCTCCGAGATGCGGAAGGCAGAGAGTATATAGACTGCATGGGCGGGTACGGAGTAAGCATTGTTGGACACTGCCATCCAAGGGTGGTTGAAGCCATCAAGGAGCAGTCTGAGAAGCTTATCACCTGCCACGGGTCCCTCTACAACGACAAGAGGGCTGAGCTTGCGGAGAAGCTCGTCAAAATAGCTCCAAACGGGTTGGAAAAGGCATTCCTCTGCAACAGCGGCGCCGAATCCGTAGAGTGCGCCCTAAAACTTGCCTTGAAGTACACAGGCAAGAAACAAGTGGTTTCCATGGTTGGGGGCTACCACGGCAAGACGTTGGGCGCCCTGTCGGCTACGTGGAACCCAAAGTATAGAAAGCCCTTCACCCCCTTTCTGATCCCAAGCTTCAAGTTCATCCCCTTCGGCAAAGTTGAGAAGGTTGGAGAGGCTCTGTCCGAGGAAACAGCCGCGGTCATAGTTGAGCCCATCCAGGGCGAGAGCGGCGTCATAGTTGCTCCCGAAGGCTTCCTTCAACGCCTAAGTGAAACATGCGACGAACGGGGAATCCTCTTGATCGTTGACGAGGTGCAGACTGGTCTCGGACGAACGGGAAAGATGTGGGCTTCACAGCACTGGGACGCTGAGCCCGACATCATGTGTATAGCCAAAGGCTTGGCTGGCGGGATTCCCATGGGCGCGACTCTCGCGAGGAAGGAAATAACGGACTCGCTTGAAGTGGGTGAGCATTCAACCACCTTCGGGGGCAGCCCACTCGCGTGCGCAGCGGCCTGTGCAACCATAGATGTCATCGCCGAGGAAGGGTTGGTGGAACGAGCTAGAACGCTGGGGAAACACTTCAAAGAGATGCTGCTCAGAACTCAAGAAAAATTTAGAATCGTCAGGGAGGTTCGAGGTCTAGGACTGATGATAGGGCTGGAGTCCCGCTTCGACGTGTACAACATCCTCATGAGGGCGATCGATAGGGGAATCATCCTGCTCTATTCGGGGAGGAACGTCATCCGCTTCCTTCCTCCTCTAGTCATCGAAAAGCATCAGTTAGACATTGTGATAAGCGTTCTAGAGGAGCTTTTAGCGGAGGAGGAAAAGGCAGTTTTCCATCACTAGGTGAACCAAACATGAGGACAGACTACCCCGTGGAGCTGCTGAAACGAATGCTGGAGACGTACAGCCCAAGCGGACAGGAGGAAAAACTCGCTCTTTTTCTGAAAGAGCAGTTGACGCGTTCGGGTTTCAAAAACGTTAGGCTGGACGGAGCGGGCAACGTCTTCGGCGAAGTTGGAAGGGGCTCCCTGACAATCTTGTTGTGCGGACACATGGACACCGTTCCAGGAAACCTACCCATGAAAGTTGAAGGCGACAAGATTTACGGAAGGGGGGCTGTCGACGCGAAGTCCTCCCTCGCCTCCATGATCCTAGCCTCCTCAAAGCTGAGAAACGAGGAGAAGCTTGGAAGAACGGTTGTTGCCTGCGTTGTCGATGAGGAAGGGAAGGGGAAAGGCATCCGCCAGATACTGAGCGACGAATTAAATGTTGACTACGCTATCTTCGGCGAGCCAAGCGGCGTGAGAAACATAACCGTAGGCTACAAGGGGAGGTTCCTAGCCAAAATTTTATGCAAAACCGAGCCCGGTCACGTCGGCGCCCAACACACCCTCAAAAACGCCATCGAGGAAGCCTATGCTGTGTGGAACAAGATTAGAGAGCTCTCACTTCAAAGCCGAGACTCCACTCGCAACGTCTTCAACTCTATGACCGTCTGTTTGACAGGCATACAGGGTGGGGATGGAATTAACGTCGTCCCAGCCTCGTGCAGGTTAACCATCGACGTAAGGCTGCCGCCGAAGATCAACTGTGCTAGGGGTGTTCAATTGCTTAAAGAAGCCGTGCGGCAGCATGAGAAAGAGAATCCGGGCGTGGAATTTGAGGTCACAATTGAAGACGAGGTCGAGCCGTTTGTAACTGAAACGGAGAATCCGGTGATTTGGGCGCTGAAAGGGGCGATTAGGGAAACAGTGGGAGGGCCTGTGAAGCTTCTTAGAAAAACTGGAACGGGTGACATGAACGTTTTTGCGGCGCGAGTGAAGGTCCCTGTCGCAACCTACGGCCCTGGGGACTCGCGTTTAAGCCACACCCTAAACGAATACGTTGAGCTTAGCGAATACCTAGCCAGCATCGAAGTATACAGAAGAACAATCGCAAACATTCTCGGTTCGCACTCCCCTCCTGCCTAATTCAGCGACACATTCATAGACCTGATCCGTGTTAACCGCTTGACACGCTCGGAAACGTGTTTAAAGCCTAACCTTGGCGAATCTTCTAACTTTTCTTCTCTAAGAGTCTAACGGGTTTGTCTATGTAGCATTTGGCCGGTGTTCCATATACGTATGCTTGTTGGGCTCTGTGTCTAGCTGTTGCGGGTATGATTATTGGCTTGGATATCCTCCTTCCTACCGCAACGAGTTTTTCTCCCTCTACGGCGTCGCCCCTGCCTCTAAGGATCATTCGCCCACAACCTCTTCCTTCTCTAGTTCTTCCACTGCCTTAAAAGCCAGCCCTATTTCGATGCCCAGGTCCTCTGCTATGTCACTTACGTAGGCGGAGCCGTGCTGCCTCAGATATTCTACGATTTCCTGCTTGGCTTGTTCAAGCGTTACGTCCTCCACGTAGATCACCTTTGTCTCTTTCATCTCCTCAATGAACCTTCTAATGGCTTCCCTTATGATATCGTTTCTAGACCTGTACCCTAGTTTGGCACGTAGCTCCTCAATTTTCTCAACTGTACTTGCTGGAAGAGATACGGGTATAGTAGCCCTCTTAACGACTTTAGTCTCGGCTGCCATAGGAAAGCCCACACACATATTTTGCATACAATCATATAAACTTATACTCGTTAGAGAGTTTTAGAGAGCGATGTGGACCTTACAGAAAAGTTGAATCGCTCGACTAAAAGAGAACGTTATACGCCTAAAACTTTTTGAAGTTACAGATACCCTGAAAGTGTGGAAGAAGCCTTGAAGGTTGAGTCGTCGCACATATATTAACCACATATAACTATACGGCTGGATCAGCAGAGGTGGTGTGATCCGCTGTGATGGAGGATGGAAAATAGAGAAGCTAAAGGGCTCGGACAAGCGAGAGCTGCTCGATTTATTCACCCAAGCCTTTGAGGATCAGCCGCTCATTCCAGAGCTTGACAAGCCATGGGCAAACAGAACACTGCTGAAGACCTTTATCGACTTCTTCGGAAGCTCCAAAATCTCCGCTTTGCATGGAATACGGATGGACGGTAGGCTGGTGTGTGCATCGCTCTACATAGATTCCACGGCTCAACCCTCTACATTCGCGGTGATAAGGTTCATCATCCTGCTGCTCTGGAAGCTGGGGTGGCGTTCCGTGAGAGCGCTAGAGCTGGTTAGCAGAAAGAAACCGAGGTATAGGGGGCGCTACATTGAATTAGCGGCCCTCGGGACATCCCCACCCTATCAAATGAGGGGGTTAGGTCGCAGAATGCTGCGTTTCTTGCGCGAGAAGGCGAAGGAGGAAAAATACAAAGGAATGATACTGCTTGCTGAGGAGAGCACACCCGCCTTCGATTTTTATACAAAAGAGGGGTTTGTTGTGGATGAGGAATTCAGGCTGGGGAAAATGACGCTCTGCTGGATGCGGCTCGAATTAATGAACTAAGGGAGCTGAAGCGTGATGCTTGCCAGAGCTTTAAGTAGGCACATACACTACGGATGGGTCATAGTTGCGGCTTCGTTCTGTCTCACTATGACCTACAGCGTATTCGCATCCTTCGGCGTCTTCCTAAAGCCGCTCACATCCGAGTTCAGATGGAGCAGCACCGAAATATCCGCCGCGTTCTCTGTTGCCGTCCTCGTGATAAGCGTTTCCATGATTCTCTTCGGAAAGCTTTTGGACCGTTATGGAGCCAAAGTTTCGGTAGCCTTAGGCGGAACGCTCATGATTGCCGGTCTCGTTCTCGCGAGTCAAGCTGATTCTTTACTGGAGCTATACCTGTTTTTCGGGTTGATCGCGCCAGCTGGCGTCGGAGCTTCCTACATTCCTTCGATTGCCACCGTGACAAAGTGGTTTGAGCGCCGCAAGGGATTGGCGCTTGGCATCGCAACCAACGGCTACAGTATCGGAATGCTCACTACACCACTAATTCTCCAGTATTTCATCACCCGATTCAATTGGCGTACGGCTTTCCTGTTGTCAGCCATAATCATTTTAGTCCTGGTCTGCATTGGAGCGTTTCTGTTGGAGGGAAGCCCCGAGAAGTTGGGACTGAGACCATACGGATTTTCAGGGGCGGACGACAGAGAAAATAATCGGGTTAACCTGAAGCCTGAGATGGATGTTGCGGCGTTCAAATTTTCAGAGGTTTCAAGAACTCTTTCCTTCACCCTGCTTTTGGGCATATTCATTTTTCAAAACGCTGTTTACACTATGGTTCTCGTTCACCTAGTAGCGTTCGCGGTTGATGCTGGGATACTCGCTACCTTAGCTGCTGGAACGCTCGGCTTCCTCGGAGTAGGTGGAATCATAGGCAAGCTCACAGCTGGACATCTGGCAGATAAAGTTGGAAGAGTTAAAACTTTGGTTGTATTCACTTCCGCTCAGGGAGTGGCGATGGCCACCTTAATTTCGCAGCCCAGTCTCCTAGTATTTTATGTCTCTGCATTCTTCTACGGGTTTGCCTCAGACGGCTCTTGGGTTCAGCTTCCACCTATATGCCAGGAATTCTATGGGCCCGTTTCGGTGGGCGTGACTTTCGGTGTTATAGAGGGTGTTGGGACCGCTTTAGGGGGCAGTTTTGGAGCTGCTTTCGCAGGTATAATTCGCGACTTGGCAGGCTCGTACCTGTGGGTGTTTGGAGTCGCTTCAGGCTTGTCTTCTTTCGCTGCCGCTTTAGGGTTAAAGCTTAAGCCTCCCAAAGCGGTTTTTTCTAGTTCCAGTTAATTTTTACACCTGCTTAATTTACTGTCGCCCGTTATGAGTGTGCAAAAATTCTGTTTTAAAATTGAATTGCCTCAAAGGTAAAATTCTTTTCCTTGAGAAAAGAATTTCTCAACGTCTCTCACTTGCATGACTCTTAAGCTTAAAGATATTTCATATAGCTTCGCTGAACAAGATTGTCAGAACAGGAAGTCCGTTATCTCCGCCGTTCCTTAGACCCTTAAAATAATTTGATGGAATAAGTTTAGGGCAACCAATCAAAGATGCCCTGGCCGACATGCATGGTCTCACGTTCGGAACATTTATTCTAGACGACTAGAACTCGGTCTGCCAAAGTGTTAGAACTGGGGTTGGATCTGGGCTGACGTACCATCCATGCCCAGGTAGATGGTCGTTACCAACATAGGTGCCTAGGGTACTTACGGCGTAGGATGGTGTGTCAGCGCCTAGAGCCGCGCCCCGCACATTGTGCCCGCACTTTGTGTCCCAGACCGCTCTTTGCCATGCTACCAGTATTGTGTATCCGCTTAACATGTAATCTGCGAAGTATCGACCTCTATTCTGCATCGACGTGCTAACGACCCCCTCGGTTGCCCAGCCGAGTACCATGTGGAGACCTTGGAATACATGTTTCCATCTATCGAATACACTTACCCCTCCTGAACTCATATACTGAAGAGCCTCACATGAATCAAGGATGACCCATTCAACGTCCTTGTCACCCCACCTTCCACTATAATTTACACTATATGCTAAAAACGAAGAGTAATCATGATTTTGATCTGCAAAGGTTATTCCACCACTCCATCCATGTCCACAAAAGTATGTGAAGTCGGATGTATCGACCGAGTGTTCCCCATAGTTCCAGTCCATCCCCCAGCCTGGGCCCGTGTAGTATTTCCAGTCCTGCTCCCAGGCAGAGTAGCCGCTCCATTCCCACGAGCTCCAGCCGTCGCCTTCCAACCGTTCGCGGAACCTCTGCGGTATGTAATCAGCGTGGGGTATA
>Ga0315314_1002118_pt1 | contig 16684 bp, 14 predicted proteins | sample TDP9_MG_FD_203631 | JGI IMG/M metagenome (GOLD analysis project Ga0315314, IMG submission 203631) | Freshwater sediment microbial communities from Lake Towuti, South Sulawesi, Indonesia - TDP9 | ecosystem: Environmental > Aquatic > Freshwater > Lake > Sediment | place: Indonesia: South Sulawesi...
TAGTCCTCGGCGAGGGCAGCGGTCCGAGCGCCTAGTGAACCGTCGGCGAATATCTTGACAGGGCCTATCCTCAAGTAGTCGTCTCCGAACCCAGTCGTCATGCCAAGAGCTGCCAAACTTTCTAGAAACTCTCTCGGAGGAAGAATATTGACCCTCAGAGGCAACCTTTTCCTTTTCCTCAAGGCTTGTAACGCTGATATTTCACTCGATGAGTCGACCAAGCAATGAATAGAGGTCAACCCGACCTTTGCTGCATCTCTACATGCCACTAGGATTGCGACCTCTAGCTCTTTCGGGGTAGGTGGAGGAACGGCTTTCCATACCAAGTCTTGAGCGGCTTCCCTTAAGATTCCAGTGGGCTCCCCAGTTTCAGGGTCCATATCTATCTGCCCTCCCTGAATGGGGCCGATCTCTTTACCGATATTCGCGATTCTTAGAGCTGCGGTGTTAACTAGACATATGTGCCAGCATACACGGGTCAGAACCACCGGATTTTCTTTAGCAACCTCGTCAAGGTCGAGTCTCGTCGGATACCTCTTCTCTTCGAACCTCTCTTGGTCCCAGCCATGGCCTACAATCCAAGAACCTTTGGCTGATGCGCCAACTCTCCTTTCGAGTTTTCTCTTCAACTCGCTTACGGACTTGACATTCCTTAGATCAACCCATGTCTTCTGGAGCCCATATTTCGCGATGTGGACATGGCAGTCTATGAGTCCTGGAAGTACTGTCTTTCCTTTCAGGTCCAGTACTGAGGTATCTTCTCCAACGGTTCTCCTTACTTCACGATTGCTTCCAACGAATAGGAATCTTCCGTTCATGGTCGATAAGGATTCGGCCCTAGGCTTCGACGGATTCATAGTGATGATATTCCCATTACAGAAGGCGAGTTCGGCACATCTTGGCATATCACGATCACCCATTTTCAGAACTTCTTTGTATGTAGCTCTAGCAATTTATAATTGTTTAGAACTCGATCATCGCGGAGAATCTTATTGAAAGCTCTCTCATAACCGAGGACCGAACATGTTTTGATGTAGCTTCATCTGTTGGAGGCCGTGCTACGTCACTTCGCCGGGTTGATAGAGTTGTGCTGATCGCGATAGGCGTCTATCTAATCTACTCATACTATTCGATGCAAATGGTTCTGGGCTAACCAGAATGCTGGAAAGGTCAAGGTCTAGTTCTTCTCTCCTGAGAAATCGATTGGAATCGGCTTGGTATTTCAGGAAAATATCGATGTTTTTCTGAGACTTTTGTTTAAAGATGATGAAGAAAATGAGTTGAAGATTGACAAGAAACTGAAGACATTCCTGCGCACATTGCATCGTCAAATTGGGAAACTTCCTATTTCAATGGCGGAAAACTCTTGAAAAGGTTTTATGACTGAAACGCCAGAAGACGTTGACAACCCGAAGATGGTAGATTCTGATTCGCATCGATGCGGAATCAGCACTCTCCATCTCTCTGATCAAGCTTTACTGGCTAGGCAGGAGGTGAGTCGTTTGGCGTACAAGATGATTAAGAACTGGGAGAGAGAGCCGAAGGAACCATTACGGGAGAAGATTGGCGGAATGTTCGGTCACAGAACGCCTTTGAAGGAGAAGATCGCAATGTGCGTCTACCGCTTGAAGACTCAGAAGACCAAGATAGCTGAATCAAGTGCAAGGATGGAGCAACGCGATAGAGACTTCTTCAACAAGTGTGTTGCCGCACAGATGGCTAAAGATTCTGCGCGGGCGGCGATGTATGCCAATGAATGCGCAGAAGTCAGAAAGATGGCAAAGACAACTCTACGCTGTGAGCTCGCTCTCGAACAGATAACTCTAAGATTGGAGACGGTCGAGCAATTCGGCGATCTAGCTGTTACGATGGGGCCAGTTGTCGGCGTAGTCCAAGCGATAAAGAATCAGATTCAAGGCGTCATGCCTCAAGTTTCCTACGAACTTGGCATGATAGGTGAAACCTTGAACGGCATGGTGATCGAGGTTGGTGAAGCCACGGGTTCAGGCTACGATATCTCAACGTCCAGCGGAGAGGCTCAGAGGATAATGACTGAGGCGAACACCATAGCGGAACAGAGAATGAAAGAGAGGTTCCCCGAGTTGCCTGCACCAGCGCCGGCTATCCCAACAGCACCATCAGAGCAAACAGGCCTACCGCGATAGAGAAACCGAACCATCATAGATGCCGACCTCCCCTATCCTTCCCATTCTGAAATTCTTTCTATTCTCACTCGTAAAAGCCAAATTGCATCTACTTTTTCCAACTGATCAGTCTTTTTATCTAGTTGGAAACTCTTAACGAGATGCTTGTTCATTTCTATGAAAGCGTTTTGAAGAGTTTCTCGATCGTTGATTTGTCGAACTCTGTCTCGTTTATTATAGAGTAGTATCCTCCCTCCTCAGCGAAGCTTCTCAACGTCGTCAAGACCTTTGAGAAATCCTCTCTTCCTAGATCGATTGTTTCTAACTTTGGTTTCCAACCAAAGTCGTTCGTTAGCGCGAGTATTTCTTCAAATTCATTGTTCTGAATGTAGGACATTGCTACTATTCCTATGGCGAGAAGTTTTCCGTGAAGATACTGCTTCCTAGCGACATACTCTACGTTGTAGGCAAAGAAGTGTTCAGATCCCTCTTGAGCTCTATCGGTTCGAAGTTTATTAGCTATTTCAGCATAAGCGAGATACAGCTCAACTATCGTTCTAATCCCTTCATCGTTAACATTTCTTATGTCAAAACTTCTCCGTTTGAGTCTAGAGAGCACGTCCTTCGCCCTATCATAGTATGCCTGGTCGAACTTTTCTCTGCCTCTGCTTGATGCGAGCTTCCAGTCGTAAATAGCGGTGTGGGATGAGAGTATATCGCCAGCTCCATAACGGACCAATTCTTTCGGAGCTTGCTTGATCAAAGAGAAATCCACTATTATTCTGTCTATTTCCACATGACCAATGTATTTGACCTTCCCTTTCTCTCTAATTCCAATCGCATCCGTAACTGCGGCATCACCTGACAAGATTGTGGGAACTTGCACGAGCCTCGCCTTCTTCTTCAACGCGATGTATTTCGCCAGATCGTGCGACGATCCCCCTCCGATGCCCGCCACCATGTCGACAGGCGGCACAGTCTTCTCCACGTTTTCTAATGTCTCAAGCTGCATGTCTCGAACGAACACGATTGCTTCCGGTTTCGCGGGAACAGCTTCTTTGACTAGATTCCATGGAATCTCCATAGTGACGATAGCAAATCTCTCTCCGGGTTCAACGATCTCGCCAATCAGGTTATTTCCATAAATGACTTCAGGGCGTTGCCAGTTTGGATTGTAAGATCTCTCTTCTGAATGCCCAACCTTCAACTTGGTCTGCCAGCTCACGTATCTTTGAACAAAAGGTCTTGAACAAGAGATGACTAGAATAATCGTGTCTTCACGGCTTTGAAGGCTTCCACGTATTCGCCCAGCCCTGTGAATAAGCCTCTCCACCTGTTCAGCGCTAGTCCTGTCTGCTCCCAATAGGGTTGAGCAGCCATTTGGGATCTATGCTGTCTTATGGCTTTCTTCTTCACTTCGATAATGTCTGTTATGTCAACGAAAGCGTTAGGTTCAGGAAGCGGATAGAGAACTTCATACGCGTACAACTCAGATGTCCTCCAGATTTCCTTTCCAAATTCGGGGTAGTTTCTATACTGCGTCTTGAAAACAGCCTCTCTGACAAGATAGTACGTATTGATGTGATCTAGATTGTCCTCTCCCCTCGGAGCCTCTGCGTGTTGAACGTAGACTCTGTCAGGTCTAAAAGACCTTATGACTCGCCCTGTTTTGACAAGGGTGTCGTAGTCATACAAAAGAAAACCGTCTTTGAAACGAAAGAACTCCAAATCGTCCGTCCCTAGCACCTTACAGGCGTCTATGGCCTCTTTCTCTCTGGTTCTCGAGAGCTCCTTTGGGTCAACATCAAGCGCTCCGCCGCTCCCGTCTGTCATGAACACAACTTTGACTTCGTCGCCTCTCTGAGTATGCTTGTAGATTGTTCCCGCCATACCTATGGACTCATCGTCTTGATGAGCCGCAAACACTAGTACTCGCATCTGTCAATTTCCTCATCAGTCTCTCTGTATAGACACAACTTAAGTCTTGTTGCATCTTATGGCAAATCATTCAGCCAATGGCAGAATCACTGGCTTCATAGTCTGAATCGATTTTACCACAGCCAAACTGGCTTCGAGCGAGGCTCTAGAGTCTTCAGGAGTTATCGATGGATTCCTGCTCTCCAGTACACATTTCACAAAGTGTTCTATTTCCTCCATGTATCCATCAGTCTTCGGCGGCTCGATCCTCAACGTGGTTCCATCTTTCGCGTGTAGCGTCAAAGAGGGAGATGTTCGGTTGTCAAGAGTTAGGTATCCTTCCGATCCGAATACTTCAAGGCTTTGAATGAATGGGCACTCTATGGGCCTCACCCAGCTTGCAGTGACCTGCCACACCTTTCCGTCTTTAAGTTTGAAGATCGCGAAGGAATGATCCGGTGCGTCTATCGTCTTTCCTGCCAGTCTACCTCCAACAGCAGACACAACTTCAATCGGAGAATTGAAAAGGAAGCGAAGGTAGTCGATGTCATGTATCTGCAGGTCTAATACGCCGCCTCCTTTTTCAGCTTCCGCTTTCCAATGCGGAGTCCCTCTAGCTTCTTTAGGCATGCCTTCCCACGGATATCCCGGGCCTGGTATTCTAATAGCACGCGCAGCCACAGCCTCGCCCACGTAGCCCTCCTGAACGAGTTGCTTAACTTTGACGTAATCTGGCCAAAAGCGGAGTACATGCGCTATCATAAGTTTCACTCCCGCACTCTCAACGGCGTCGATCATCTCATCCGCTTCTTTTAGCGTCATAGCCATCGGTTTTTCGCAAAGGATGTGTTTTCCAGCTTCGGCTGCAGCGACGACGTATTCTTTGTGAAGAAATGTAGGAAGATTTATGACAACGACATGAACATCTTCGCGCCTTAGCGCTTGATTCAAATCTTTATACCAAGTTTCAACTCCAAATCGTTTCGCTAGAAGCTTAGCCCTCTCTTCGCTTCTCGACACTATAGCAACCACGCGTACCTGAGAAATGTTGACTAAACGAGGCAAGTGCAGGTATTCAGTTGCATATCCTGCCCCAACGGCAACTACACCTATCTTGTCAAGCAACGTGACCACAGAGATATTCGAGTTCGGGTTTGCATTTAAAATGCTTGCGTTATGAACTCGTTGCTGCTGACTTCTAGGAGACTCAGGTTCTGGACGAAGCTTAATGATTTACACTTATTCTTCGGCGAGGTGGATCTGCTCGCTACCCAAGATTTCACTTCGCACTTAGTAGCCTCGATCGTCTCTCCATATCAGATATCTGGTCAATTATCCATAAACCCGCCTATTTAGCGGCATATTGATGGAAAGTTTTATCAGCAATGCCGCAAATCTTTAAAGCTGAGGAAAATTGCTATGTCGCAAGAAAAAGTTTCCAGAAGAGGCTATATCAAATACGCCGGCGCGGTTGTCGCTGTCGCTGTAGTTGCCGCTGCTGGATACGGAATATACGAGATGACAAAGCCACCACCCAAACCAACGAAGATAGTTATTGACTTAACATTGTGGGCGTAGGATGTTCCCCTCGTTCGAGATAGCGCGGACATTATTCAGAATGTGTACAAGAGAGACAAGGGAATAGATCTAGAAGTGAAGATAACCGATGTTCCCTACGATGCCTACAAGTCTTCAGTTATTTCGAGGATGCAGGCGAAGACGAAGACAGACGTATTGTACGTGGAAGACAACTGGATGTCAATCTGGGACAAGGCTGGATGGATAGTTCCTATAGAGGACCATAAGCCTGAGATCAAAGATTACATTCCAGAGCTGGTCCCTGCTGTTCGGGAGGCCATGACGCTTCATGGCAAACTGTACGGGTTACCATACTACTGTGACAACATCATATTCATGTATAACAGCGCACTCTACGACCAAGCGGGCATCGACGAGCCACCTAAGACGTGGGATGAACTATCTGAACACTGCGTAAAATTGAAGGACAAAGGAATACTGGATCGTCCACTCGGCTTCGCTTGGAAGAGAGGGGAATGGACCTTTGAGGACGTGCTATTCTCCATCGTCTACTCACGTGGCAAGAAACCGATAGATGAGCAAGGAAATCTAATGGTAGGCAGTGGCAGTGGCTTATACGACACTTTCAAATGGATCGCTGACGCGGCTCTAAAGTACAAGGTGTTAGATCCGAAGAGCGTTGAACTAGTGTGCGAGAACGTTCAAGAGACCACCAAGGTCGCGCAATATGCGTACTCGATACTGCCCTCATACTTCATCGCCGCGATCAACGACCCCAAGACGTCGAAGGTTGCAGGACAAATGAAGATAGCGATGATGCCGGAGAAAGGGGACACAGTTGGTTTCATGAGAATGGACTCTATGAGTATGATGGCTGTCGAAGGTGGCTCAGACCAGATCGATGCGGCTTACGCGTTGATCGAGATGCTGGGTGGCAAGGTTGATGTCGATGGCGACGGAACTAAGGAGTACTACACTGCAAAGCAGTGGGCAATAAAGAATGGGCTGCCATTCGGTATTCAACCGTTGTTCAAGGATCCTGAGATCATCGATGCTTGGTCGAAGTGGGTGGATGTCGGGGCTCTAGGAGCGCAAGCAGCTAAAAGCGTCTTCTTTGAGGCAAAGAAGTACCTATGGTGGGAAGACTGGCGTCCGGCATTTGAGACCGAAGTACACAAACTGATAGCGGGACAGGTGTCAGTAGACGACGCGCTTAAGAATGTGGAAGCTGAATGGAACAAGCTGAAGGCCGAAGCGAAATAGGCCATCCGTGAGGGCTACTGCTGCATGAGTGAAACTTCAGGGACGCCGTCTGATACAAAGTTTGGGATAACTTCAACACTTCCCACAGTAGCCTTTCTCACAGTTCTCAGCACGGCCCCACTACTCTACGCCTTTGCACTCAGCTTCCAAAAATATAAGTTGACCTCCCCTGGTCAACACCCTTTCATTTTTTTAGAGAACTATGCGAAAGTTGTTACTAGCTATCACTTTACAGCAGCTATAACGAACACCCTTATCTTCACTGTTGGTGCGGTTGTGTTCGTTTTTCTAGTTTCCTTGGTCTTTTCACTTGTATTGAATGAGAGGTTTAGAGGTTGCGCATGGTTGCGTATATTGATATTGATTCCTTGGGCGATTCCGGAAATGGCGAGCGCCCTTGTTTGGAGATGGATATATGACAGCCACTTCGGAGTCTTGAATGCGATATTGGTATATGTTGTCCCAGTATTCGATTCCTACCAGTCTTGGCTTGGAGATCCTAGATATGCTATGGCCGCTATATTGTTTCCTCAGATCTGGAAGGAAGTTCCGCTCTGCGTGCTCCTCTTCTTAACTGGGTACTCGACAATTCCTCAAAGCCTATACGAAGCCGCGAAGATCGACGGTGCAAACGCATTTGCCCGCTTCAAACGAATCACGATACCTATGCTCAAACCGATCATTCAAATCGTTCTGGTCTACGAGACTATAATGGGAATAGCATCTTTCGCTTATGTTTATATCTTGACAGGCGGCGGTCCTGCCGACGCGACTACAACGCTTTCATGGTATACGTTCATGGCGAGCTTTAGCTTCGCTGACTTCGGCCAAGGAGCAGCTATCGCAGTGTTCATGTCTGTAATCAGCCTCATCTTTATAGTACTTTACTTCAGGTTGATCCCAACAAGAAGATTCGGTGCTGTGGGTGTCTAAGGTGGCTCACTGATGAGTGTCAACTCTATGAAGCAAGCGGAAACATTGAAGAAGACTACATTGTTCATAGTTTCGATTCTGATAATAGTCTTTACTTTATCCCCAATAGTGTGGATGGTGATCTGCAGTTTTATACCAGACCCTGATTTATACCGAACACCTCCGTTTTTCTTTCCTCAAAAACTCTATGTCGGGAATTATCAGTTCTTGTGGGGACAGGAGTTGGAGGAACTCACCGGAGGAACTCCGGGCGTATTCGCTCAGGCACGCAACATGTTGGCATCCGTTGGAAACAGCTTGATCGTCGGCATTAGCGCTACAGTGATTTGCATGGTTCTCGGGATCTTTTCAGCGTACTCGTTTGCTAGGGTCCCTATGCGCGGGTCTGGAAAACTTCTCTTCTACGTATTCTTCAGTAGATTGCTACCTCAAGTAGCGATTCTGGTCCCTATCTACATAATAATTCAAGCACTCAGACTACTCGACACACTTCTAGCAATAGTATTGGTTCACACTGCATTTGCAATGCCTTTCTTCGTTTGGGTTCTATTCGTTTACTTCAAGTCAATACCTCAGAGTATAGAAGACGCAGCAAGAATCGACGGATGCTCAAGATTCCAACAACTGAGGAAGGTCACTCTTCCGATATCAAAGCCTGGACTTATCGCAGCAAGCATCTTTGCCTTCATGACCTCGTACAATGAATTTCTCTTCGCAAGCACACTCTCCAATACTATAGTTTCTAGAACCGCTTCCGCAACGCTCACGGCAGTCGCTCAAGGTATGGGAAGGTACAGCGTAGCACTCTTCATGGCTTGTGATGTAATTGCGATCTTGCCACCTCTAGCATTGGTATTAGTCTTTCGTAAGCAGGTTATGGAAGGATTGGTGACAGCATTCAGGAGGTAAACATGCGAGATGGCTAGAATCGTTTTGGAGAATTTGACGAAAAACTTTGGGAATGTAAAAGCAGTTGACAACGTGGACCTCGAGATAGAGGACAAGGAATTCGTGTCGCTTCTGGGACCTTCAGGATGCGGGAAGACGACTACGCTTAGAATGATTGCAGGATTGGAGGCTCCGACAAGCGGAAAGATCTATTTTGAGGGAAAAGCCGTGAACGATGTCCCTCCTCACAGACGGAATGTGGCAATGGTCTTTCAAGATTACGCGCTCTATCCTCACATGAACGCTTTCCAAAACATGGCCTTCAGTTTAACCATGCGTAGGATCCCGGAGAATGAAATTCGAGAACAGGTGACGAACACTGCTCGCCTCCTTCGTATTGAACATCTCCTAGAGAGAATGCCCAGTGAGCTGAGCGGCGGTGAGAAGCAGAGAGTTGCTTTGGGAAGAGCTTTGGTTAGGAAACCTGCAGTATCTCTACTGGACGAACCTCTCAGCAGCATTGACGCCAAGCTAAGAGATGAGATGAGATCTGAATTAATTAAGATACATGAAAGATTTCCAACGACTTTTGTCTACGTGACGCATGACCAAGTTGAAGCTATGACATTATCGAATAGAATAGCAGTGATGCAAAACGGAAGAGTACATCAGTACGATACCCCTATCAATCTCTTCCACAAGCCAGTGAACACTTTCGTGGCAGGATTTATCGGCAGCCCGACAATGAACCTAATCGAAGGAAGGCTATCGAAAGATCCTGAAACGAACAAAGTGACTTTTGAGGGACCTGATTTCGCAGTTCCTATATCAGTAGCGGTTGGAGATAAACATCTGAACCGTAAATCCGTTTTGGGAATAAGACCGGAAGGAGTTCTAGTCAGCGAAGAAGAAGTTCAAGGCTCATTTAGAACGGAGCTTTACACTGCAGAGGTAAGAGGCGAGTTCACTATACTGAAATTTAAGATCCGAGATACAATCCTAACCTCAAGGATTGAATCTGGGCGTGGCTTCAAGAATAATATGTACGTGACACTTGCAAAAGGTTACCTATTTGATGAGAACGCACAGTTGATATCGACTTTCTAGATTTTTGACGCAATCGTTTCTTCATAAGCGACGTACGAACAATTTTAATATACCTGTGGCTGCGGTAGACCGTCCTTAAGTGAAGAGACATGAAGTTGGGGGTACTCGATGTAATATGGTATGATGTACCATTCGAATCTAGGCTCAAGAGAATCTCGAAACTCAATTTCAGTGGCGTAGAATGTTGGCTAAACTCTGCCGAGCTAGGCTTTGGCGTCGATCGAGAATGGCCCGAGACGCATAAGGTTGAAGGGGTCACCGTCACAAAGCAGAAGCTGAGTAAGCTACTTGATGAGTTGGATCTCTGCATCCATTCCTACGGTCAATATCAAGTAATGGGTCCAGTTCTTGGTCCATACCCTACAGAAATACTGACAGGAACTAGGAGGAAGAAGAGAATCAACGATATCATGGGCCTTATGGATTTCTGCGCGGAAGTGGGAGTGAAGATATTGATCGTTGAATCTGGGGGAGACCCTGATAACCCTAGTCACTGGAAGCCCTTTGTAGAGGACTTCATGTCGAAACTCGTTTCTCACGCGGAGAAGGTTGGTGTGGTCATAGGTATGGAGAATACGCCACAGGCCCTCGTTAAGGACGAAGACGACCTATTGAGACTTGTGAAGGAAATGCCCTCAAAAGCGCTTCGAGTCCACTTTGACCCCGCAAACCTTAATTTGACACCTCCAGGAAACCGAGATCTGTCGAATGCTGTACGGAAGCTGAAAGGCCATGTTATCTCATTGCATGCAAAAGATTCCGTCTATGGCGGAGGACCTTATGGAAAGATGCCGGATGGAACATGGCGTTGCCCTCCAATAGGTCAAGGAACGGTTCCATGGAGCGGGTGCGTTAAGGCCCTGAAAGAAACTTCCTTCGACGGCTATCTAATTATCGAGTATTCGTATCCTTTTGGAGTTGTTCCTCTGGAAGAACGCGATAGAGCAATTCTTTCCGGGAAGAGGCATCTGGAGAACCTTTTAGAATAAGAGGGGCGTACTTCGAGAAGGCTGACCTCTCCTCAATTCTTATGGCCGCTGAAATAAGATCTTTGGAGCAAAAGGGATCCGATCTATTGTTTAAAAGTGTCGGGCTTTACTCACTGAATAGGGACTAATCTTATATGATTTGCTACTAGCATATTTGATTCCAAGTATGAGGGATTTCGATGGCAAGTACAAAGCCAGTTAGAGATCTTCCTCTTCCACCAATGTTTCCAGGCGCGATGATGATCGGTGAAGAGGAGAAGAAGGCTGTTATTGAAGTTCTGGAGAACCAGTCTCTCTTCAGGTACTACGGGCCAAAATTTCTGAGTAAGGTGAAAAGCTTCGAGAGAGAGTTCGCTCAATACATGGGAGTGAATCACGTCTTAGGTCTGACCTCTGGCACAGGATCGCTTATGACAGCTTTGGCAGGGATTTCAGTAGGTCCAGGGGACGAGGTGATAATTCCTGCCTATGCTTGGATCGCCACAGCAACGTCGGTTCTAGCGAGCCGAGCAATACCAGTCATAGCTGAAGTAGACAAGTCGCTCACACTGGATCCAAGAGACTTTGAGGCGAAGATTACTGAACGAACTAAAGCTGTGATCCCTGTTCATATGAGGGGCGTCAGCTCGAAAATGGATGAAACAACAAGGATAGCTAAGAAGCATGACATCAAGGTGATTGAGGACGTTGCACAGTCGTGCGGCGGAAGCTTCAAAGGCAAGAAACTCGGCGCGATAGGAGATGTAGGCGCGTACAGTTTCCAACTAAACAAGGTGATAACAGCCGGGGAAGGTGGAGCAATCACAACAAATGATAAGGCCATCTTCGATCGAGCTGTAATGTTTCACGATGTGGCAGGTGTGGCTCGTGAAGAATTTTGGGGAGGCTTTACCACCCAACCGATCATTGGCGTGAACTTCAGAATGAGTGAGATCACAGGAGCAATATTGATTGAACAGTTGCATAAACTCGACAAGATATTGAGTATGACGCGGAGAAACAAGGCTGTGATAAAGAAAGGCATTTCAGATGTCAAAGGTATCGAGTTCCGAGAAATCCCGGATGCACAAGGTGACACAGGAATCTCATTAATGTTCTTCTTGCCATCGGCTAAGAAAGCTCAGGAATTTGCCGAGGCTCTGCGTGCCGAGAATATTTACGGAGATGGATATGGCACGTTCGTTCCATATATCCCTGATAGGCCCGATTGGCATGTTTACGCACATTGGAGAACAATTCTGGAGAAAAGAACGGTCACGCTTGAAGGATGTCCCTATACCTGCAGGTTCTACGAGGGAAAAATCAGCTACAGTCTGTCAATGTGCCCCAACACATTAGATCTGCTGGGTAGAGCGGTCCACATGGATGTGAGCCCGCTCTTGACAGAAGAAGATATCGACGACATAATTGAAGGAGTGCATAAAGTGGCAGCCTCGCTTAGAACATAGATAGGTCAACTTTATGTGCAGATTCAGAAACATGCTAGACTGCAGAGTCTGAGAAGCTACCCATCCGAGTACCTCACATTAACATTTGCCGGGAAGTCTCTCGGCGCGGGAGCGAATCGGCTGAGGCGCTGGCTGTAGTAACTCTGAAATATACAAACGCAGACCGGAAATCGCCAGGGGCTTATATCCGAGCAGGTAGACGCCCGATTCAGAGGTAAGTTCGCTTCAACCGTAGCGATATGTCAGGGATTTCCAATGAGCTTGCAGCAGTCTCGAATCGAAGTCTTCCTCGTTTGGCTCATTCCTTTCGTAGTCTACTCCATAGCTTACACAATATTCGGTTCCTCCATCGCGGTTTTAGCTAAAGCATTCAGACTGAGCCCTATCGAAATCGGCGCCCTCGCCAGTGCACTATCAATAGCGTTTCTAACGACATTTCCAGGAGGAATTCTATCTGACAAGATTGGAAAGAGAAAGATAGTCTCGGTCGGACTGGCACTGTGTTCAGTCGGGCTTGCGGCGATCGGAGTCTCAGGTTCATTCACAGGTTGTTTCCTTTCGGCTGTGCTTCTGGGGATGGGCGCAGGCCTTTATGAAGCTGCAATAAACCCTTTGGTTATTGAGCTCTTTCCTGAGAGACGTGCGTTCGCGCTTGGTTCCGCTCATCTCTGCTGGGGGCTTGGAGGATTTGTCGGACCTCTACTGGTAGGGTATATTTACTCAACTTATCTCGACTGGAGATTGGCGTTCTTCTTGGCATCGATCCTTGTCGTCGGGGCCTTCCTACTGTTCTTGACAGTCCGAGGTCCTGCCTCAAGGAAAACTGATCCAGATGAGGGTCAGCAGCATTTCAAGCTGACCGACTTGAGAGCTCTATGGCGTCTGATGTTTGGAAACCTTCTAGCTTGGGGAATTGAAGGCTCCATTGTTGCTTGGCTGATCATATTTCTCACGATTGAGCGAGGACTCAGTCTCCTCCTAGCGACTTCTTCCTTGTCCATCTTCTTCCTACTGCAAGCGGTAGGCAAGCCATTTTGGGGTTTATTCGCTGACAAATACGGTTATACGGTGGCTGTCAAGATCTGCGCTGCGGGCGGCGGTATTCTACTCTTTTCAGCAGTTTCCAGTTGGCCCGGCATTCTTCCGCTCGTATTGATGGCTCCTACGGGGTTCTTTCTTGCTGGGGTAATTCCGAATATCACTACTGCTGCTTGCAGTAGATTCCAATCCGCCAGTGGTGCTGCTTCGGGGATAATTAACTTGAGTGGTGATGTGGGCAGTATTGTGCTACCTTTCATATTCGGAGTCGTCGTTTCTTTTAGTAGCGCATATTGGGGATTCGCACTAGTTTCGTTGCTGGCGATTCTTCTAGGCTTGGTTGCAAAATAGCTTCTCTATTCCACATAATCTCTTGAGGATAATCATTCTTTGGCTATCATTACTTCAGTTGCCTTCACAATGGCTTCAACAACGTCTCCCGGCTTGATATCGAGTTCCTCCACCGCCTCCTTAGTGATAACCGCGGTTATCGTTGCCGGGACCTTCACCTCTATCTTGACGCTGGTCGTAACAGCTCCTTTCTCAACATTCTTCACTACGCCTTTCAATCTGTTTCTAGCGCTCAACTTCAATCCCACCGCCTCCCAAGATTCAGGATCATTTAATACGCGAGTAACATAGGTTTGGACTCGCTGATACTGTTTCAACAGGACTCTTCCTGCTTCAGTGAGTTCAGCTCCGCCTCCGCCGCTCTTCCCTCCCCGTCGGGTCCTGATAACAGGTATGCCTATGGCGCGTTCCATCTCAGCGATCTGATCCCACGCATACTTGTATGAGACCTTCGTCCTCTTTGCTGCTGCCGTTAGGCTCTTGCATTCGTCGACCGCTCGTAGGATCTCGACTCCGCCCTCTCCGATTACATGTTTCCCATCCGATTCGAGCCAAACCTTGAATGAAGGCATCAAAGAGGGTTTGGAAGAGACCAACTATGGCAAGTCCGCACTCAATTACATGTCGTTATGTTTATAAGAATATTACGCCGACATATAGAGACAAACATAACGGTGCCGCTCCTATGAACAGGCGTACAAGAATCCTTGCTGTCGCCTCCATTGTTGCGGTAATTGTGGGAGCAATTTTCGTGGCGTTCAGCTACCCTCAAGGTTCGCGACAGCAGAACTTGGCTTTGGCTACAACTACGAGCACATACGACTCTGGACTCTTGGACTATATTCTCCCCACGTTCGAGGAGCGACACAACATTAGGGTGAATATTCTATCAAAAGGCACAGGAGAGTCTATCGAGATCGCAAAACGCGGTGACGCTGATGTAGTGCTTGTCCATTCTAGGAAACTCGAGGAGCAGTTCGTGGAAGAGGGGTATGGCGTGCATAGGATTGGTGTCATGTATAATGACTTTATCATCATTGGTCCTGGCGACGATCCAGCAGCGATAGCGGGAGGGTCGAATGCAACTTTCGCATTTGAGCAGATCGCCAAGGCTGGAGCTGAGGGGAAGACTGTGTTCGTCTCGAGGGCGGATAGATCTGGCACGAACATGTTAGAGCTGAGCATTTGGAACACCGTCTGCTTGAATCCTTCGGACAAGAATAGCGCTTGGTATGTGGAGGCTGCCGCCGGGATGGGCGCTGTTCTTCGTATGGCGAATGAGAAGAGTGCCTATACGCTCACCGATCGAGCGACTTGGCTTTCTTTCAAATCTCAACTCCCAGATTTGACTGTGCTGGTTGAGAAGGATCAGATTCTACTCAATCCTTACGGTCTTGTTCTCGTCAATCCGGAGAAGTATCCGCAGAGGAACTTCAAGAACGCTGTGGCTCTGGCCAAGTTCATGATTTCCGAGGAAGGGCAGCGGCTTATCGAGAGCTTCAGGAAAGAGAATGAGACGCTCTTCTATCCGATCGCTAGAGACCTCCGGCTAGCGCACACACTAGGATTTCCGAATCAAGAGTACGAAGTTGAGTGGTATGATTCTCAGGAGGTTGAGTCGAGCTCCGTCGGACAAATCGCGCTCTCATCGACTGTGAGGGACGAAGTCCTGTTGAAAGGCAAATTCGAGTTGTTCAGCCTTGAATCTCATTCTTGAGGGCCTCGTCAAAGCCTTTTGGCTGATCATCTCGTTCGACCGTGAAGTCTACGAGATAATGCTTCTCTCGCTAAGGGTCTCAGGTATCGCAGTCCTAATCGGCGCTCTGTTGGGCGTACCTTCGGGCGCCACGGTTGGACTCAAGGAATTTTTTGGAAAACGCTTCTTGATGAGCATCGTCAACACCCTTATGGGACTGCCTCCTGTCGTTGTCGGGCTCCTCGTCTACTTGCTGCTTTCAACCTCGGGTCCATTAGGCGTCTTTCAACTTCTTTACACACCTGAGGCTATGATAATCGCTCAGCTGATCATGGTGATACCGATCGTCATGGGCGTTACAGTATCTTCCGTTAGCTCTATTGGTAAAGCGATTAGAGAGAAGGCTCTCTCGCTTGGGGCTACGAATTGGCAAATGACTTTGAAAGTCCTGAAAGAAGCTAGGCTAGGAATCTTAACGGCTCTCATAGTTTCTTTCGGGGCAGCCATCTCCGAAGTGGGTGCGGTGATGATCGTTGGGGGAAATATCCGATGGGCCACAAGAGTCTTGACCACGGCCATCGTGTTTGAGACTGAGCTTGGAGAATTCGGTCTAGCGATAGCGCTTGGATTGATCCTGCTGCTCTTAGCATTCATGATCAACTGGGCTTTAACTTACTTGCAATGGAGCGGGTTGAGAAGATGAGACCGCTCGTAGAGACGCGTAATCTAAGTAAATCCTACAATGGAATTGAAGCATTGAAAAACGTCAACGTGAAAGTTGATAAAGGCGAGGTTCTCGCGGTCGTAGGGCCCAGTGGGAGTGGAAAGACTACCTTACTCCGGTTGCTGAATCTTCTTGACGTGCCTTCTGCTGGTGAGATCTTCTTCGCTGGTAGAGATACGGCTTGCCCGGATGCTGATAGGCTGGCTTTACGTAGAAGGATGGGTATGGTCTTTCAGCAAACAGTGCTGTTCAATGAAACTGTCTACGAGAATGTTGCATATCCTCTAAAGATCAGAGGTCGGTATAACGAGAGTGGGAACCTCAGAGTAAGAGATGCACTGAAGCTTGTAGGTCTCTCCGGGTTTGACAGGAAGCAGGCTACGGGTCTATCTGGGGGAGAAGCTCAAAGAGTAGCCTTGGCGCAAGCGATGGTATATGAACCTGAACTTCTTCTACTAGATGAGCCTACTGTGAATCTTGACCCGAGGAACATATCGATCATAGAAAGCGTGATCTCGAAGGTCAATCGTGAACGGGAAACAACGATCATAATTGCAACTCACAATATGCCTCAAGCCGAACAACTTGCAACTAGAGTAGCTGTTCTTCGTGAAGGCGAACTCGTTGAAGTCGGAGATGCCAAGGAG
>Ga0315314_1002119_pt1 | contig 16680 bp, 15 predicted proteins | sample TDP9_MG_FD_203631 | JGI IMG/M metagenome (GOLD analysis project Ga0315314, IMG submission 203631) | Freshwater sediment microbial communities from Lake Towuti, South Sulawesi, Indonesia - TDP9 | ecosystem: Environmental > Aquatic > Freshwater > Lake > Sediment | place: Indonesia: South Sulawesi...
TTTGGGAGAAATCTTGAGCACAAGATAAAGACGGTACAGGTCACTAATCTCCTCTGGCACGTCTGAGGGCACCAGAGCCGTGCTTTGCGCATGAATGTACTTGAGAGCGTCAACCAGCCTCACGAGTTCAACCAAGTCCTTTGAAAGAGGCCTTCTCACCTCACCAGTTTCGTGGTCGGCGAAACAAATCGCCGTTGAACCGGGATTAAAAATAACGTTATCCTTGCCAATCAGCAGATCATGTTTGCGGTTTCGACTATAAAGCCTTACGATCGATGGCGCCTTGGTTATGCATTCCTTCACAAGGTGCTGTGGTATGTACGCCAACTTTTTTTCGAGGTTGACCTCACATCCAGATTCCTTAAGCAGATTCAAGGCGCTATCATTTTTAATTATAACACCGTTGTGTTCCAAGATTTTCATGGAGGAGAAATGAATTCTTTCTATCTCGTCCTTTGAAAGAAGTTGCAGCAGCTGTTTCTTTGGATACGAAAACTTGGGCATGTGTTATCTCTCCCTTTCTCATCGCCTTTCCATCGATGGTCTAGAGTACATTCTCAAGTTATTTAATCGTTTTCGAAACCTCAAGATACCCGAATAGTAAGTTAAGCGGTCTTCGGCGCTAACCATTCGAAAAGTTCGCGAGTACCAACGGGCGATTTCATCTGCCTTAACAACCTTTATGTAGTTTCCGAACTTTCCAAAACGAATCTTTAAGATCAATAAAATTCCGTGTTGATGAAGAACCTCAAACGTCTATACATATTTCCAACATACCTAATTTCTTAAGCTAAGCCGAGAACAAAAGCTACAGCCATGATTAAAAGAATAACGGCACTTATCTTTGGAATATACTTTTCATAATGCTTTATTTTGAGCTCGATGCCCCTATAGGCTTTTACGCTCACAAGAGTGATTGCCATCAGCGCTACTGTAACTGATATAGCATAGGATACCATTAACATCAGTGGATCGATTCCTCCAACAGCTAAGGCCAAGAGTGCAAACTCTTCCTCGTGGGCGAAGCCAAGAACAAAGGCGAATGTGGCTATACCCCATAAACTCAATGCAACCCTCTTGGCATGCTTGTGCCAGTGAGTATGCCGACCCTGACCAAGGTGCTCATGTTCATGCTCATGCCAAACCTTTTGCAGGCTCTTGTGAAGATGCCCATGCTGACTCTTATACTCATTTTCAACATCCTCCGTAAAGAATCTATAGGCAAGTATTGCTAGCACAACCGCCGCAACATACTTCATCAAAAGAGGAGAAAGAATAATAAAGGAACTGAACACAACATATACAACAACAACCGCTACAGAAGATACAAAATGGAAGAATGAGATAATACCTGAGCTGACAAAAGCATAAATCAAAGGTCTACTTTTTCTCGTAGAATATAGAAAAGCAATAGGCCAACCATGTCCCGGCTCAAATCCATGTAAAAGCCCTAGTACCATAATCCCTAAATAAGATGAATTGAACATTTTCTAAACCCCATAGCGCAAGTAAATACTCAGTAATTCTCCAATTGTATAGGAAATCAACGCTCCTGCGATGGTAAAACAAGCATATTTGAATCCAGATTTATTGGGGCTTACTCCACTTAATTTACCCACGTAGCTACCCAAGACAAACGACATGATGGTTCCAGATAAGACAGCTAGAATCATGGCAAATGCTATATTAAGAAATAGGAAGGGGGAGATCAATAAGATTAACACAAGGATGGTAGCTAGAAATGTAAATACCCCGCTTATCAGGACCTCCCTCTTTGAATGGATTCGAGTTTTCTTTCCATGCTCTTTAACTTCATGAATCTGCACGCTTCTTTCTGTTGCTTGTGAAATCAGGAAACCTATGGAGTTTCCAAACGCATCAGCGATTCCGCCAATAACGCACGCGATTATAACTAAGGTCGGATCCGAAGTAGCCCTAGCAACGCCGATGGCTAAGCCCAGAAAACAAATTATTCCATCAGTTAACCCGAAGGCAATTCCCTCCAACGCATAACCATGCATCTCGAATTTCTGTTCAGTCATCGTAACTTCTAATCCTTTTCATAGAAGCATTTATTAGAAATTTGAATGCTTATAAGAATATTGGTATAGCGCCAATTATTAGCGCATATCAGTTTCTTGCCCTCGTCTTTTAATAGTAAAGCTCGAATTCTCTCATAGACGCAGAAAGTGCAGAGCTGAAGCCCGCTTTTCGTCCCAGTAGGCACCGACGCCGACCGCCTTGACAGTTCTCACGTTTGGAACCCTCGTCATGGACGTCAATAGACTCGTAACACAGGTAACCAGAGCGGCGAAACCAAACAACACAAGCAACAAAGTTTCCGTTTTAAGCTGAAACATTCTATAAGCCGGAAAGGATACGTTCGTACATTCTCACGAAAGAAGCACGCCGAATAGTAAAGGCTTGTGAATATGAAAGTTTGATAAAATATAAAGTCATTTACCAAAATCAAACATTTGTTTATATGAATAAAAAAGAGAAGAGATTGCTGTTTCGATTTTTCTCCAAGTTTAGTAAGTTTTTATTGTATTTTTCTCAACTTCATCCCAATCGATTTCATAGCCCAGGCCAGGCTTCGTCGGCGCATGGACATATCCCTTACCGTCAATTCTCGCTACATCCTTCATACATATATCAAAGATACCTTCTGGCACAGGCATTTCATAGAAACGACAGTTTTCGTTGGTAAGCTCAACATGCGAGTGGGCTGCCTGCGCTAGCATACTGCCATAGTTAGCTGGCTCACATTTCATACCAAAGCACTCTGCTAGATACGCAACTTTCATCGCTCCAGTTATGCCACCCTGTTCTATGCCCGTACGTAGAACATCGGTTGCATGCCTCTGAATATATGCGGCGTATTGATAGAGGCTAGTGAAATCCACCCCCATTACTATATCTATATCGAGCTTTCTGCAAAGCTCTTCAAGACCATCTACATCCGTAGATGCTATGGGATCTTCATACCAAAGAAAGTCAAGTTTCTCAAGTTCCTTACCGACTTTTAAGGCACCAACACGGTCGTAGGCATTGATCGGATCGCACATCAGGATCATGTCGTCACCTACGGCCTCCCTAACTGCTCTGACTAAAGTTATGCCCTTCTTCCAATTCTGATGAGTGTGAAGCTTGAGTGCTTCATACCCTTTTCTCTTGCACTCTAACGCTAGATTCACAAACTCTTCGTCCGTATCGTACGAAAGTGTGGATGCATAGGCCAAGATTTTATCTCTTCGCGCTCCTAAGAGCTTATAGATCGACAATTTAGTAGCTTTACCAGCAATATCCCAAAGTAAGACATTAATGATCCCTAATAGGTTGCCCATATATCTCCACTTGTATGATAGCTCCGTCATGATCTTCTCTCTATCAAAGGGATCTTTACCAATTATATCATGCTTCATGATGTTAAGGGACCTACCCAATGTATGTGGATCTTCGAAGCCTCTTGTAATAAAGTCGCCCTCGATCCCTCCATCAGTAAAAACTTGAAATACTCCAAATTGCATAGGTTGATATTCCAAAGCCAACTTGTAGAGTTGGTTTAAGAACGTGGATTTTTATATCTGTTATTTTCATTTTTACTTCACCCCTTGGAAAATTAAGTGCGCGCATTAATTTCTTTCGGTATTTCATTTGATGAGCACTAGAGGAATGCCGTTAATAAAAAGGAGAACTAGCCCGCCAAATACTGACTTTCAAGCCTTCTACTTTGAACCGGTTCGTTACGAAAGGCCCAGCTTACGAGAAGTCGCGCCGCGAATACTATTTGTTACCGCGCGTTCATGAGTAACTGATTTCTTTGAGCTAACTTTTCCAAACTTGCCTCCATACTGTGGCGTTGCAGCCTATAAAAAGCCCGTTGTAGAGTTGAAATTGATTAGAGAGGAACAGCAAGTAGCGAAAAGTTGGCTCCCGAGGCAGTTAAGTAAAGCGGCAGCGACCAAAACTGAAGCCTTAATCTGTCAGGCGCTTGCGGTTCCAGTCAAAAACAACCCTTTATCACAACTATGTCACTGAGCGCATCCAACATAAAAGCATGAAACGCAAGCGCAAAATGTAAGAATGGTGAAAAATTGAAGGCAAAGAGAGTTCGATTCAAAGGGGGGCCGTATAGCGTTAGGCTTGCTTTAGATTCTGGCGGAAGCTCAGCATAACCTCAGTTGTTTCATATCACCCTAGTTAGAAATTAATGTTTTGATAAATGATTTTATATTAAATCTTTTCCACCAAGCCGTGGACAAGAATTTAATTTCTTTGTTTATAGGAGACACAACAGTTATCTAAAGGCTCTTTTATTTCCTAGGTGGTATAGGCTTCACTGGTGAGGTACCTATCCATGCTATCAGGTAAAACGGTAACCACAGTATTTCCGCTTCCTAACTTTTCCGCCTCTCTCACCGCAACTAGCACGTTTGCCCCAGATGATATCCCTACAAATAACCCTTCTTCTCTAACTAGTCTATGGGCCATATTTATTGCGTCCTCGCCAGCAACTTGAATCACTTCATCAACTAATTTTTCGTCCAATAACCTTGCGATAATTCCACCACTAACTTCGGGACTTGCCCCAGGTACCCTACGATAGCCTGAAATTAAGGGAAACTTAGAGACCGCTGGTTCAACGGCAACAATCCTTGCATGCGGCATTTTTTCTTTTAACACCTCAGCAACACCCATTAGGGTTCCTCCCGTACCAACAGAGGCTACAAAAACATCAACTTTACCGCCAGTTTGTGTTAAGATCTCCCTGCCCGTTTCATTATGGGCTTTTACATTGCTGGGATTGCTAAATTGACGAGCCCACCATACGTGTGAATTCCTTTTCTCTTCCTCAAGACACTTTACTCTAAGAGGAACTTCGATTTCTGCTCCATATATACTCTTTCCCCTCTCGCTTAACTTCCTCCACTCCTCTACATTTATCGTTATAACTTCTGCGCCGTAACGATGCATAATTTTTGTTCTTTCCTCGCTTACTCCTTCGGGCATATATATAACTACTTTGTATCCTTTCATGGGTCCAACGAATGATAAAGATATACCGGTATTGCCAGTACTACCATCAATGATGGTGGAAATACCTGTTTTCAAAATCCCAGCTTTTTCTGCGTCCTCAATCATACGGAGCGCTATTCTATCCTTTAAACTTCCACTAGGGTTGAGATACTCCAATTTCACAAACACGTTTGCTTTGACACCTTTAGTTATCTTATTTAATTTTACCATCGGTGTATTGCCGATTAGACCTAAAACGTTATTCACAAGCTTCATTTAAACCACCTTTTAAGTTTATTTATCGGCTTCATTTTAATATCATACGTCACAGCATGTAAATAACTAATACATATTAAAATCTTTGGGTATCGAAAACGGCTGTTACTCATGAGATGCTTCGCATCGTGTGGTTCATGTTGAGGAGGAATGAATCGTATCGTGGTGGTGATCGTGGTCTTGCGGGGGAGAAAGCTCAAGAGGTTGGAGCGCTACGCGTTAAGCGGCTTTCAATCGTGAAAGCTTGGTTGCTTAGGCGTCTGTGACGTTTCTTGGATCGATCAAGCTATAGAGAACTTTGCTATTCATCGTTTATTAACGATTGGATTTCTATTTCTAATAATATTTACTGTTCTCCTTCCTAACAGAATTCCTCAGAAACTTCTTTATGAGAGTCAAAATATATTATAAACGGGATTACATTGGAGAATTCGAAACATCATGACTTTGTGATCGAGACAACAGACCTTAAGTTTACTTATCCCACTGCTTCTAAACCATGTTTAAATGGAATAAATTTGAAAATTTACGATGGAGAACTCACAATCATCGCAGGACCGACTGGGTGTGGCAAGTCAACCCTCTGTTGCACTTTTAACGGAATAATTCCTCATTTGTCTTCAGGATTCATGGAAGGAGATGTCACTGTAGATGGGCTAAATACAAGGAAACATAAAGTTTTCGAATTGGCGCAGCATGTGGGGATGGTCTTTCAAAATCCTGAGGAACAAATATTCTCTTTAAAGGTGGAGGATGAGGTTGCCTTCGGACCCGAAAACCTAGGTTTATCGCATGAGGAAATAGTGAAGCGGGTTGACCAGGCTATTGAATGGGTGGGTCTCCAATCGATTATGAATGCTTTAACTGTGGCCATTTCTGGAGGCCAAAAACAGAAGGTATCCATAGCAAGTAATTTGGCGATGCTGCCTAAAATCATGGTGTTAGATGAGCCGACAACAGACTTGGATCCGGTTAGCACAGAGCAAGTTGTATCTACAATTTTTGATCTTAAGAAGAAACTGGGCATCACATTCATAATCGTGGAGCATGATTTGAGCGAGATTGTTGAAATAGCAGATAGATTGATCATTTTAGCTGACGGTAAGATTTTTCTAGATGGAACTCCACGTGATGTACTTTGGGATTATTACGAACAAGTTAAAGACATTGGACTCAGGATACCCCAACACATTGAGTTAGGGCATCTAATAAGGGAAACTGAGTTTGGAAAAGAAGAAAGACCTATTAAAACTGAAGAATCGCTAGGATTGCTGAGGAAATATTATGCTTCGCGGATCGGTGAATTAAAAGGTCATCCACTAGTCCATAAAAAGGTCGCAAGTACCAGAGAAATAGCCATGTCGATTCGGAATTTATGGTATGCCTATAGGCGCAATGAATACGTTTTGCGTGGAATAGACTTAGACGTTCACGAAGGAGAGTTTCTAGCTATTATAGGTCCGAATGGTTCCGGAAAAAGCACCCTGGCGAAAATTATGATAGGGCTACTGAAGCCTAGCAAAGGGGATGTCTTCGTCTATGGACTTAACACCAGAAAGGCAGACATGAAGTCTATTACTGAGTATGCCGGATTCTTATTTCAAAACCCAGACAGCCAATTATTCACTAGTAATGTTTGGGCTGAGATGGAGTTCGGATTAAAAATTAAGCGAATTGATCAACAAACTCGTGCCCATATAATAGATGAAATCATAAGTCTCCTAGGTCTGGACAAGTATAAGAGCCGCCATCCTTTCTCGTTGAGCCGAGGTGAACGAAAGAGATTGGCAGTCGCATCGGTGCTCCTAACTCGCCCAAAACTTGTTATTTTAGACGAGCCCACTACAGGGCAGGACCAAAAAAATCTTTTAGAACTGATGAGTTTGATGAAAAGGTTAAATGAACAAGAGAGGGCGACGATAATCATGATAACTCATGACATGCAATTGGTAGCCAATTTCGCATCCCGAGTATTAGTTATGACAGAAGGACGGATTGTCCTCGATGGTCCACCAAGAAAAATATTCTTCGAAAATTTCAGAAAACTTGAAGAATTGAGACTCAGACCTCCAACAATTGCGCAATTCTCTCAAAGTTTAAGGAGTTATGGTTTTCCTTCCTTGCTAAACTTGGATGAATTTAAACAGATTATTTATTAAAGAAAGAATAAGGAAATTATTTCTGGTAATATCTGTCATACTATTGTTTAGTTTGTTATCACGAGAGGAAGTTATATCATCTTCAGGCTCGGAGGTAACAGTCGAGTATGTAGAAACAATCTGCTCAAGCTTCCTAGCTGTGTACTTACTGTAGGTTCTGAAGATCACTGCATTTATATCAAAGAAACACTTAGATTATCCAACCCCATCCCAGACCCATAACAAGTCGAATGTAGAGTAATATGGTTGCGAAAGTTATCGTCCATGCCATCATTAAGTAGTCTCTTCGTTCAAATCTCACTTCTCGCAAATAGGAATGCCACGCTCTGGCCCCAAAAGCCTTACATTCGACTGCTAGGCCCAATGCCCGGGCTTTTCTAAGCGTATTGACGAATAAAGGGAAAAGCAAAAGGTTTGTTGCTTTAATTCTATTAACCGGGCCTCTGGTGTTTACACCCCGAATGCGCTGAGCATCGGCTATGTTGGCGCTCTCTTCCAATACTAATGGTAAAAGTCTTAAAGCTCCTAATAACATGAAAGAGATTTCATATGGAATTTTGAGCTTCGTTAGACCTCTTGCAAACATAACTGGGTCAGTCGTTGAAAAAACCAGCAAACTAGTGACCATCGGTATAGCCATTCTAAGGATTTGCACCGCGCCTATACGTGCTGCACTCAGAGTCATTGCAAGAGGGCCTATTTCAATCAATATCCCTCCCTCCTCCTTTATCGCATGTCCAGACATCGCAATGGAGCCAGAAAAGCTGAAGACGAAAAACATCAATGAGAAGAGAAAAAGTGCGATCCCAGTTAGTTGTGGAAGTAATGGTCTAAGCTTCACTCGGGCGATTATCCAAAAGGGCACTGTTGAAAGGAATACAACAAATAGGTAACGAGGATCTAAGAAGAAAAGATCAACGATGATAAGTGTAATTAAGAAAAATAGCTTCGTTCTCGGATCAAGTATGTGAAACCACGTATTTTGACCCACATTAGCTAAAAAATCGACTCCTTTGCTCATATAACTACCTTCATAATTTATGGAACTAAACCACTCTAATAAATATTGTCAAGCTAATTATATGCAATCACTTGATAAAACTTAAATACTAAGTGGGGTAATAAATTAATCCCAAAAATAGGAGTAGTAAGTGGAATGTCCGAGAAAAAAGGGTATTGGCAAACGTTTAGTGCTGTGGACTTAATGACGATCGCACTATTTGCGCTGCTCCTCCGTTTCGTCCTTCTTTATATATACAAAGCTTTGTATGTGGTCTTTCCATGGAACCAAGCACTATTTCCGTTTTTCCTAAATCTCTGCCTCGCAACAGTGCTGGTAATGGTCAGAAAGGGAGGAACACTCCTTCTCTGGTCAGTGACGTGGTGGTTGATAAATCTCTTCTTGCAAGGGGAAGACCCTGTGTATGCAGCTGGGTTGATTCCTTGCTACCTCATTGCTGAGGCTGTCGCTTTTCTGGTAAAGAAGTATGGCTATGATCTCAAAAGCCAGCTCGTCGTAGGGACAGCGTACCAGCTACCTATCAAGATATGGGATTGGTGGGCCTTGAATGTGCTCTTTCTGATACCTTACCCTGTCATGACAGCATTCCTACCAGTCTTAGTGATAACTGTAGTCGTGTCTGGACCCATAGGAATTTACTTAGGCTATCTCTTTGGTGGTAAATTAAAGGAAGTAGTTGGCTAGCACCTGGATTTTACGTCCCCTCTTTTTTATTGTCCCTAAATTGGATATGATCTGACATTAGTCACTTTAAGAAACCAACTACGACTTCCACCAGCTTTCTGATTTCCGTTTCAGTGTTGTAAAAATTGGGTGAAACCCTAAGGCCCCCGATTCTCTTTGCAACGATGATCTTCTTTTTTTCTAAGGCTCTAAGCACTTCATCAACCTTCTCAAGGTGAAATGTCACTATTGAAGAGCGATGCCTCTTTTCTAATGGACATAAAAAAGTGACGTCCAAATCTTGTAAAAGCTGAATAAGCAAATCTGTTAGCTGAATGGCACGCTGTTCAATGTTCTCTATACCTATGCGATGAATGTATTCCAAACCAGCTTTTGCTCCATAAAAGCCTGCAAAATTAATATTTCCGTGCATGAATCTTCTAGCCGTATTCGACGGATGAAATTCTCGAAAACTGTAGTCACTCGGGTCTTTATCACCTAGTAAGCCTAGATATGGAGGTTCAAACTCTGAAATCAATTCCTTACGACAGTAGAAAAATCCTGTTCCTAAGGGCGACAAAAGCCATTTATGCCCTCCGCAAGACAGAAAATCAACTTTGAATTTCTTTACGTCTACCTGCAATACCCCAACAGATTGAATAGCATCAACGACAAGGTATATTCCGTGTTCATTTGCCAGCTTGCCTAACGCCTCAAGATCATGTTTAAATCCATTTAACCATTCAACGTGACTTACACTAATGACTTTTGTATTCTTATCAATCTCCTTTTCAATGTCTAAGATGTCTATTGAACCGTGCTTGTTCTTAATCACGCGAACTTCCACGCCACGCCTTTTTTGTTTCATCCAAGGCCAAACATTCGACAAAAACTCCAAGTCATTTATAATTACGTTATCTCCTTTTCTCCAATCAAGCATATTCGCAACCATATTAATACCTTCTGACGTATTATGAGTCAAGGCAATTTCAGCGGCATCCGCGTTTATCAGCTTTCCAAAGAGACTTCTTACTTCGTCGAGATTATCCAGCCACGTGTAATAATTTATGGCTCCAACAAGGCTACATTCCTCACAGAACTCTTTTATTGCTTCAATTACTTGGACCGGTAACGGAGATAGACCTGCGTTGTCTAGGTATACATACTTTTTGGTGATAGGGAAATCTTCCCTAATTCTTTCGACATTAATTCTATTTGACATAATGTCCGATTATATCTTTTCCCATAATAAAAATCTTGATATCGTTTGCACCTTTATCTGACAACCTTCGATCACACCATAGGATCAGACGATGAAACTAAGGTAGAAACAAAGGTCGGTATGGATGCTTAAGTATTTCCTCATCCTTAAGGTCTATGCCGAGCCCTGGCTTTTTAGGTACATCTAAGTACCCGTTTTTGATCTTCTTTTCAAGAGCTTCGTCTACCAAGTCGTAGTGCGGTGGCAGTTCGTAAGGAAAGATTTCTTGTATAAAAAAGTTTGTAGTGCATGCATCAACTTGTATAGTTGCTGCTGTTGCAACTGGACCCCAGCAATTATGGGGTGCAACTGGAACATAATATGTTTCAGCCATAGCTGCAATCTTCTTTAACTCGAAAATCCCACCTACAAGTCCGACGTCTGGTTGGATTATGTCTAGTGCTTGTTTATCTAAATATTCTCTAAATCCATTTCTCGTGTATATCCGCTCGCCAGCGGCTATGGGTATATTCACATTTGCTGCCACCTTAGCCATTGCAGAGACGTTACTTGGAGCAATCGGTTCCTCATAAAATAGTGGATCAAATCTTTCAAGCTTTTTACCCACCTGAATAGCAGTAGAAGCGCTCGACGAATACCTCCATCCCCCATCTATCATTATGTCAACGTCGTCTCCAACAGCGTTTCGAACCGCTCTAACTCGTTCTATCACTTCCCGGTCATTTTTAACGATTTCAGCAACTCCAAACGGATACAATTTCAGCGCGGTAAACCCATCTTCAACAGCTTTTAGGGCAAATTCTGCATAATCCTCCGGCTTATGCCAAGCGATAAACCAAGTATTTGCGTATACTCTTATTTTGTCAATAACTTGACCGCCTAGCAATTCATATATTGGAGCCCTCAGCGCTTTGCCCTTAATGTCCCATAGCGCTACTTCGATTCCACTTATTGCGGAGCAAATAAATGGCCCACCACTCTTCCCATAATAACTTTTAATATACATTGTTTCACAGAGACGTTCAATATTAAACGGATCTTGTCCTATAAGAAGAGGCGCAAGCTCTCTAACTGCTCCATCAACTGCTAGGCTGCAGAGGGCTGCGGTGCATTCTCCAACCCCGGTTATTTCTTCATCCGTGTATACACGAACAAACAGGAGATTTCTGTGAGCAGCATTCACTAGATAAGTCTTTATATCTGTAATTTTCATGTTTACACCGACATTTTAGTTATGGTGTCAACTTTTATAGTTTTCCTGAATAGCCGAGAGTTTGAAAGTTAATAACCAAGAAGAAGCCGGAGGGTGCCGACCGATGATGAAAAATTCATTTGTTCATATTGGCCCACTATGCTATTAGTACACAAGGACAAGTTATATATATGGCTTATACTTAAAAATAGCTTCGATGTAAAATGTCATTTTTGAGAAAATTTACTGCTGTCGACCTGATAACGATTGCAATGTTCGCTTTGATGTTTAGAATCGTTGGAATGCCTATCTACAGATGGACTGGAGTCTTTTTTCCCTACAACATAGGAATACGCTTCATGGAGGACTGCATTCTCGCCGCCATCTGTTGCATATTGGTAGGAAAAAGGGGCACCCTATCCCTTTACGCCATCATTTATTGGTTTGTCAACTTTGTGTTTGAAGGCGAAGACCTCGTTTGGCTTATAGGCATGTGGGCACCAATTATCCTTACCGAACTATACCTGAGCACGAGGAAAAACTATCTGGAGACACTAGGACAATCCGTACTTGGGATAGGGGGGATCTGGGGTATGCTCTTCGCCGCGGTATATTGGGTTTACCTCTGGTACTATTATCTACTTGTTTATCCAATGACGGTCGTTGCCACTTCCTATGGAATAACGATTGCCCTTAGCATAGTAGGAGCGGTCATCGGTTTCGGTATTGGAAAGAAGATAAAACCATTAATGCCCGTTTAACGAATCCTCCTCTTTTATTTTTTCAATTTAAAGAGAATATAAAGTTCAAAGCATCAGAAATTAGTGAGGAAACCAAGTAGACCCCCTCGTTGAACGGTTACTTGATCTAGGCATCGATTCAGTGTACCCCTTGAATAGGAAGCACGAGCTAAATACTCAAAGATCGTTTGATGGACATTTTCGAGCCTTTAACTATGGTCTTTCCATAGAATCAGTAGGGATTGAAAGTTGGTGCCCAGCCGATACCTAGTACTAATCGAACATATAAGCTGACCGCCAGCATACATATGCAGAAGACTATCATGATGTAATCGATCCTTTCTATCCTCGGATCCCGTAGAAACTCATTCCACCCTCTGGCACCAAAGGCTTTACATTCCACTGTCAGGCCAATGCTGCGGGCTCTATGCAAGGAGTTCAGGAATAAGGGAAAGATAGCTAGTCTCAGCTTTTCATACGATCCCCTTATCCCACCTCCTCTAACTCCACGCACTGTTTGAGCGTCCGACACATCTTGTGCTATCTTGAAGAGGAGGGGGAACAGCCTCAGGGCCGATAACAACATAAAGGAAATTTCTATGGGCACACCAATCTTTGTGAGGGACTTTGCAAACATGGTCGGGTCCGTTGTGGACAAAAATATCAGACCTAGAAATAGGGGATTCCCGATCCGAAGGCTCCGTACTAAGCCAAAGCTTAGACCTTCCCACGTCATTTCGAGTGAGCCGAGCTTAAAAATAACGTGGAGTGGAGTTCCTGCTTGTATTGCCATGCCAGCTGTGAAAGACTGGGCTATTGTTATGGAAACAAGCATCACGAGAATAGCCATGAGTTGCGGCCATATATCCCTTAGGCGCACTCGGGCGGATATACAGATTATAATACTGTGTAATAAGAAGATTGATTGGATCAGTGGCTCTATAAATATCATGTTTGAAATGCCGAACGTGATCATGTGTAGGAGCTTTATCCTTGGATCAACCCTGTGGTACCAGCTTGTTTTCTTATTTATATTGTCGAGATATCTTAAGGCTGTGCTACTCATGAACAACACCGCAGTATTCTATTATCTTTTTGAAGTCATCCATTGTATGAACCATGGGTATATCATTTATTTGCGTTGTGAGTCTAGAGATTGCAGGAGGTTTTAACCTCATGCTCCTTAACAGATCTATTTTTTCAGAAAGAACCTTCATTGTGGGACCATCCAAAACAACTTGACCATCCTTCATAACGATCAAACGATCCGCGAATTCCGGGACTATCTCCATGTCATGGGTGATCATAACAATAGTTGTGTTATGTTCCTTGTTGAGGCGGCTTAATAGACTCAGAAGTCCATAGAGGGTTGTGCGATCCTGTCCTGTGGTGGGCTCGTCCAATATTAAGACTTTTGAGGCGGTGGCTAGGGCTGTTGCAACAGCTAGTCTTCGCTTTTCTCCCCTACTAAGGATAGCAGGGTGTCTGTCCTTATAGTTCAATAACTTAACGGTATTAAGAACTTGCGTCACCCTTTTCTGTATTTCATCCTCGATAACCCCCTCCCTCTGTAGTCCGAAAGCCACCTCCTCCCAAGTACTTGGTGTAAATAACTGGTTCTCAGGATTCTGAAAGATGTACCCAACGATCTTGGTAATAATTCCGATGTCAACCTTAGTCGTGTCGTTGCCATCGATAATCACTTTGCCCTTGGTAGGTCTTAGCAGCCCGACTATGTGCTTCGCAAGGGTGCTTTTCCCAGATCCATTTTGACCGATAACCGCCACAAACTCTCCTTGGCGTATGTCCAAGTTGACGTTCTGCAACGCGTACTTTTCCTCATCATATGTAAACCAAACATCCTTGAAGTTAATAATAATCGGATTTGTCGCTTTGCATTCATCTTGAGACAGAACGGGTTTCATTAATAATGGATGTTTCTCGAAAAATCCTCTGAGCATCGACGTTGTTTCATTAAGTTTCAATGGGAACTCTCTCATCTTGAACCCACGCTCTGAGATCATGTGGGCGACCTCTACGCATTGTGGGACTCTGAGTCCCAGTAAGTTTAGTTTTTCATAGCAGCTTCCTAGGATCTCTCTTGGCGTCCCATCTAGGACTATCCTTCCCTGATCCATAACAATTAATCTGCTTGCTATACTGATGAGTTCATCAAGTTCGTGCTCCACAACGACAATGGTGATATTCAGGGTATCCGTTAGTTTTTTTAGAACAGTTGCCACCTCTTCTTCGCTTACCGGGTCTAGGTCAGTTGTTGGCTCATCAAGGACAAGTATACCCGGAAGCATCGCTAAGCTGCTTGCAATAGCAACCTTTTGTTTCTGTCCACCTGAAACGGCGTATGTCATGCTGTTCCTGAGCTCCTCAATACCAACAGATCTGATCGACTGTTCTACCCTTTTCATTATCTCCTGCTTTGCTAGGCCTAGGTTTTCAGGTCCAAAGGCCAGTTCATCCTCCACTACCAAAGAGAAAATATTGTCTTCAGGATTCTGGAAAACCATCCCTATGTGCTCCGCTAGATGATATACTTTCGTTTGCTTGGTGTTTAGACCATCTATGAATACATCTCCACTCATCGATCCCTTGATAAAGTTGGGAATTAAGCCATTGAAGCATTTGCATAGTGTCGACTTACCGCTACCACTGGGTCCAGCCAGAAGCACGAATTCCCCCTTCCGTATTCTAAGATTAACGTCCACCAAGGACGGTTCATCGCCCACCAAGTAGGTAAAACTAACGTTTTTAACTTCTATCGCCGGACGTTCAGACCCAGAGTTAACTTTAACCCACCACCTTTAAAAATCATATCTCTCCAGATACACTGAGCTTTCCTATTTTGTGGACGCGCTCCCCCTTTATGAGGTAATTTTTGAGCTTGGTTTCATTGATTTCAACGCCCAAGCCAAATATTTTTCTCGGGATCCCAATGTAACCCTCTCTATACTCAATGGGTGTCTTCAAAATGTCATCGGTTAGAAGCAGAGGGCCGAAGAGTTCACAGCCATAGGTAACATTGCTCGAAGCAACTGCGAAGTGAACGCATATAGCTGTAGCTACCCCTGTCTCAAGGTTGCTTCCAACATAACACGATATGTCAGCAGCCTCCGCCAAGGCACAGATCTTCTTAGAGTTATAGATCCCTCCATGCTTCATTAGTTTAATGGCAAATATGTCAGCGGCCTCCTTCTCTATCAGCGTTATGGCATCATGTAGTGTGTATAAGCTTTCATCTGCCATTATAGGTGTATCTATGGCCTTAGCAATCCTAGCCATACCATTGATATCCCACCTTGGTACAGGTTGTTCAACGAACCCTAACTCATACCTCTCCATTTTCTGAATAATCTTTATGGCCTTATCTGGTTTCCAGCCCTGATTAACATCGATTCGAATATCAACACCATTCCCGACAGCTTCTCTTATCGCTCTTACACGCTCAATGTCCACGCTAGGCTCTGATATTCCAACCTTTATCTTGAATATTCTAAAGCCTTCACTAACTTTCTCTTTTGCCTCTTTTGCGTCTAGTTCCGGATCACCGATAGCTAGGGACCAACTCAAAGGAACTTTTTCGTAGAATAAACCCCCAATCAGCTTGTACAGGGGCAACTCAACCGACTTAGCCATTAAATCGTATAGAGCAAAATCCACAGCGGCTTTTGTCGTATAATTCCCTTCGACTGCTCTTTCCATTTCTCGGATTACTCTTTCGATGTCAAAAGGGTCCTTTCCAAGTATTACCGGACTAAGATACCTCTTTATTAAGAATATCGATGTTTCATATGTTTCCTCAGGAAAGACGGGCCCCATAGATAAGGGAGCTTCCCCTAAACCAACGATTCCGTCATCGCTATGAATTTTAACAATAACGTGGATACCCCTGTTTAAGGTGAAACTTGAGATTTTGTGGGTTCTTTTAATGGGGATTTCGATCGGAATCAGTTCAATTTGTTCTACTTTCATGATTACCCCCGTTAAAACAAATATGAAACCGAACAAATAAGTCTTAAGGTGCGCATTTTTTAAATAATAGCTCCTTGTAAAGCCGAAACCTGCCAATCATGGTCGAAGTCTGCATTAGGCTATTCCCGGCGTTTATGGAACCCAAATGGTTGTGGAGTGGTGGGGAGGCTGTGGAGTAATGCCGCAACAGAGAGCCGGACTCTACTATGCCTTCGTCATACTCTTCATCATCATCGCGTTGATAATAGTCGTCTGGCGAAGCTGGGTGGGCGGAGGATTATGGTGGGAGTATCTGTGGAAGCCGGGGGAGGTTCAGCCCGGAAGCAGACCAGTGCGGGTGTATGGGGTACCCTTCGAGATTCAAGTGTTGTTAATGATCATCATCATTGTCGCAGGGATAG
>Ga0315314_1002120_pt1 | contig 16675 bp, 13 predicted proteins | sample TDP9_MG_FD_203631 | JGI IMG/M metagenome (GOLD analysis project Ga0315314, IMG submission 203631) | Freshwater sediment microbial communities from Lake Towuti, South Sulawesi, Indonesia - TDP9 | ecosystem: Environmental > Aquatic > Freshwater > Lake > Sediment | place: Indonesia: South Sulawesi...
ACCGATGCCATTGTTATGTTTGAACACACAGAGCGAAAGGATAACAAACTTTACATTTACAGTGCCGTAGCGAAGGATGAGAACATCATGAAAACTGGAGCAGACATAAGAAAAGGCGAAACTGTTCTAAAAGCCGGTCAACGGTTAGCTTCACGGGAAATTGGAATCTTAGCCGCATTAGGCATGGCAGAAGTCAAAGCCTACGCAATCCCACGGGTTGCGGTTCTCTCGACGGGCGCAGAAGTAACAGAACCCGGCAGAAAGCTTCCTCCGGGAAAAATTTACGACATAAATGCTTACAGCCTGAACGCGGCGGTGCAGGAAAGCGGTGGAAAACCAATTTATCTAGGCGTTTTTCCAGACGATGTGTCTGAACTAAAGCAGGCATTGAAGCAGGCGCTTGCGTCTGCGGACATTGTTATAACTTCGGGAGGAGTCTCGGTTGGTCCAAAGGATACTATACCCAAAACGCTAGATTCGCTTGGAAACCCAGGAGTTATCTTCTGTGGAATCGCAATTAAACCCGGAAAGCCAACAACAGTAGCTTTAATCGATGGAAAATTGGTTTTTTCACTTCCAGGGCATCCAGCTTCAGCGTTGCTGGTTTTTCATTTGCTTGCACGCCCAATAATTCAACGTATGGCTGGAAGAAAAGAGGAAGAGACTTTAACAGTTAAAGCTTTTGTGGGGATGCGAATGTTTCCTGCAAAGGGAAGACGAACGTTTGTCATGGTCAAGCTGAAGCGGGATAAAACAAATCGGCTAGTGGCTGAACCTGTTCCCACAGGGCTTTCAGGGGCTATAACAACTCTTGCAAAGGCAGATGGGTTTATTGAGATAGCGGAAAATCAGCAGTTTGTTGATGTAGGCGAAGAGGTAGTTGTGCATCTTTTTAATGATTTGGAAGAAGAATAGCATTAGCTTGTAAAGATTTTTCTTTTCGCTGCGGTGTAGACTGTGAAAACCCATGTTAAAACAAGATACGCAATCAAGCTTATGTCGAGAATCAGATTTTTCCATATAACATAATAGAGCGTATAAGCCGAAAACGTTGTGATAATGAAGAACAACATGACAACTAACCAAAATGCCCAAACTTGTTTCTTGAACAATCCATAAGCAGTTATTAGGCTCAGTATGCCAATTATGCCGATGTGAACAAGGCGAAGATCAATTACCAGCATTGCAAAGCAGATCACCCCAGCGATTGCGTAAAAAACGAGGGCTGCGAATAATCCGACGTTCTCGACTTGAAGTTTGGACCTAAGCGACATTCGATAACCGCCTTTTTAACCTTAATGCATTAACAGCAACGTTAATAAATTTAATGTTTCTCGCGGGCTTGTTCTTAGGAATTTAAATATTATAGATGTCTCGTAAAAGTGATAGTTAATAGGTGAATCATTGTGCCTTTCACTCCTTTCCATCTTGGCCCAGCCCTTCTCTTTGGTTTAGCTCTGTCAGCGGCTTTTGATTTGCCAACCTTTTTAGTGGCAAGCGTTATACTTGACATAGAGCCCTTTTATGTGATGTACTTCGACGTTACTGGGTATCCGCTTCACGGCTTTTTCCACTCTTATCTTGGGTCGTCCTCGTTGGCAGTTCTGGTGACTGCTGTTGTCTATCTGCTTAGAAATTCGTTAGATAGGATTATGATGGTTTTTCGAATCTCGCAGAAGCCTTCCTTCAAACAGATTCTCTTCACATCTTTCGTAGGCGTTTATTCTCATGTGTTTTTGGACTCTTTTCTTTACGGAGAGATGATGCCCTTTTATCCGCTGCAAAGTAATCCTTGTATTAACGTACTATCAGCCTACGGCAGTTACACGGTTGTCTATGGATTCTGCAGTATAACCGGCTTTTTTGGCATAGTCTTGTACATTTATAAAATAGCGAGAAGCGTTGCTGTCCTAAGTTAACCGATGTTTTAAAGGAAGAACAGCGAAAAAGTTTAGAACTGAGCGGTTAGAATAAGCAGATTTAAGAAGGGAAGAAAACAATGAGCCATCATGAACTTTTTGTTTCCCAATCAAACATTTTCAGCGGCTTCCAAAAACCATTTGAAGAGGCAGACTACGTAATTTTTGGCGTTCCTTTCGATGCTACTAGCACATATCGAACTGGCGCTAGATTTGGACCGAACGCAATTCGGCAAGCATCACTTAACATAGAAACTTATGGCTTCCGCACGGGTATAGACGTTGAAGACCTGAAACTGCATGATTTGGGCGATTTGCATGCATCCACGAAGACGGAAGAAACGTTGAAAAGAACTGCACTCGTCATCGAAGACATTTTGAATGCAGGAAAAACACCCGTAACCATTGGTGGAGAACACACAATCACATTAGGCGTTGTGAAAGGCTTAGGAGACAAAGCATCAAAAACAGCATTGGTGAGCTTTGATGCACACCTTGACCTGCGCGACGAGTTCATGGGTTTAAAACTTTCGCATACAACGTTTATGCGCAGAATAGATGAGAAGGTGAAACCGGCCAAAATCATCGAAGTCGGCACGAGAGCGGTCTGCAAAGAAGAGCTAGCCTACGCAAAAAGGGCTGAAATAGAATTTTTCACGGCACAGCAAATCAGAATAATGGGAAGCCCCAAGATTGCAAAACAATTAAAGCAGAAGCTGACAAAATATGAGAACGTCTATATCTCAATTGACGTGGACGTTCTCGATCCAGCCTACGCCCCCGCAGTGCAAAACCCAGAACCGGAAGGTATTGAGATGAACACTCTCTTGGACATTATGTGTAATATATGCGATAAGCGGGTAGTAGGCTTTGACGCTTTAGAGGTTGCACCGAACTATGACCAAGGAGTAACTGCAATCCAAGCTGCAAAAACTATATTCGAGATGCTTTGCCAAATGGAAAAGTCACGAAAACAGTGTTAGCTATTTAGACAGTTCTTTTAGCCAGCTTAGGACGAAAGGGACACACACTTCATAAAAACGCCCATTGGTACCACGTGTTCCATTCGCCTGAAAACTTTTATAGTCGAGTTTGAAATGCTTGCGTGCATAAGTCTTGCTGCTTCTAATCTTGGTCTTGGTCTCCGATTAAGATCAATGTAGGCACATGAATCTTTTCTTTGTCCAAAGCCTCTATAAATGGCCTTAAGAATACATGATCTCTAAGAAGAGGTGTCCAGCGCCCTTAATTTCAAAGTGCAACTTCGAAGTTTCAACATTGAGAAGCGGCATTCGCATCAGCCGAAAATGATTTTTTCTTCTTTCTATTTATCATGCTTGTTCTTTAACAGTTTTGCGATGAAGAAGCCGTTGCATTGATGTAGATGTGGATAAAGTCTTTGACATCTTTCCATTCCCCTCAATCCTGGTGAGCCTATTTTTGGCGTTATTTCAGCAAGCGAAAATTCTGGATGCCACTTAAGAAATCTTTCGACAAGTATTTCGTTTTCTTCAACTGTTATGCTGCATGTGGAATAGGCTAGTGTTCCTCTGGGCATCACTTTTTCAGCACAGTTGTTTAGCATTTGCCATTGAATCTCAGCCATCTTATCAACTGAACGTTTCGTGAGTCTCCACTTAGCTGATGGAAATCTTCCAAAAGCACCTGTGCTTGTGCACGGCGGGTCTAAAACCATTAAATCTGCTTCTATCGTCAAGGGCAGCGGATTACATGCATCTGCAATTATTGGATCAGCAATTTCAACTCCCATGTGAGCAACTTCGTCTTTCCAGATATTCACTCTGCGCTTCGAATAATCTATGGAATATATAACGCCACGGTTTTGCATCAACTGAGCTAAATACGTGGTTTTGGCTCCTGGCGCAGCACAGACATCTAAAACAGTCATTCCGGGTTTTGGGCTTACCACCTCCGCAGCGAAACAGCTTGCCTTGTCTTGAATGTAAAAGAAGCGCTCGAGGAAGCTCGCTGTGCGCGTTAATGGACGCTTTGCGTTTGCAACCTTGTATGCATACTTTAATCCTTCAACTTTCTCGACTTCAACGCCTTCTTCTGCAAGTTTTTCTAGAATTTCACTTTCATCTGCTTTAAGCGTGTTCACCCTCATGTAGGTTGGCGGCGGCTGCCTATTCGCTTCTAACATGGTCATGGTTTCTCTTCTCCCAAACAGTTTGAAGCAATATTTTACAAACCATGTTGGGTGAAAAGTTAGAAGCCCGATTCTTTCTTCATCACCTACACCTTCAAAAACTGATGCCGACTTTTGTGTAAGTAAAACGCCTAAAACATGCTCAACTTTTTGAAGAGTTTTCCATCCCAGAATAGAACGAGCCACTTTAGCTATGCTCTCGGCTTCTTCAATGTCAATTTTTGACCAGTTTTTGGCTATTCGAGTTTGGTAGACATAAAGCCGTAAAAATGCTTGAATTCCAAGGCTGAATTCGTTTAGGGATTCTGGTTTTAGGGCTTTGTTGATGAAGTTGTCTACGAAGTTTCGCCTTCTGACAGTTTCGCATACAAGCATGTGAGCCAATCGTATGGCGTCAGTGTCGTTTATGTTCAATTGTTTAATCGTTCTGGCTAAGGCTAGGCGCTCGCTTAATCTTCGCATTTCCATCCAGCTTAGGGTTTCAATAGCTAGCATCCAAGCTTCTCTGAGCAATCTTCCACGCGCCCTGATTCAGATAGTTTAAAACTGTAGTCTATTCAGTTGAGTAAGAGATTTAGCCTATCCCTCTCATATAGCTAGTGGGTGGAAATGGCACAAAAAAGTTTAGACGAATTCTCCACTAAGGAAGTTGTACCTTCAAAGGGTATGGAAGCGGAAGCAGAGACACTACCCTTCACAGAGACTATAATAAAAGAAAGGAAAAAACGTGCCTATCCCCCGTTGGCGCCTGAAAGACTACCCCTTTCATATTTTGTTTCCGCCACATACAATGGCCAAGTCAAAAAGGCAGTAATCAAACTTTACGAACCCGACTCCGGCAAAATCTACTTTTGGCTCGACAAGACTGGTCACAAGCCGTATTGTCTAACTAATCTCTCACCAATAGAACTCGAAAAAATGAATAGGCTAATGCAGCATCCTGGATTCGACCATTTTGAAATAGTGGACAAATTTGACCCGTTATTAGACAGAGACGCGAAGGTTACAAGTATCATCGCAACAGATCCTCTTGCCATCGGTGGCCGCCCAACAGGGTGCATAAGAGACATCATCTTGGAAGACTATCCCAAGGTTGCCGAAACGCCAAGCATTCAAGAGGCAAAGGTTTGGGAGGCAAAAATAAAATATTATCAGTGTTACATTTATGATAGGAATCTTTTGCCTGGGATGATCTACGAAGTTAAAAACGGCGACCTTACCCCAAAGAAGTCTGAAGAAACAGAAAAAGTCGTCAGGCACATACGAGAAATATTTAAGGATACATCTGACGAAGAGTTGGAGTTTATTGAACAGTGGGCAAGACTACTAGAGTATCCAGCTCCAAAGTTTCACCGCGTAGCCCTCGACATTGAGGTTTACACGCCGATTCCAACGAGAATGCCTGACCCCCGCGAGGCTAACTATCAAGTTGTTTGCGCTTCGCTCTATGGTTCTGATGGGCAAAAGAAAGTTTTACTTTTGAAACGGGAAGGTGTTCGAGAAGGAAGTGAACGTCTGCCAGCCGACGTAAACATTGATTATTTTGATTCAGAAGAGAAGCTTATAAGAGCTATTTTTGTCGCGTTATGGAGCTATCCCTTTGTCATAACCTTTAATGGTGATGACTTTGACTTGCGTTATCTAGCTCACAGGGCGCTGAACCTTGGTTTTAGAAGGGATGAAATCCCAATAGAAGTTGGTAGACGGGTCTGCTTGTTAAAGTATGGCGTGCACATTGACCTCTACAAGTTTTTCTTCAACCGCTCAATCCAAATTTACGCCTTCAACAACCGCTATCGAGACGTAACCCTCGACGATGTAGGCAAAGCCCTAATAGGAATGGAAAAGATCAAACTGGAAAAGAGCCTAGGCGAACTAACCTATACAGAACTCGCCAGATACTGTTTCAGGGATGCTGAAATCGCCTTTAAGCTCACAAGCTTCGAAGACGATTTGGTTATGAAACTCATTCTCGTCTTAGCCAGAATTAGCAGCATGCCTATGGAAGATGTAAGCCGTCAAGGAGTATCACGTTGGATAAGAAATTTCATGCACCACGAACACCGCAAAAGAAACATGCTCATTCCAAACGCAGAAAACATCCTTGCAATAAAAGGCAAAACAGTCACCAAAGCAATAATTAAAGGCAAAAAATACAAAGGCGCAATAGTTGTCGAACCAGTTCTTGGAGTTCATTTCAACGTTTCAGTCATGGACTTCCCAAGCCTATATCCATCAATAATAAAGGTTTGGAACCTTGGATACCAATCAATCTTATGCAAGCATCCAGAATGCCGTAGCCACCTTATTCCAGATACCCCTCACTGGGTTTGCACAAAAAACCGGGCGTTGGAAAGCCTTCTAATCGGTTCGCTCAGAGACTTGCGCGTGCAATGGTATAAGCCAAAGTCAAAAGAGAAAACCTTGCCAGCCGAGTTGAGAAGCTGGTACAATCTTATCCAGGGAGCCCTCAAGGTAATTTTAAACGCAAGCTATGGAGTTTTCGGAGCCGAAACCTTTGACCTTTACTGTCCACCCGTGGCTGAAGACACAGCAGCCATTGGAAGACACTCGATAACTCAAATACTAGACAAAGCAAAAGAACTGGAAATCCAGGTGCTTTACGGCGACACCGACAGCATATTTCTAAAAAATCCCTCAAAAGAGCAAATTGAAAAACTAGCCCAATGGACAGAACACGAATTGAAAATGAGCTTGGACGTGGACAAGGTTTACAGATACGCCGTTTTCAGTTCACGAAAAAAGAATTACCTCGGGGTCTTAGAGGATGGAAGCGTTGATGTAAAGGGGTTAACAGGAAAGAAAAGACACATCCCACTTTTCATCAAAAAGGCCTTCGACAGAATGAAGGAACGCTTAGCCATAGTTAAGACGCCTGCAGATTTTGAAAAGGGCAAAAAAGACATATGCGAAATTATTCGCGACTGCTATATGCGGCTGAAGAGACGCGAATGGGAAAGTCTGAACGAGCTGGCATTCAACGTGGTCTTGGGTGAAGAACTAGAACGCTACACGAAGACTACGCCGCAGCATGTTAGAGCTGCAAGAATCTTGAGAGAAGGTGGAATAGAGCTGAAGGCTGGTGACCTCATAAGTTTTGTAAAAGTCATTAAAGAACCACATGTGAAACCAGTTGAGCTTGCAGCTAAAAATGAGGTTGACGTGGATAAATACATAGCCTACCTGCACTCGACATTCGACCAAGTCTTAGATGCACTTGGTTTAGACTTTGAAGAAATAATAGGGTTAACAAAGCTTGAAAGATTCATGTGAACTATTGCTACTTGCCTTCTGTTATGACTTTCAATCCGCGGGACTTCAGAGGCTCTATAATGCTTTGTCTGCTGAGTATCGAAACCAACAGATACCCAATGACAGCTATTGCGATTAGGCTACTGATTGTTATGCTAACGGTCATACCAGCCCAAACTGGTAATGCACTAAGAATTTCTGGTGGCGGGAAAAAGAGCGAAAGATAACCTCCTACGATAATGCCAACTGGTAAAGCTCCAACTACGCAAGCAATGAATCGGTGCCTCCTTAACAACAATATAATAGATGCTGCAACCAAATTGGCTATAGGTCCAAACACCACATCTATAACTCCGATGAAATAGTAAGCGTTGGTCAAAAGGCATCCAACAGTCACTCCTGCAACAACAGGCCAGCCCAACAAAATAGCCAAAGCGATTAAGCAATCAGCAACACGCAATTGAACAGGTCCATAGACCGTAGGATTGCCAACAGAAATCATTTGAAGAACATTGATTACTACGTACAAAGCTGAAAAAACGGCTGTTAAAGCTAAGTCTCTACTGTCAAACTTCAATTTCTCACCTCCCACACCGGGGTTTATCTTTGGCGGAACGGGTGGAGGCCCACTCACCCGCCAACAGTTTTATGCACACATAATTCTAGGCTATTAATGTTACTGAAAAGCTACTTTTTAACAGCCTTAGCTTCGTTCACTTCTTCGCTTCCAGTTTCAGCTTGGACAGTCACAGCTTCTGGAACCACTACTGCTTCTACTCCCACATTTATGTCTTCGACTGGAACTCCGCTTCTCGTGGGGAACAGCAAATCTTGTGGAGGCGGAGGAACATTTAGAATAGTTGAGATGAGATACATAGCTGTGTAGGCAGTTTGGTAAATTCTTTGAAAAACGTATGGCACTTTGGTTTCTGGGTCCGTTTCCAGCATTTTATTTATTTCAGCGTCTTTGCCGGCTAGAGTCGCTGTGCCTTCAACCTCAAACTTCACAATGTTTGGTTTTGTATTTAATAATAGGCTAAAACCCACAACAACCATTTGGCTTTTGCGTTCTCTCTCTTCCAACTTTGCCTTAACATCAAAATTAACAGTCTCAGCTCCGCTCTTAAAGCCTAGGCGAACACCTGCTAAGCTTGTGATTTCCACTTTAACAGAAGCATTTGGAACATATAACGCTGGACAAATAATTGATTCCCCACACTAAGCAGTCATGTAGCAGTCGGTTCTCTAGCCTCCGTAGTTAAGCCTCGCCCAAAACTGATTTTTGCCTTTTGTGTGTAACACAACAAGACACACACGTTACGCAAAAGAAGGATTACTAGGATAACCATTGAACCAATAAAGCTACAGAAGTTGAAACAGCCACCAAAAAAGAGATTACAATGACTACTTGCCGCTCAGTCAAAGGGCGTCGATAAGTAATAAGCGTAACAAGGCTTCTTCTGTGATCTGAACACAGCTTCTCCCCGTCAAAGGAAACTTGTGCCTTGGTTTTGGAAAAGAAGTAAGTTAACAAGATCAGAGAAGAGTTGAAAATGTATGGTAAAAGCGAAATCAGCAAATCAGATTTCAAGTCCGAAATAATCGCAAATGCAGCTAATGTTATTCCGATAGCAAAGGATCCAGTATTGCCAACGAAAATCTTGCCTTGAACGTTGAGAAAGGCGAGTAAGAGCCACACGACTAGTGGAACGTATAATAGGATTGCATGCACTCCTGAAATAGACATTAATCCAATTATGATTATTGCTGGGCAGATTGTTTCTAGACCATTTAATCCTCCTAGCTGATTCACAGTATTAGTAGTTATTGTCACGATCAATGGAATTATCACAAAGTAGTAGTAAAGCCCGAAATCTATGGTTCCAAAAATTACAGTTGCCATAGACGTACGTAATCCAAGCCCTGTGGCCAACGAAATAAGCGGTATAGCGGCTATTAACGGAAAGAAAGCCTTATAACGCCACCGCAAATCCATCCAATCATCAAGTAAACCCATAAAACCTCCAAACATGATGCATACAGCCAAAGTTAATGTAGAAGAAACATTGCTGGACGTTTCAGTTTCTATTGCTTTAAAATAATACAACAAAAAAAGGTAAGTGACGGTAGCCAAGACGTATATTACACCTAAACCGTTCGGAACTAAAGGCTTGTTTGGCTTATGATGATCAGTAACTTTAGGAAACAAGCATTCGCACCTTGTTAACTCGGATATTCAGTATAATATTTTTGCCAATCGATTTCGTATAAGCATACAAGCGGAACAATGCCACCATATCTATTTCTCGATTCCTCTGCAGAAAGGCTTCCTCCCGAGAAGAAAGCCTCCTTAAAGTATTGAGGCTCCGACACTCGCGCTTCATCAGGATCTTGTCCATTGTTATTGATCTCGCACCAGCGATGCTTTCCCCAACCCATTAATTTGTATATCGTCGAGTTAGTTCCACGATCATTCCATTCCCACTTATTCGTTTCGTTATTGTAATTGCCGAAGATTTTCTCGTCACTCCACGCAGATTGCTCGTCAATTAGACCATTGCCTAGAAAACGGTCGCGTGCCTTACCCGAGATTCTGGCCATCCATGTCCATTTTCCATTGTCGCCACCTGCCCAATCCAGCCAGTTTCCACCAGAGTCAGCAGTTGTGAAAACTAAGACGTATTTTGCATCATAGAATTTCAGCATCCCTAATGAGTATGTTTCGTTTGCCATGAATATGAAGCCTATGTTTTCTATCTGTGTGGTGTTTATTGTGGCGTTGTCTGCAAGCGATGTCACATTTCCAAGCATAGTTAGCCAATATCCGTAGTCCCACCAGCTGCATACAACGGTTTTTGCTCCAAGATATCGGGTGTAGTCTAGCATATCTAGCCATTCTCTTACAGGTTCGTTGGGTGCCACTGGAAGGCTACCTGCGGTGATTGTGACTGGAGCATAGGCTTGTCTGTATACTTTAGGTATGCCACCAGATTGCGGTGAAAAGGCAAAGTTTGTCATCAGAACTAGGAATATTAAAAAGATTGCAGTCCCGCTAAATTCCCTTCCAACATGCTCCAGACCATACTTCTTTTTAGTAACTATCTTCGGCTGTTCCTTCACTAGAGTGCTAAAGGGTTTCAGTACTCCCAACACTCCAACAGCCACCAAGAGACAAAAGGCTGGAGCCATAAGAACCAGCAAACGCACCATAGAACAAGCAAAATAGAGGGATGTTAAACCAAAAATTAAGAGAAACAAATTCCTATTGTTAAGATTTCTGAAAAGAAAGAAGAAACCGATTAAGAAAAAGACTATCCCTATGCCCAGATCGAAATATATGTTACTCCAAGCTGAGATTCTATGCTCAGCAACAGATTCTACAAGAGGATTCTCAGCTCGCGCGAAAGGATAGATAACCGACACAAACTTACCACCTATATCCTGTCTAAACTGCCAAAGCAATGCAAATCCGCCGACGATTATTGCCAGAAACAATACCACGAATATTACTTTTGATTTTACTGATGCTAGATTGCGGAGGATTTCATTAAGGCACAGAAGAGTGAATACTCCTACAACAGGTATGATGGCAGAAGACGTGAGGTATACTGTTGACACAAAGGGAACGTTAATGGCTATAAACAGACCTAAACCAAAGGTGACACTGTAGGCCAATAGGAGATGCTGCGTATACCTTTTCACCAAAATCAAAATGAAAACGAAGAGCATGGTGAGACCTATTGGATAAAATGCTGCACCCCATCCAGAAATGAAGTATCCTAAAGCAGCTGCAGAGGCAACTGAATATTTCACAGTTGAACTGATTGGTCTTTCTTGTTCAATTGCTCTTAAAAACGTGAAAATGAACAATAGAAGAGCGACTATCCCTATGGTTTCGTCGTCGAAGAAGCCGAGAGAAGTTCTTTGAATATAAGATGGACTTAAGGCTAAAAAGAGAGACGCGAAAAGACCAACAGATTTGCCTCCAATATCTTTGCCGACAAAGTACATGGCTAAACAGGCAAGAGTGCCAAATATTGCTGGAAAAAGTGCACAAAAACTCATCAAATCAATATTTACGCCTAATGCTGAAACTATATTATAAAGAAACGCTGCGGTCATTGGCAATCCAGGAAACGATCTAGTCATGTCAATTCCATCGGGATACCAACGTTGATAATCTCTCCATCCCGGAAGCGGCCAGTAAGGCGATACCAAACCATTTTCTACCATGTGTTTTGTGAGGCTAAACTGATAGTAGGGGTCGAATTCGGAAAGGTGGAGTGTACCTGTTTGTATTTCCCAACGTAAGGGGAAGATGCGTATCGAAAATGCTATGAAGAGTATAAGGGTTAATGCTGAAATAGTTATCATCGAACTGTGGCTCACTCTGATTCGCAGTTTTCCTAGACTTTTAAGACCGTTAACAATGCGCTCTTTCGATAGGACATTTCTAATCCGCATTTCTGGTTCATCTCTTTCTACACAGATTATTGAGGTGTTTTATTTCCCTTGCGGTTAGTTAATGACACCAATCTGTCTCTCTTCAAGAGAAAATAACGAGGTTTCATCGCTATTTTTTATGTCGCTGTTTTTCGTTTGTAACCGTAATTTTCAGAGTCGTAGAATGGAAAAGATACTATTTTTCCCTTCGCCATTTTTCCACGTATCTTCACATTTACAATGTTTCCTTCTTGGGCTTGGGATATTTGAACGTAGCCTATTCCTATACCATATTTGAGTAGTGGAGAGAATGTTCCACTTGTTAGATGTCCAATTTCTTCACCTTTATCATTGCAGATTTCAAAGCCTGGCCGAGGTATTCCCTGGTCTATCATCTGTATTCCGACACGTTTACGTTGAATTCCTTCATTTTTCTGTTTCAACAATGTTTCTTTCCCTATGAAGTTGTCTTTTTGAAGCTTCACCACAAACCCTAACGCTGCTTCTAACGGGGTTGTGCTTTCGTCGATGTCATTCCCGTAAAGGCACATTCCAGCCTCAAGTCTTAACGTGTCTCTCGCCCCCAAGCCACATGATTCTATTCCAAAAGATTTACCAGCGTCAATGATAGAGCCCCATAATTTCACCGCGTCGTATGGTTTGGTTAAAGAGGCATTCCAAACGAAGATTTCGAATCCATCTTCGCCAGTATACCCGGTGCGAGAAATGAAAACCTCTACATTTGCTAGGCGTGTTTGTGAACATTTAAATCTTTCAATTTTGCTCAAATCTTCTGTTGAAGATTTTTGTAGCGTTTTTGCTACGTTTGGTCCTTGAACTGATATCATTGCCACATTGTCTGAGACTTCTTCGGCTTTTACGTTGAAGCTTTCAGTGTTTTTAACTAGCCAATTATAGTCTTTTTCTCTGTTAGCGGCGTTGGAAACGAACAGAAATTTCTTCTCTTCCAAGCGGTACACAATAAAATCGTCTACTATGCCGCCCTTTTCGTTACACATGACTGAATATTGAGCGCTGTTAGGCGATAGCTTGGAAACGTCGTTTGTTATAACGTAGTTTAGGTAACTTTCAGAGTCATCGCCTGTGATTATTACTCGCCCCATGTGGGAGATGTCAAAAATTCCGACGCTGTTTCGTACAGCCAAATGTTCCGGAATTACACCCTTATACCATATGGGCATTTCAAAACCAGCGAAATCGGTTAGTTTTGCTATTCGCCTGTGTATTTCATAAAGCTGAGTTCTGCGAGTTCTCTCAATCAAAATCTTTCCCCAAGAGACAGTTTATTTAATTGGTTTTACCTCCACATCGAGGGGTACAAGTGAAAGCTTCTTGCCACACTTTGGACATTTTCCGTTGTGTTGATGCAAAATTTCATCTGGAGGCTTAAGTTCAGGACCTTCATACAAAATGTGACCACATTGTTGACACATAACTTGCTGAGGCAAAGAACAACCCTCTCCCGTTAATGAAATAAGCATTCGTGAATATTTATTGGTTGCTAATCAAAAAGCCTCTTTCAACAGTTTTTCATAGAAACTTTTAATTTTATCTGTAAGGCTTAATTCAGAGAAACTCGTTTCCTAATCGCCTATGTGGTTTGTGTCAACATGGAAAAACACACACTAATGATAACCGAAAAGCCGGACGCTGCACAAAGAATAGCTTCAGCCCTTGATGTGCAAGGGAAAGCGAAAAAGATGGAGGATAATGGTGTGCCATACTACGTCGCTAAGCGGGATAAGAAGATAATTGTCGTTCCGGCTATAGGGCATTTATACACTGTTATTGAAGAAAGAAAGGGAAGAAACTACTACCCCGTTTTCAGTTTCAGATGGGTACCGAGATACCTCGCCGAAAGAGGCGCAAAACAAATCCGCACATGGCTGGAAACCATCTCAAAACTGGCAAATGACGCTGATATGTTCATTGACGCGTGCGATTACGACATTGAAGGAAGCATCATCGGATACTGTATACTGAAATACGCATGTGGCAACAAAGAAGACATTTCAAAACGTATGAAATACTCAACCCTCACGAAGGAAGAGCTGGATAAATCCTATGCGGAACTGCAGCCGCATCTGGACTTTGCTCTCATAGAGGCCGGACGCGCAAGACACGAAGTTGACTGGCTCTACGGCGTAAATCTTTCCCGCGCCTTAACCATAGCAGCAAGAGACTGGAGTGGCAAATATGCAACATTAAGCACGGGAAGAGTGCAAGGTCCAACCCTCAGATTTTTAGTGGCTAGGGAAAAAGTCATCAGATGTTTCGTTCCCACGCCTTTCTGGAGCATAAAGGCAAACGTCGAAATAGCTGACTCCACTTTTGAAGCTGAATACGAGAAGGAAATCATCGAAAGCAAAAAAGAAGCAAACATAATACTTGATGCTTGTAAAGGAAAAAACGGCGAAATAGAAAAGATAGACATTAAAAGATTCCAACAAATGCCTCCAGTGCCCTTTGATTTAGGTGCCTTGCAAAGCGAAGCTTACGGCCTTTTCGGTTACACTCCAATGCGCACGTCAAATATTGCGCAGCGCTTATACTTAGACGCTTTAATCTCATACCCAAGAACCAGTAGTCAAAAACTTCCACCAGCAATAAACTACAAGGCAATACTAAAGAACCTAAACAAAGTTTCAGAATACAAGAAACTAACCGCAGAACTTCTCGCAAAACCACAATTAAAGCCCAACGAAGGAAAAAAGGAAGACCCTGCACACCCAGCAGTCTACCCAACCGGAAACTTGCCAGAAAGAGTTCTAGACGTTTCTGAGAAAAATATTTGGGACCTTGTTGTCCGAAGATTTATGGCGGTTTTTGGTGAACCAGGAATAAGGCAAAGCATGAAAGCCCACATAAATGCTAATGATCATCGCTTTTACTTAAGGGGAAGACAGACTTTGAAGGAAGGATGGTTGCGCTTCTATGGACCTTATGTAAGGTCGGAAGAAGTTCTCTTGCCGCCAATAAAGGAAGGACAAATAATTAACATCAAGAAAATTATTTTAGAGGACAAGTTCACTAAACCACCTCCCCGGTACAACCCGGGCAGCCTTCTTAAAAGAATGGAAGAAGCGGAAATCGGGACAAAAGCGACAAGAGCAAACATTATACAAACACTTTATGATAGAAAGTATGCTCGAGACGAAAGAATAGTTGTGACAGACTTAGGCTTCGAAGTTGTCGAGACCCTGAAAAAATACTGCCCCACAGTTGTCTCCATAAAACTGACACAGGAACTAGAAGAAAAAATGAACAATATACAATTAAACAATGCAAAAAGAGAAGATGTACTTGTAGGCGCCGTTGAAATTCTCAAACCCGTTGTAGAAGCGCTAAAAGAGAAAGAAAAAACGGTTGGAGAACAACTAAGCAATGCAATAAAGAAATCACGACTGGACGAAAGAACCATTGGCACATGCCCAATCTGCAAAACAGGAAAACTCATGACATTGTACTCGAGAAAAACCGGCAAACGTTTCGTCGGCTGCACAAACTACTTTAAAGGATTATGTAAAACGTCATTTCCACTCCCACAAAGAGGCACCGTGAGACCACTCGGAAAGAACTGCCGTGGATGCGGTTGGCCTACAGTCCAAGTTCGAATAAAGGGAAGACGACCGTGGATTCTGTGTTTCAACCCAAAATGCCCATTAAAAGAGGAGAGGAGAAAAAGAATTGAAATGCAAAATATGCGACAGGGAAACTAGCGGAAACGAATATTGCGAGTTACATGCTAGAGCCTACGAAAGCATCGTCAAAAAGTATGACGAATGGAAGAAGGCTTTAGAAATTTCTTGGAAAGAGTATTTAAGTGAGATTGCTAAGAATCCGTTAACAGGAGAATGGGCCAGAGAAGTGGCGGAACACTTAATGAAAGACGGAGAAGAGCAAAATGTCGCGAAAGGTTAAGAAACAAGTCTCATCCCTCTCCTATTCCATAAACAGATTCTACCGAAGAATATCAACCGCAAAACCGTCAACTCTCATCCTTTCGATAGTCGCCATTGGCATTGCCGTATTCTTGTTTGGAGGCGGCCTGTACGACATAATAATGAAGCCTTACCCCGCAGTATATTATGGTGGACGCTTTGTCTTCCTCTACCCACAACTATCTGAACAATTCATAACCGACAGTTTAGTCGCCATAATTCTCTATTCGCTTGGGATTATTGGCTTAATAGCTATGTACCAAAGCACAAAATACGCCTATAAACCAAGACAAGCATACATGACATTTCTCGTGGGGTTTATTCTTCTGTTGTTGGTCTACATTTTCCTCGAAGCTACAATACAGATGAAACTCGGTCGATAAATCTACCAAGGATTACTTTTTAAACCCAGTTTATATGCTGAAAAATTGGTTAGCAAATGTAGAGGAGGCGTTATAACCAGCACAGTTATGACAAACTCCGCAGAGAAAAATTGCAAAGAAAGTGGTAGCGAAAACAGAATTGCCCCTATTATGAAATCAACTTGGTCGACAACGGGCAGCAAATCTCCAGGTGCAAGCCTAAGTCTTCTTTTAACAAAAGCTCCCGTCAAATCTCCCAGCAAGGCGCCTAGAGACAATAATAAACCAAAGAAAGCAGGATAACCGAAAACCATGCTTTCTAAGAAGCCGACAGCCGTTCCAACAATCAATCCCCAAAAGAAGCCTCGAAAAGTTTTGTTTTTTCCAAAAATTGGTTCTCCATCAAAAAATTTCTTTCCAAAATCCATTGGATAGCCTCTGCCTGTAATAACTGGTATAGCGTTCGCACAGTATGCGGGAAATATGAATTTTAATGCTTCAATGGTAAGCTGTATTATTTCCATTTTCGCACCCATCAACGAATTA
>Ga0315314_1002122_pt1 | contig 16671 bp, 15 predicted proteins | sample TDP9_MG_FD_203631 | JGI IMG/M metagenome (GOLD analysis project Ga0315314, IMG submission 203631) | Freshwater sediment microbial communities from Lake Towuti, South Sulawesi, Indonesia - TDP9 | ecosystem: Environmental > Aquatic > Freshwater > Lake > Sediment | place: Indonesia: South Sulawesi...
GGAGAAGCTCGTTGGTCATTAGCCAAGGTCGGGCCGGGGACTGGGCCTGGCGGCTGTTCGACGCAATGACTGGCATCCAGCACGGTATGGCCTTTTCAGGCCAAAGCGCTAAGGCTTGGGACCCGACCTTACTGGGGAGGGGAAAGGGGGAGAACGATGAGCTGGGTCAAATGGTGCTCGCACGGGAGTTTTGTGCTATCTGGTCTCTGTTTGGTTCTCTCGATCGTGGCGAAGCTTGGCGCAGGGACTGTGGCTGGTGCCTCGGCGCGTTCCCTCTTTGCCTTAGCGCTGATCCTAGGGGTGTATAGCATCGCGTTTTCGCTCTGCGGCGCGCGAAGCCAATCGAGCGGAGGGTAAACCAGAGAGGGTTGGGGGAGGACTGTTGGGATGATCCTGTGTCGGCGCTCTGGAGCCACCTGGCTCATCATGGTGCTGGGTCTTTGCCTCGCAACCGGTGCCGGATGTGGACTGTTCTCGCGTTCCAGCCAAAAGCCACCAGAGGTGTCCGAGGCCCCCGCGCCCCAAGCACCTGTTGTCACACCGGCAGCGCCTGTCCCAACGCCGGCGGCGCCGCCTCCGCCACCTCGGCCAGCCGGTGCTCGCATCGCCGACGAGGAGAGCCTGAGGAGCCTCATCCAGGGCAAGACCACAAAGGCCGAGATTCAGGCCCAGTTCGGCATCCCACAGGAAGTGGTGCTCTCACCGGGAGTCGAAACATTCGTCTATTACCGCGACAAGACCTTTGGTTGGCTGTCGCGCACGACAGAGCGGGTCGAGATGCTGACGATTCGCTTCGACGCGAAAGGAATCCTGAAGGACTTCGAATATCGATCTTCCGGGAAATAGGCGCCGCACGGAGTGAACTCGAGGTAACGGCCCGGCCATCCTGCCGGGCCGTCGTGTCTACGGGGAAGGCCAGTTGACCAGGATCATGCCGGCGGTCACCAGCCCGGCGCCGGTCAGGAGTTTCGCGGTGAGGGGTTCCTGGAGGAGCAGGCCTCCCAACAGGACGCCGAACACCGGGGTGAAGAACGTGAAACCTGAAAGGTTGCTCACCGGATACACCTGGATCAGCCAGAACCACACGAGGTAACTGGCGAAAGCCACGATGATGCTCTGGTATGCCATGGAGGTGATCACCACCGGGCTGAGGTTGTGGACGGGCTGCGGTTCAAGTAGTAGACTCATCAGGGAAAGCTGCAGGGCCGAAACCCCGAGTTGGTAGAAGAGCATCTGCGATGGCGTCATGCTGGATTGGACGACCCGCTTGAGGTACAGCGAGGTTGCCGCCCAGAGGAAGCCGCCCCCCATGCACATCAGATCTCCCGCAATCTGAAACCAGGCAGGCGTCCCCAAGCTGTCCCAGAGCGTGACAATGACTCCGCCGAATGCCAGGACGAGGCCAGCGAACTTGCGTCCCGTGAGCGGCTCGTTCGGGAGCAGCCAGTGGGCCCCCAATGCCACGAAGAACGGGGCCGTGTAGAGGAACACCACGGCGTGGGAGGCGGTCGTGTAGTTCATCCCCACGTAGATGAATACGAACTCCGTCCCGAAGAGGAGGCCGATGGCCAGGCCGTGCAGGAGGGTTCGGTCTTTATGCAGGAGGGGGAGGGCGCGAATGTAAGCCCACAGGGCGACTAGGGTGGCAGCCACAATGGACCGAACTGCGGCCTGAAAGATGGGACTCACGCCGCGGTTAGCCACCTTGATGGACACCTGTGCCAGCCCCCAAAGCAGGCACAGGGTCACAACAATAGTCATGGCGCGAGCGTCAAGATGCTTCTTGGAAAGACTCAAGGCAATGCCCTCGTGAAGGGACCGGCATGACTATACAGCGAGGGGCGCGCGAAGAGAAGTCCTGGCGTGAAACGATCGCGCCAAGGGATCTTTGATAGGATTCGGCCCCTGTCCCCGATAGCCGGAGTTCGGACTTGATCCTGAGGATGGCTCCTGGTAAAAGTGATGTGGAAAGGATGGGGAGGTGGCCATGAGTCAGCAACCTCTTGAACCCTTTGAGATCGTCTGTCCATGCTGCCGCGCGAAGCTCCGGATAGATCCGGAGCTCCGGGCATTGTTGTCGCATGAGCTGCCCCCGGAAGAACGGACGGTCAAGGATCTCAATCAGGCGGTGAAGGGTTTGCAGGCGGAGGCCGCGCAACGCCAAGCCAAGTTCGAGGAATCCTTCCGGGCCCAGAAAAGCAAGAAGGATGTCTTGGATAAGAAATTCCAAGATGCGCTGAAGAAGGCAAAGGACGAACCCATCACCAAGCCGATCCGTGACATAGATCTCGATTGAGGTTGGATAGCGCGGGTGCTGTGTGTGCGGAGATCGTCCGCACCTTCCAGCAAATGCGCTCTGGCGTAACCCTCCATCATTCGGCGAGTTGCGTTCAGCCTCGTCGTGACTGTATTCTTGGGTAGGGCTGTGAACTGTACCTGAGCCGTCGGCCTCGGATTGGCTGATGGGGAGAGGGTCTTTCTTCCTCTCGGGGGTGTGGTCTGGTCCTGGCCAGACGTAGCCCAGGCGTGGGTTTCCCATGAGTATCACCGTCGGCATTGATATCGGCGCCGTCAGCGTGAAAGCAGCGGTCCTTGGCGATCCGGAAGACCGCGCCGACTTGGAACGCCTCGCCGGTGATGGGAGATTCGCCTGGCTGTCAGCCCCCAGGCTGCTGCTGGTTTCCCACTATCGCCGGGCCCTGGGAGATCCCTTGGGAGTTGCCGAGGCGATGGTGGCTGCCGTGCAGAAGCACGTCCGCGACGTCTCGTGGGACCAAATGCTCGTTACCGGGCGGGGGGCCTCGCTGCTGCAGGATTGCTGGGGCCTGGATCGCGTGAATGAGTTCAAGGCCATCGCGGCCGGCGTGGGTTTCCTCCACCCGGAGGTGGCCACGGTGTTCGAGATGGGCGGGGAAACCTCTAAGTTCCTCCGACTGGATTGCGATCCCGCCTCTGGCCGGGTCAGCATCCTCGATTACGAAGCCAATGGTGACTGCGCGGCCGGGACCGGCTCGTTCATCGATCAGCAGGCCACGCGCCTGCGGTATGACGTGGAGGAAATCGGTACCATCGCCAGCTCAGCAGGCTCGGCGGCGCGGGTCGCAGGCCGCTGTTCGGTGTTTGCCAAGTCCGACATGGTCCACGCACAGCAGAAAGGCTACACCCCTCCCCAGATCCTGCGTGGGTTGTGCGACGCCGTCGCTCGGAACTTCAAGGGGAGCATCACCAAAGGCAAACCCGCGGTGTCCCCGGTGGTCTTCATCGGTGGTCTGGCCAGGAACTCGGGGGTGGTCCAGGCTCTGCGCGAGCTGTTCAGGTTCGATGATGCGCAGCTGTTTGTTTCCGAGGCGTACGCCTGGTTCGGTGCCATTGGTGCGGCGCTCCTGTGCGGCGATCACACCGTCCGGAAGATGACCAGCCCAGCGATCCTTCGGGGTGCGTCCCATTCCCCGACCGCGGGCGAGGGAGCCACGGCGACACCCCTCAGCCTCCAGAATGTCCTTCTCCTCCGGGACCGCGTTCGACCCGTGCGATTGCCTGAAAACGGCGAGGTTCAGGAGGCGTATCTGGGCGTCGATGTCGGCTCGGTCAGCACCAACTTGGTGGTGCTGAACGAGGCGGCCGAGGTCCTGCACGAGATCTACGTCCGAACCGAGGGGCGCCCCATCGAGGTGGTGACGGCCGGCCTCCAGACCATCACGGCCACGCTGGGCGATCGCATCCGCATCCGCGGGGTGGGCACCACGGGCTCCGGCCGCGAGCTGATCGGCGAGCTGGTGGGCGCCGATACCGTCAACGACGAGATTACGGCTCACAAGACCGGCGCCATGTACGTGAGTCAGACCCTCCTCGTCGAGCCCGTGGACACGATCTTCGAGATCGGCGGTCAAGACTCCAAGTTCATCTCCATCGACAATGGCGTGGTTGTGGACTTCGCCATGAACGAGGCGTGTGCCGCCGGGACCGGGTCGTTCCTGGAAGAGCAGGCCGAGCGGCTGGGGATCTCCATCAAGGATGAGTTTGCCCGCCTGGCCTTCCAGTCCAGACACCCGGTTCGTCTGGGCGAGCGTTGCACCGTGTTCATGGAACAGGACGTCAACGCCTGGCAGCAGCGGGGCGCCAGCCGCGAGGATCTCGTGGCCGGGCTGGCCTACTCCGTAGCCCTCAACTATCTGAACCGCGTGGTGCGCGGCCGGCGCGTCGGAAGTGTGGTCTACTTCCAGGGCGGGACGGCCTATAACGATGCCGTGGCGGCCGCGTTCGCCGGCATCCTGGGCAAGCGGATCATCGTCCCGCCGCACAATGGGGTGATCGGGGCCATCGGCATGGCGCTCCTGGCCAAGGAGAAGGTTCAGGGCACGGGACGATCCACGACCTTCCGGGGCTTCGACCTCGGGGTAGTGCGCTACTCCCTGCGCGAGTTTGTGTGCAAGGCCTGCAGCAACGTCTGCGACATGCAGGAGTTCACCGTCGAGGGGGTCAAGACCTATTGGGGCGACAAGTGCAGCGACAAGTTCCGCAAGCGGTCGCGCAGCGAGCGGCAACCGGTGATCCCCGACCTCATTGCCCTCCGCCGCCAGAGCCTGCTGCACGGGTATTCTGGGCCTATGGGGGTGAGGCCGCGGATTGGGATGCCGCAGGCCATGACCTTCCACGATCGGTTCCCGTTCTGGAAGGCCTTCATGGAGGAGTTAGGCTGCGCCGTGGTGCTCTCCGACGAGACGAACCGGAGGATTTCGCACGCCGGAATCGACCTGACCGTGGCAGAGCCCTGTTATCCGATCCGGGTGGCCCACGGTCACGTGCAGGACCTCCTGGAAAAGGGCGTGGATTGGATCCTCGTTCCGAACGTGATCAATGCCGAGCCGACCCCCGACGCAGTCGAGTCGCATATGTGCCCCTGGGCCCAGACGCTGCCGTTCGTCGTACGCAGTGTGCCTCGCCTGGCCGAAGTTCGTGATCGGATTCTGGCCCCCACGGTGCATTTTCGCCTCGGCGAAGAGCGTGTGACGCAGGAATTGCTTCCCCTGGGCGAACTCCTTGCCGCGGATCCAGCCCGCACGCGGAGGGCCGTGGCCAAGGGATTTGCCGCCCAGCGGATCTTCCAAGAGACGGTGGTGGCGGCCGGGCGTGAAGCCCTGGCGATCCTGGAGGCCACAGGAGAGCCGGGGATCGTCCTCGTCGGGCGGGGCTACAATGTCCACGATCGGGCGGTGAACCTGGATGTCCCCGGGAAGCTCAGAGACTACTACGGGATCAATGTCCTCCCGCTGGACTGCCTGCCGCTCGAAGGAGAAGACATCCGAGATGTGAACGACAACATGTACTGGCACTCGGGGCGCCGCATCCTGGCGGCGGGAAAGCAGGTGGCGCGCTACCCGAACCTGCACATCATCTACCTGACGAACTTCAAGTGCGGGCCGGATTCCTACATCAAACATTTCCTGGTAGATGCGTGCGGCAAGCCGTTCCTGAGCCTGCAGTTCGACGGCCACAGCAACGACGCCGGCATCATGACCCGGTGTGAGGCCTACCTGGACAGCAAGGGGATGCTTCGATGGTGGCAGACACGAATCCGGGCCTAAGGGACCGCCGGCTGTACCTGCCCCGCATGACGGACTGGGGCGCCGAGGCGGTAGCGGCCGCCATGCGCTCGATGGGGATAGAGGCTATGGTGCTGCCGCCGTCCGATGCTCGGACCATGGAACTCGGGGCCCGCCACCTGGGCGGAGAGGAGTGTCTGCCCGCCAAGGTCACGCTGGGGGACTTCCTCAAGATCGCCGAAACTCCCGGCTTCGACCCGCGAAGGACCGCCTTCATGATGCCCACCACGGAAGGGCCCTGTCGCTTCGGACAGTACGCCACCTACATTCGCAAGGTGTTTCGCGACCTGGGGTGCCCAGAGGTGCTGGTGATCTCGCCCACCAGCGGCGACGGCTACCAGCAGATGGGGAACCTGGGGCCGGCGCTGACCCGCACGGCGTGGCGCGGTGTGGTGGCCTCCGATATCCTGCGCAAGCTCCTGCTCAAGACGCGACCCTACGAACTGAATCCGGGAGACACGAACGCCGTCTATGTGCTGTCCTCGCGGGAGCTGTGCACCATCCTGGAGAGGCCCGCACGCCGCCATCGCGAGCGGCTGGACGCGCTGGTGCACGCCCTGACTCGGATCCGCGACCGGTTCCGAGCCATCCCTGCGCGATACGAACGAGGCCGACTCCTCATCGGGATCCAGGGGGAGATCTTCTGCCGGATGAACGAGTTCAGCAACGAAGACCTCATCCGGCATCTCGAGGCCTGCGGGGGCGAGGCCTGGCTCTCCGACATCTCCGAATGGGTCTGGTACTGCAACAACGAACAAGAGCATCTTTTGCGGCGGGACGGGAAGCGCTTCTCCTTTACCATGCTGGGAGCGAAGCTCCGGGACCACGTCCAGCATGCTGACGAGATGGCGCTCCGCAGGCTCTTCGCGGAGGATTTCATCGGATACGAGGAACCCGAGGACATCGAAGAAGTTCTGCGGGCAGGAGACCGATACCTTCCGCAGTCGGGAGCAATGGGGGAGATGGTCATCTCGGCAGGGAAGGTAGACTACTATTTCCGCAAGGGAGCGGACGGTATCATCGACATCAGCCCGTTCTCCTGCATGAACGGCATCGTGTCCGAGGCCCTGTATCCCCGTCAGAGCCTGGAGCATGCCAGGATCCCCATCAGGAATTTCTACTTTGACGGGAAAGGCGGGGACATCACGCGGGAGCTCGAGATCTTCTTGGAGCTGGCTCGGGACTACCAGCACCGAAAGCCGCATGCCCGGCGCTATCCCGCCTGCTTTTCCTGATCCTTCCCGACTTTCACCTTTGAGGAGGAGAGCATGGGGGACGCATCGGTTGCGCGGGAAAAGCCCGGATTTCGCCGGCGAAAGATCCTTGTCCAGCCTGGCTATCAGTTGCGTGTAGCGGCAACGATCCTGGTTCTCATCCTGGCGTACTCTTGGCTGCTCGGCTTTCTCGTCTTCTATCCCCTGCACCTGCAGTTCAGCTCGGCGACGAGCCGTGAGGAACAGTTCTGGCTCGCCCGTGAGATCATCGATCTGCACAAGCGGTTCTGGCCCAGCGTGCTGGTGGTGGGGGTTCTCGTCGCGGTTCAGTCGATCTTCGCCACGCATCGGGTGGTGGGCCCTGCCTATCACCTTCGCCGCATCATGGAAGGGTTCTCAGCAGGCGAGTACGATATGCGCGCCCATCTGCGCCGGTGGGATCGGCTGAGGGAGCTCGAGGCGGCTGTCAACACCCTGGGTGAGGCACTGCTGCGGCGCAAGAACGCGCAGCAGGAGTGTGTGTCGCGGCTGCAAGGGGCGGCGGCTGTTCTGAAAGGGGGGGTGTCCGGACCGATCCCGGCGCCCGAGGTCCAGGAGGCGGTGGAGGAAATCGGACGAGTTGCCGCTGATCTGGCGAAAGACGACTGAGGGGAGAGTCTTCCGATGGCTCGGGAGGAAGGCTCTGGGCGTGGCCGAAAAAGGACTCACGCCCGTCGAGCCCTTGATCGCGCTCGCCATCGCGGGTATCCTACAGGTACACGTACACGATTCCCGCCTATCCGGTGAACCAAAGCAGATGCGTTCGCTGGTTCTACCTGGATCAGGCAGGCAGGATCCGCGCCGGGACGGGATCGGCGGGGCCCTGGAGTCCTCTGGCATCTTAGACCGCCCAATACTCGCAGGTGGGGGTACGGACAATGACCGAATCCTTCTCTCCACTCGTGATCGAAGATCTTCCGCCCGGGCTTCGGCAGCCGATCCTGTTGGCGGCTTTCCAAGGCTGGAACGACGCCGCCGAGACCGCCACCTCGGCAGCCCGCATCCTTTGCAAGTCCTGGTCGTCGCGGCGGATCGGGGAGATCCTTCCGGAGGAGTTCTACCATTTCGGTCTGACTAGGCCGGAGGTCCGGATTCGAGAGGGTTCGCAAACGCGGGAGATTCGTTGGCCAGCCAACGAGTTCTTCCTGTCCCGAGAGCCATCCCTGCCCCGGGACGTGATCGTGCTGCTGGGCATCGAGCCGCATCTGAGGTGGAAGACGTTCTGTGGTCACATCCTGGAGGCAGCGCGTCGAGCTGGGGTGGCCTTGGTGATTACATTCGGAGCGCTTTTGACTGACGTGCCTCACACACGGCCTGTTCGAGTTAGCGGCGTGAGCACGGATCGCGAGCTGGCCGCGCGGCTGCAGACTGGCCCGACGCGGTACGAGGGTCCGACGGGAATCGTAGGCGTGCTGAACGATACGTGCCGGCGTGCCGGGCTTTCCGTCGTCAGCCTGTGGGCGAACGTTCCCCACTATGTCTCCGAGGTCAGTAATCCCCACGCCGTCCTAGCCCTGCTGCGCCGCGTCCTCAACTTCCTCGACTGGCACATGGACCTGGGCGAGTTGGAGACGGCGGCCGCGGAGTTCGACCGTCAACTCGATCGCATCGTCTCGCAAAAGCCTGAAGTAGCGCGATACATCGAAGAGCTGGAGCGCCGGCATGCCAAAACCGAGGCTGCGGAGGGAGAGTTCATCGGCGAAGTTCCCGGCGCCGCTCAGCTCATCCGGGAGGTAGAGGATTTCCTTCGCGAACACCGGAGGGAAGAGGGGCAGAAGTGAGGCGGGGAGATCGACGAGCGCGTCGGGCTGCTTGCAAGCGGGCCGGACCAGGGGGTGACTTGGCCGTTATGGGTGGCTTCCTGGTGAAAATACAATCCCTTTCATGCCTTCAAGAAATGACCAGTAGAGAGTCCGGGCATCGTTTTTTTCGAGCACAATCTCTAAAGATGTAAAGGGTTTTCCCCATACGGCATGCCATGCCGTTAGGACCGGGCGGGTCAGATACCATTTGGCCGGATATTGGATGCTCCAAAGCGATGAGATCATGTCTGTCGGTTTGGACCTTACGGAGATCGATATATTTTCTTCCAAAACGAGGGTATAATTCGTGGGCATGTCCTTCAGTTCCAATGTCTCTATACTGAATTGTTCGCCGTCATTCCTACTTCTGGGCTTTATCATTCCGCGTTTCAAAGAAAACAACGCGCTCTTTTTGATCAGGGAGGCTGCTTTTGCTACTGAAGCGTTTCCCCAGAGACGGAGCGTTTCTATTTTCAATTCTCTGAAAACCAGCCCTCTTGCTTTCAGGTGGATCTTTTTGTCCTTGAGATCAAAGATAAAATAGATATGGGGGGTTTCTGCAATTCTTAGCTCTGTCTCAAGCAGTTGGTTTTCATACGTAATGGAGTCTTTCCCTATACTGACTGCATCAGCAGTCATCAGAGGGATAAATAGAACGGGAATCCATCTCAAACAGTTCATCAGTAAATGTATAACTTCGTGCCGATATCCGCCGCCGTATAAACTGCTTTGAGGTCATCATCCCCCAGTCTCACGCAGCCATGTGTCACGTTCCTGCCCAGGAGCCTTGTATATAGGGTTCCGTGGATGAAATAGGAATTACCGAAACCCATCGCATAATCTCCCAAAACGCCCTCCTCCAGCCGATCCGTGACCTTCGTCGGTATGGCGCTGCCTTCCTCTATGAATGCCCAGTCTGGCCTTCTCCAGACAGGGTGGTGCTTCTTTGCCTGGATCGTATATTCTCCCCTCGGCGTATCGAATACCCATTTCCTCTGTCCGTTGGGCTCTATCAGGATATTGCCGCTTCCGCTCGAGACAATTGCCTCGCGGATCACCCTTTTGTTATTCCTTAGATAAAGGATGTTTCTGGCAGTATCTATAACGATGTACACCCCTTTGGGGGAGAGGCCTTTAAGGCTGTCTTTAAGGAGCCTGTTTCTTGTTCTAAGTTCGTCAGGGCGTTCATCTCCGGCGTTTCCTGCTAATGAGCGGGCCCCGTCGCCTGAGACATTCCGCGAAGCAATATAGAATCCCGCGACCTCAACACCAAGGAATATCGTAAGGAAGATGAATAGACTCTTAAAGAAATGTTTCTTGTACTTCATGTTTCACAATCCCTCTAAAGCAGAGGATATATCGTTGTCATCGTCTGTCGAACCTACGATGGTCACATTTGTCCCCACATCGACCATAGCAAAAATCTCATCCATGTGGTCGTTATCCAGGGCAATACAGCCATAGGTCATGCCGTCTTTCCCCCCGCCGTGAATCTCAACCCGACCTCCGATCCCTACAGAGCGGGGTATTTTTCCTCTTTTCTTGGCAGAAACAAACATGTCCTTGTCGTCTTCGTTCGGGTAATTGATCAACAGGGCCTTGTAGTACTTGCTCATGGAAAGTTTTCTGACGATCCAGTATTTCCCTTCCGGGGTTGCACGATCCCCTGCGTGGAGCTTGGAGGATGAACCATTCCGGCCGATGGCGATTGGGTAGCTCTTGAATAAAGAGCCGGTCTGGTACAGGATCAGTCTGCGATCAATCTTGCTCACGACAATCGCGACGCTTCCCCGGTTTCTTGATTCCGAAACAGTCTCCTCGACCCATCTTCGCCACTTTGCGATCTGGGTTTGATCGGTATACCTTGTAAAGATGGGGGCCAGGGTCTCTTGAGCATCTCCCAGGTAGCCGTTCAGCCGGTTGAATCGTTCCTGGGCAGAATCGAATTCTCCTTTCTTGTGCAGGAGGTCAGCCTCGATCAGTGCTACCCCCGCCTTTGTAAGGGTTCGCCTCGCAAGGTAGCCCTCATTGACCGTGGAGGCCAATCGCCCAAGCTTCTCTATCCTGGCTTGAGCGGCAGCTATCTGCCTTTCGACGCCGGAGGCCCTTGAATCCTTCCGGTTCTGAATCGCAATGCGGAGTCTTTCGCCTTCTTTCAGGAGTGCCCTGAGTTCAGCTTGCACATATCCATAGTCTCGAAAGAGGAAAAACTTGGAGCTCTCTCTGATCAGGTCGTCCTTTGCCTTTCGGAGGGCAAACTTGTAGCTTTGGTATTCTTGTGGGGCATATTGTGGACCACCTGTCCCCCAGAGGTCGTGTTCCAGGATCTCTGCTTGCTTTACCTCCCGGGGGATAGGTGGTCCGGTACATCGAAAGAACAATAGACTGAAAATCCCCAGAAGAACAAATCGATGAGATGCCTTCATTGAAAGGGGATTAGGCTATTTCTTCGCTTTCTTCGCTGCCGCTACCTTCTCCATGGCCTTCTTGACCTGGTCCGATACGGCCGCTGCCTTCTCGCTTATCGCCTTTGCCTTGTCCGCCGCAGGCCTGTAATCTTCGGCTGCCACCAGCTTCCCTACCTCCGCGAGGCCCTCTTCAAGGCCTTTGACATCCGCCTTCATCGCCTCGATCTCGGCCCTTGATTCCTTTCCAGCGGGAGCCTTTGCAAGGAGATTCTTGGCCTTATCCACAGCTCCCTTTGCGGCATTCTGGGCCGCTGTCGCATTATTCTTGGCCTGTTCCTTTTTCGCCGCGATGGTGGGCTTGAGGGCATCGGCATCGGCTTTGAGCTTTACGAGCATCTCCTTTGCCTTATCGTAGCTCTTGAACCACTTCCCTTCCTGGGCTTTGATCTCGTCATTGGCTGCTGAAAGCCGATCATTGAGCTTCTTCAAGTCCTCTGGGGCATATTTCTCTGCTCCTGCGGCGGCCGCCCCCTGGATCGAAGCCTTTGCCGCATCGAGTTCCTGTGCAGGCGGGCTTCCACAACCTGCAAACATAAACACAACCGCGATCGCCAGGACAAAATACCCCATCTTCTCTTCCTCCTTTTTGGAATTTTCGGTGACGCCCTCTATCCGATGGATAAACGAGAGAGCATATGGTATCTCTTCCATTGCTCGGCTGGACTGTCCCTCCTGGGCAGAGAAATGAGCCCCTACGCCATCAACATAATAAATACTACGACTACGCAGATGAGTCAACCTCCCGTCACGCGATCTCCAGGCCGGCTTTGCCTACCGCCCCCCTCTGGCGGTTCGGCCACTAGGCGGCCGAGGGGAAAGGCGAGCAGCTTGCCGGTTGTATCCCTGAACTGCAGACTGGGTGGCAGGTCCGCGGGGCGGTTCGTATCGTCTTGGACCGTAATCGTCAGGCGCTCCATGACGTTACGCAGGTGCCGGACGCTCCCAGGCCAGTCGTAGCTGATGAGCAGCCTGGCGGCTTCGCGGCTGATGCGTTTTTGATGGCGGTGGTGCACCTGGGACAAGATGCCTATTGGCTTAGCTCACACGCCCCCTCGCCGGTCATCATAAGCCCGTGTCGGAACAAAACCGGTAACTTGCGTTCATGCAAGAATAGATTCCGAAACTTTGAGCCACAACGAACCCTGCACCAAACGCGCGTTGACACCGTCCGGCGGCTCTGTTACGGTACGGACGATTTGAGGACCCCGCCATGACTGAGACGATTCGAGATCGTCTGCTCCGGGTGCAGGACCGAATCCGCGCCGCCGCGTCGCGGGTGGGCAGGGACGCCTCTTCGGTGACGCTTGTGGCCGTGAGTAAGACCGTGCCGGTGGAGGTTATCCGCCTGGCCTTGTCGGCCGGGGTCACCATCCTCGGAGAAAACCGCGTCCAGGAGGCGCGCGAGAAGATCGCGGCGCTCGCCGGGCAGGCGACGTGGCACCTGGTGGGACACCTGCAGACCAACAAGGCAAAGCTTGCAGTCCGGCTATTCGACCTGATCCACTCACTCGATTCGCTGAAGCTGGCGGAGGTCCTTGACCGGCACGCAGAACAGGCGGGCAAGCCGGTCCGATGTCTGGTCGAGGTAAACCTGGGCGGCGAAGAGAGCAAGAGCGGGACGAGGGAAGATGATGTTCGGCCTTTGCTGGAGGCGGCGGCCAGCCTGCCCCATCTTGCGATCGAAGGCTTGATGGCCATCCCGCCCTACCTGCCAGATCCCGAGCAGATCCGACCGTATTTCCGCTGCCTGCGAAGTCTCCGAGACAGACTGGCCGGGGAAGGGTTTCCGCTGGCCGAGCTCTCCATGGGCATGACTCACGATTTCGAGGTGGCCATCGAAGAGGGCGCGACCATGGTGCGGATCGGCACCGCGATCTTCGGGCCTCGATTCGGTTGAAGGAGCTGAGGGAGGTGCGTCATGCAAATCTTCCTGGATACGGCCGACGTAAGGGAGATTCGTGAACTGGCCAGCCTGGGCCTGGTGGACGGGGTGACAACCAATCCGTCGCTGGTTGCAAAAGAGGGGCGACCCTTTCGGGACATCGTGGAGGAAATCCTCCGAATCGTGGACGGTCCCATCAGCCTCGAGGCGGTGAGCACTGACTTCCAGGGCATGGTGGCCGAGGCGCGGGATCTGGCGAGGATCCACTCCAATGTGGTGGTGAAGATCCCGTTGATTGCGGACGGTTTGAAGGCGGTCAAGCAACTGGCGCCCGAAGGGATCAAGACGAATGTCACCTTGTGCTTCTCGCCGAGCCAGGCCCTGTTGGCGGCCAAGGCGGGAGCGACCTATATCAGCCCCTTCGTCGGTCGGCTGGATGATATCAGTCAGGTGGGAATGGACCTGGTGCGGCAGATCGTGACGATTTACGCGAACTACGGATACCCGACCAAGGTCCTGGCCGCGAGCCTGCGAAACCCGGTGCACTTCCTGGAGGCTGCCATGGCGGGCGCTCACGTGTGTACCCTGCCTCCGGCAGTCCTGCGGCAACTGATAAAGCATCCACTGACCGACATCGGCCTCGAAAGATTCCTGGAGGACTGGAAGAAGGTTCCCAAGGCTTCGTGAGCGGTTTGCCACGGATCGCTGCTTTTCCACCGCTGGTTGACCGCATCTTGTGAACCGCTGGAAGAAAGGGTGTGGCGTCGGCCCGGAGCCGTCCGCTGGGTGTTCGATGGCCAGTCGGAGCGGCATCTCGTTTTTCCGTGGCGAGGTCCCCGCATGCAGCGGCGCCGCAAAGAGAAGTTGGAGTATGTGATCCAGTCGGTAGATCATGCACTGGACATCCTCGAAGCCTTCAACTATCAGGAAGAAGAGCTCGGAGTTACCGAGCTCTCACACAGGCTCAATCTACATAAGAACAACGTCTTCCGCCTCCTGGCCACGCTGGAGACTCGCGGGTACATCGAGCAGGATAGCAGAACGGGCAATTACCGCCTGGGCATCAAGATCTTCGAGGTGGCCAACGTCTTCCTGCATCACCTCGGCCTCAGACGCCAGGCCCGGCCGGTCCTGGAAGAGTTGGTCGCGAAATGTAACGAGACCGCCTACCTCGCCGTAATCGACGGCGTGGATGTGGTCTATGTGCTGATGCACGAGACCAGCCATACGGTTCGCGTCATCCCACGTTTGGGTCACCGGCTTCCCGCCTATTGCACGGCTTCGGGAAAGATCCAGATTGCCTACGAGTCGCAGGACCGGCTTCGAGAGCTCTTCAAGGACCGGCCGCTAAGGAAGCGCACCCCCAATACTATCGCCGACTTCGACCAAATGCTGGCGCACCTCGCCGAGGTGGCTCGTGAGGAGTTTGCGGTTGACGACGAGGAACTCGAGGAGGGGGTCCGCTGCGTCGCTGCCCCGGTGAGGGACTATTCTCACAAGGTCGTGGCGGGCATCGGGCTCTCGGGTCCGGTTTCGCGGTTTTCGCCCGAGCGGATTCGGGGTGAACTGGTTCCGCTGGTCAAAGAAGCGGCAGCAAAGCTCTCTCAGCGATTAGGATACGAAATCCCCAGGGAAGTTCTCAGCTGATGCCAGGAGGAAACCGTCCTCATCCTCGAAGGCCTGGCCTGCTCAACCCCGCTGAAGCCCTACCCAGCCCTTCCCCCCGCTATGATCCGTTCACCTGGGACAGGAATGGGGGCGGCACAAGGATGATGGACGGGACCTGAGAGGTCGGGCCATGGAGCGTCGGGTGACGGCGGTTGAAACGCGTGGCGGTGCAGGAGGAGCGTATGAGGATCGCACGTGTGGAGGGGTTACGCCTGTATCCCAAAGCCGTGAAAGAGGCGTGGGTGGACGACGGGTACGTGTGGCCGAGTCGCCCGCCTTCCTTTCTCGTCAAGGTGACGGCAGAGGATGGCAGGTACGGCGTGGGCGAGGCGTCGAGCCAGGAGTGGTATCTGGGCGAGACGGCCGACCAGATGGCCGAGTTGTTCCGGATCTACGACAGGGCCCTCAAAGGGGCGGACCCGGCGAACTTCGCCCTGTGTCACCACCGCATGGAGGCAGCCTACGGCGGCGGCATGCCTGGTGGGCGCACGGCGCGCTCGGGCGTGGACATGGCGCTGTATGATCTCGTGGGCAGGGCGCGCGGGGTACCGGCTTACATGCTCTTGGGTGGCGGCTACCGCACCGACTTCGAAATGCTCACGAACCTCTATCACAAGACGCCAGAGGCGATGGCGGCCGCCTGCCGCGACTTCGTCAAGCGCGGGTTCACAGGGTTGAAGGTCAAGGTTGGAGACGTGGTGTTGGTCAAGGGATGGAATCGCGATCATGTGCTGGCAGAACTGGCCAAGCTTGACGCTGCGCTCGATGCTACACCTCGCGATGTCTACATCGATGCGGATGCCAACCAGGGTTGGGAAAGCGCGCAGTGGACGGTGACGCTTCTGCGGCGTTACCAGGGCCGGGACCATCTCTCCATCGAGCAGCCCCTGGCCCATGCCGACCTCGATGGGCACGTGCACGTGCGCCGCGCGGGGATCGTTCCCGTCATCCTCGACGAGTCTGTGTGGTCGGCCAAGGCCATGCTGCAGATCGCGCGCATGGGGGCGTGTGACCGCATCGTCCTGAAGCTGAACCGTCTGGGCGGCTTCTTCGAGTCCATGAAGGTGATCGCGATCTGCGAGAGCGCGGGCATCGGCGTATCGGTGGATACCAATCCCTACACGCTCGTTGGCGACACGGCCTGCTGCCACGTCGCTGCGGCGATCCGCACACCGTACCCCGTGGATTGCGAGGGTCACCTCTCATTCCTGGACTGGGGGCCTCACGCCTTCGTGACGGGCGGCATCACGATACGGGACGGTCGCGCGAAGCTGCCTGAGGCGCCGGGCCTGGGGGTGGACATCGACTGGGATGCCCTGGCAAGACACCAAGAGGCGGGGTACCAGGGAGAGCGCTGATTCCTATTTCTGCAGTGCCGTGACGGGCTTGAGCCAGGTGTCAGCGAGGGTGTACCCCTCGGGCAGTGGGTCGTCGGGGTCGAGACCATAGTGTCCGATGTCCGTGAGATAGCCCCGGCCCGCCACGGTGGTCACAACAGCGGGCCTTTTCCCTACCCTGGTTGTGCCAACCACCTCGGCGAAGAAGTGCGTCCCGATGATGGAGGTGTGATCGAAGAGCTGGCCCTTCCGGATCTGCTTGCGCGCGTGGAGCACGGCGAGGCGAGCTGAGGTGCCGGTGCCGCAGGGCGAGCGATCGATGCGCCCGGGCGAGACGACGACCGCGTTCTTGGCGGTGAGGCCGTTCCCTTTCCTCTTCAGCGGCCCCATAAACTGGGTGATGCTGATGCCGCGGATCTCGGGGTTCTCAGGGTGGATGGCCTTGAGCTGCTCGCGCGCAGCCTGGCGGAGCTTCTCGCCCATGTCACAGATGTCGCGGGCCTCGTCGGGGGTGATGGCAAAGCCGAGCCTCGCCGCATCGACCATGGCGAAGTTCATCCCGCCGTAGGCCACGTCAACCACCGCCGTCCCCACGCCTTTCACCTCGACAGGCGCGTCGAGGTGGTGCACGAACGAGGGGACATTGCGGAACTTCACC
>Ga0315314_1002123_pt1 | contig 16670 bp, 29 predicted proteins | sample TDP9_MG_FD_203631 | JGI IMG/M metagenome (GOLD analysis project Ga0315314, IMG submission 203631) | Freshwater sediment microbial communities from Lake Towuti, South Sulawesi, Indonesia - TDP9 | ecosystem: Environmental > Aquatic > Freshwater > Lake > Sediment | place: Indonesia: South Sulawesi...
GTTTAGTGTTGGATGTTGGTGAGTGGGTGACTGTGGCCATCATGGTCTTTGGGCTTCTGGGTGTGCTGGTCTGGGTGGTTAAGGCTCACGCCAGGGCTTTGGACGCGTCCATAGAGGCTGGAGCTTAGTTACAGGTGTAACAAGTTTCATGGGAGGTGATGGTGATGAGTGAAGGCGTCTTTGAGTGCACCAAGAAGATTACTGAGCCTTGCTCCTTGCACCCTATGGATTGTCCTAACTGCGTGAATGGTGCCGTATGTGGGATGAGGGCCATAATGGAGGCGCGTCCAGACATCATTAAGAGGTGCAGGTTTTTCCGCAAAAAGAGTTAAGAGGGAATTCCCCCAAATATGGATTAGGTGAGTGTGATGGTTAAGAGCGCGTCTAGGCGTTCAGATCACTACGATAAGAAGCTGGATGGGGACGTGTGGAACCTGCGGATCACGGAGATGAAGGACATGATGGTGGACCAGGTGCATGACGCGTATGGGGTCCAGTTCTTCATCGAGTCGAAGGTCAAGGACTACCTGGAAGGGATCGGCTTTTACGGGATAGTGCAGCATCACTACATGAACTTTGCCCAGGCTCTATGGGCCAGGAGCCGAAGTTTCACCGGTCAAACCTTGCGCCTTGAGGCGGAGATTGAGGCTGATAAGTGGCTGCGTAGGGGCCTCCTGGCCACGCATCTGATCCGCATAGCCACCTTCTTTGGCATAGACCTGTCTGGCTGGCCTTAAATGATCGTGAAATTTAAGGGTGTAGAGCTGGCTGTCATAATCTCAAGGCGTGACATAGTTATCACCTTTGGGACTATCTACCACCATGTTGCCTATGGTTTTAAGAGCTGGGCTGACGGTGACTGGCTGCACACCCTCCACCTCCGTTCAAGTAGGAAAGACGACCCCCTGAGGAATTATCACTGGTTCTCATGGGGCCATAGGGCTGATCCTTAATTGGCGCGTCTGGGCTGGATGGTTCCCCTGCTGGGACTCAGATTCTCTCCTCAGCATACTCAGACATACGTTTAGCTTGGCACACTTGGGGAGCCCAGAAACCCGGACCGCGTCACCGCAAACCTTTTTAGGAAAATAGGGAAATAGGGAATTGGGCGAGAGGCGGGAGCTGAGAGACGAGAACCGGATGAGGTCGTGAAGGGGATAAACCCCCTTTGTTTCCGCCCGCCCCCTTTCTGACGCGTCGCTGACATGGATTTTTTCTCTATATCCGACCTTCATAAACCCTTTATACTTGGAGTGTTACAGGTGTAACATGAGGGAAAGGCGATGGTTGTGATAAAACTGCCCTATCGCAGTACCATCAAGACCAATGCCATCACGCAATGCCATGTTCTGTTTCCCGATGGGACGGAGTTAAAGCCCGTCTACGAAGCAAGATCAGGGACAGGGGCGCACGGCGAGGATGTCTACGAGATCGACCAGACCGTCTACGTGGTCGAATACAACGAGGGACCCAGAAGGACACGAACACACCTTCAATCCCAACGTTTACCCCAAAACCGTCTTGGACTTCCTCGATGCCTACTACCCAGATTGGAGATATTGGTAAAGTCTCCAATCCCCCCTCTTTTTCTGTCCCACCATGGATTTTCGTTCTATATCGGTTCTTCATAAACGCTTTATATAGGGTATGTTACAGGTATAACATGAGGAAAGAAGGTGAGAAGGATGGGAGAAAGAGAGATTCGGGTCCAGGAGTTCACGGAGTATAAAGTGGCCTGGCTGGAGTGCCCTAAATGTGGCGCAAAGCTGGACCTCATTCACCGTGAAACCCCACGTAAGAGAAAGCCATCTCATCGTCTTGAGCCGAAAATGGGTGGTGATGAGTGATGGAAGGTATGGTCTGGATTGTGGACTGGGACATTCCCAGCGATTCGGCTGCGAAGAGGGTCCGATTTTACCGGGCTCTTAAGAAGTTGTGGGTGGCTCATGAGGGGGGGCAGGAGATGAGCACCCAGAGCGTCCTAATCACCGAGGATCCCGGATTTGCCAAGGACGTGTATGGCTTGGCTAAGGCCTTTGGCGTGGCCCACATCTACGAGGCGCGTCAAATAGAGTGATACAGGTGTAACGTCATGTACGTCGACAACCTTCCCGAAGAGTGTTATGAGGGGGAGCATGCGTGGACCGAGCCTGAAGAGGTCGACAAGGAGCATCACCTTTGGCACAGGGAATGCAAGCGTTGTGGAGAAGTGGAGGAGGATTTCCTTTTCGTAGAGTATTGGCCCCAGAAAACCATGACTATTAAAGGTAAGAAGTACAGGGCCCTCAAGGCTTGGGGTAACATCAGCTTATGCTCCAAATGTGGCAAGGTAATCTTCGACTGCCCCCTGATCCTCTGGGATTCGAAGGATACATCAAAGGCGGTCACCTTCCACATAGAGTGCGCCCAAAAGCTCAACCTTTTCCAATAAGAGTAGCGTTACAGGTGTAACATCCCATGATCGAGGAAAAACGCGCCCTCTGGGACGTATGCGAATTCTCCATAGAGATCAAGGTCCCAGGAATCAAGGAGGGAAGGCTCTGCCAAATAGATGGCTCCTACTGTCCACACCCCAACAACCCAGAGATCAGAGATAAATGCCCAGCATACAGGGACTACAAAGAAGGAAGGATCACAGAGTTCAAGAGGAAGTCCCGTCCCCGTGCCCCCCCACCCACCCCTCCCAGGATCCGGGACGCGCCCCCATGAAAAGGTCCACCGTAAACAGTTTACTAATCTATAACGACACCCCCCTCCAGGGGCCATTAAGATAGATTAGTGAGGTAGTAAAGAAGTAAGAGTGTAGAGGAGAGTATACATAGATAGTAGGATCAGAGCAGCACTTCGTAGAACTTAGATCGACAGTTTGTCGAACAGGTTATCTGAGGGGGTGTTCACTTCGTTCTCTGTGACCGTTGGCATCAGGTTATCCAATGGGTCTACCACACTTGTCTCGCGCGCGTGGGGCTGTGGGTTGGGACGCGTCGGGGGAGATCGTGGTGGTGGTGTTGGGTTGCCTGTTGCCCATGTTGTTGATGATCCTAGCTGAGGCTCTTTTTGACTATGCGTTAGACTTTCTATTCGTTACACCTGTAACCTCTCATGCAATGTTCCTGGTGTCTATGTGTCTGTCTCTCAATACTCTCCTTCCTTTATACCCTAACTAATCTATCTTAATGGCTTAGGTTGCTGGATCCTACGTTTCTACGAGTAATTTTTATATGGATCCTGTTTACTAGTAGTTCCGGGAACGGTGGGAGGTGGTTGTGTTGAGTGTGCAGAGGGATTTGGAGCGGGTTAGGGATGTGTTGAAGGAGTTGGCTAAGCGCCCTGACTGTGCTGAGTTGACGGGTTTTAGCCAATGGGCCGTGCGGAGGTGGGTTGAGACGCTGGAGCGGGTGCTTAAGCGGTACGGGAAGGAGGCGAAGCGCGTGAGGAAGTATTACCCATAGGAAACGTTTTTACGAGTAGAAACAGGGTGACGCGCCTATGGACTGGTTGGGTGATGTTACAGGTGTATCATAGTGGGGATGGAAAGGACTAAATGCCTAGAGTTATTAAACTGTTTACAGAGGGATTGATGTGGTTAAGAGTGCGGAGTGGCGTAGGCGGAAGTATGAGGCTGGCGTGAACCCGGACGTGATCGGTAAGCGTTTTGGGCAGGTTAAGCCTGGGATGGTACGCCAGGAGAGTACGTATTTTCCGCAGATCGCCCTGGTTGAGGCTGAGGTTAAGCGCATAGTGGAGGCTGCGGGGATCCCGAGTTATGAGGTGGCCCAGTACGTGAATGTGGGGCGCGTGTGTTACAGCATAGCCAAACGTTTTAGCCAGGCCACGCGGGACCTGGAGGCGCAGAGGGTAGTGAACCATTGGGCGGCGAGGGGCTTGGATGGGCCTTTACTGGCGCAGGCCTGCAGGGCTGGAGGCTGTGAGGTTGTGGAGCCCAGTGCGGTGTGTTATAACCCTTGCGCGCATGCTTCGGATAAGCATGATGCTACGGTGCTGGACACCATTGTGAAGTGGATCGCTGCAAACATAGGGAAAGTGTCCTTGGATGACCTGCTCGGCAAGTGGAAGGTCATCATCATCCCGACCAACGCAGGACACTCCACAAGCCACGCCGGGAGCGGAGGAGCCACGTCCTCACTGTTCTACATCATCGTTTCCACGGGGACAACGGCGAACAGCCGGGGCTTGGTGTACGCCTACGTCTATGCCCTCAACAGTGGCGACAGGGCAAGGCTTGCCATAGACTACAGCAAAGGGCTTGAATGGGAGTTTAGCGTCACGAGGGATAACAGTGACGCTCAGAGTGTGGCGCGGGTTCAGCTCAAGCAGGTGAGCACTGAGGGAGCCCTAGCGGACGTGGGCTTAGGGCTTGAGATAAACAATTATGCGGTTCTGGGAGAGGCCTATGGGACCGCAAGACAGACCGTGAGTTTAGGGACCCTCACGGAGGATCGGTCATGGCACGTTAAGATCGTGTTAGTGCCTGGCGTCAGGGTTGATTTCTGGGTGAACGGCGTCTTGACTGGAACCCTCACAGGCACGGCTGTGCCTACAGGCGTCTTGGTGAGCAGCTTTGTGGTCTACAGCATAGTTAACGGTGCTGCGGGTGGAGTGAACGCCTACATGAGTATGGGCAACATCAAGATCATTCAGGAGTGGTGACGCGTGAAGAGGGCTGACTGGGGCCGCGTCAAGCGGGGTAACCGCCTCATCTACGCGGACGAGTATGAAGGCGTGTTCCAGGCCAAGGTTTTGGAGGTGGACATCCGCCTCTACGAGCCTGGGGAGCCCTCCAGGTACGGATATCCCTATGGAAAGACTGAGGAGACCGGCTCCGTCAAGATCGAGTTTGAGGTGGACCGCGTAAAACAGGAGCGCATAGAGAACCTGGCCAACCTAATCCCCTACGGACCTGAAAAGCTCCGGATCCTCGAGGAGGATTTCAATAACCTGACCGAGGCCAGGGCCACGGTGACCGCGTACCAGCAGGTTTTTGTGGGACGAGTCAGGGAGTGGAAGGAGCTTTAACTATGCCCACAGACGTGGCCAAGGCCATCGCCAAGTACAGGCGTAAAACCCTCTTTGTGAGGCTTAACCGGGTGCTGCGGGAGGTTCAGACCGCGCATAAAGGCCTAGTGCTGGATCAGACCGTCACAGCTCAGGGAGAGATAGCCCTCAACCAGGCCAAGGTACGCGATATCCTGGACGCGTCAAACCTTTACGCTGATCAACGCCACCAGTACTGCGCCTACGCCCTGGCCCTAGACAAATCCCAGAGGGAGATGGTCTGGATGGTGGACCTAACCCGGGAACATCAGATCCTCCGGGACAGGTTTGAGAGGCGTGGCCTGGACCCTGAGGTTCTGGACCAGATTGACAAGGTCATGATCCGCAAGAAGACGCTTTAACTTTAACCTGTTACAGGTGTAACGTATGGGAAAGCGGGCTGGAGGATATACAGCAGCTGAGGCAGAGGCCCTCATCCCTATTGTGGCGAAGAGGCTAGCCCTAGAGGCTGTGGATCTGGTTATATCCTTAGATACTCACCCAGTTGACAGCCAAGCTGTGGAGCGTAGGATGTTCAGCCTAACCGGGCAAACAGGATACTTAAGGATGCTCTGTCATACTGTGTGGAGAGGGAAGGCATTAGAGGGCCGGGCAGTTAAGAAAGCGGTATAGATACACGCCTCTATTTTTAAGGGTAAGGCTTTTATACGCCCTGAAAATGAAACCTTTACACATGGAGAGATAAGCCATGCGAGACGCATATAACAGATTGCAGAAGTACTCCAGCAAGATGGACCCCGACTCCATCAAGCAGCGTTTCACAGACCACGTGGCCAACATGGTGAATCAGGAGGAGTCGATTTTCGGTGAGCTCGTCCTCATCGAATCTAAGGCTAAGGCGGTTCTTGAGCTTGCGGGGATTCCCACCATTCAAATCCCCTTCTACCTAGACTTTGCCCGCCAGTGCTACAAGTACTTCAAGAAGTTCTCTCAGGTGACGAGGACCCAAGAGGTAAATTACTGGTGGACTCACTGGGTGAGCCGAGGCCTGAACGGAACAGTCTTGGCCAGCATCGCGGAGCTCTGTGGCGTAACCATAACCGGCTACCTGTAGGCCGGTCCATACCCCCCCCTTTTTTTGGAGGCTTGATCAACATGGTAAAAACGACCTACCGGCTCAAGGAGAAATACAGGAACTGGAACGTGTGGCAGGGTTATGGCCCAATGGGAAGGCCCTTAAACGACTTTGTGGGAAACATGGGCCTGAGCCTGAGGGTTCCAGCCTCCGGGTTTGACGTGGACCTCCCAGACCTGCAGGCCAGCATCAGTGAGCACATGAGGTCAGACCTCGCCGTTTATGAGGGCAAGATAATTGGAGGCAGCCGACCCCCAACCCACACAAGCGGACCGTTAACGCGCAACGGGCGCGTCAGAGCGCCATGTCGCCACAGAAAGGGTTAAACCCTCAACCCCCCCTTTTTATTTTTAGATGATCTTCATGGTTCGTGATCAGAAGTGGCGCCGGAAGAAGTATGAGGCTAAGACGGATGGCACGGTTTCGGAGCTCCGGATTGACGCGTATGGCGAAAGCATGAAAACCCTCCACGCAGCCATAACCACCGTTCTCGTGGAGAAGGAGGAGCAGGCTAAGACCACGATCCTGGAGCCTGCAGGCGTAACCACCTCCGAGATCCCCTTCTACCTCAACGCCATGAGGGAATTTTGTAAGTGCTGCCGAAACTTCACAGCCAACACCCGAGACAATAAATGCTACGACATCCTGCTCCGTTACCGGGATAAGGGCCTGATCCAGAGCCTCCTCTACAAGCTCGCGATCTTGTGCGGGTGCTACCCGGCAGGCTATGAGTATTACTGGTAGGGGCTCCGTCCATGCGGGTCTATTTTCCCCATGATCCGCGCCTCAGCAGGGCCTTTGAGCGCATACGCCAAGCCTTCATAAAACACGCGCCTCCAGGAACCGAGTTTCTGCAGAAACCTAACCCTGACGCGGTCCACGTGATTCACTGGATGGGCCAAAACCCAGCCCAGCACACCCCGCGGGACGAGATCCTTTTCAGCCAGCCCACCCTCCCCCTAACCAGCCGATACGTGATTTTCCTCCACTGTCCAAACTGGCCTTACCCCCAATTTGAGCCCGAGTTTAGGAGGCTAGTTCAGGGCGCCCTCCTCGTGGTCACCCACACGCCTGAGTTTCTGAGTTACAGGGGACCCATAGAGAACGTGAGGGTCCACGTCACCCCCTGGGGCTATGATCCTCAAACCTTCTATCGCATGAGTGTCCCAAAACGGTACACGATCTTAACTACAGGCTACAGCGCGGAGCAGGAGGCCGTGGACAGCGTTATAGACGCCTGTTACAGGTGTAGCTTTAGCGTGTTTCATGTCGGCCGCCTTTCAGGATATCTTAGCCCCACCCCAACCTTCACCCAAAAGGAGAATGTGCCCGACCATGAGTTGAGGCTACTGTACAGCCAGGCTAGGTTTGTGAGTGGCCTACGCCGGGAGGGAGGCTTTGAGCTGCCCATCCTGGAGGGATACGCCTGTGGCTGCCAGCCCATAACTTTTGATCATATGGGCAGCCGAAGGTGGTTCCGGGACTTCGCGATCCTGGTCCCCATTCTACCCAAGGATGAGCTGACGCGTCACCTCATGGGAATCCTAGGAGAAAAGGTGGATGTGACTCCGCGCCCGGAGATCCTGGAAAGGTTCCACTGGTCCAAGATCATGGGTGAGGTCTGGGAGAAACTGGGTTAAATGCTCCCTCCTGAACACGACTATGAGAGGCACTATCAGCTCAAGCCTGGGGATACCTACGTGGAGGCTGGAGCTTTCATGGGGGCCTATGGCCTCATAGCTAGTGGCAAAGTGGGTCCGGGGGGGAAAGTTATCCTCATTGAGGCTGCGCCTGCAAATGTTAGAGAGATCCTGAAACTGAGGCTGCCTAACGCGGTGGTGGTCCCTAAATGCGTATGGTCCCACAGCGGCCGTACACTGTTCTCAGTTCATGGCCACCCTTTAACCTGGCATAAAATAGAGCCTGGGGATCCTACCCTTCACCCTAGTGATGTTATAGAGGTGGAAATGGACACCCTGGACAACATCCTGGCGTTCATGGAGGTTAAAAAGGTGGACTTGCTTGCCTGTGACGTGGAGGGTGCTGAGGTTCACCTGATCCTGGGCGCGGAGAGATACCTGGATGAAAAGAGGATCCTGAACCTGTGCCTCATGGCCTACCATAACCCAAATAATCCAAGGGTCCTGAAGGGTCTCCTGGAGCAGCACGGTTACACCTGGATCCTAGTTGAGGGTGGCGCCGTGTACGGGAGGGTGTGAAGGGTGAAGGTGTTATATGCAACGACCATAGGCAAGATGCACCCTGACCAACTGACCTACTTGGATAGGTGGCTCAAATGCTTTAACAACTTCACGTACAAGGACAGGCTGTGCCTGGTCACAACTGATGAGGAGGAGACCCGCGCGATCATAGAGAAGGGTTACCCCTGGGCCCAGGTCCTACTCTTCGATAAATCGGATGGCATATTTAGAGGCCAGCCGAGCGGCAAACTGCTCATGGCTGAGGGAAAGAACAAGGCTAATAGTTACGTTAAAAGCCACCCTGAAATAAGCTGGCTTTTCCTAACTGACTCAGACCTCGAGTTTACCCACGACAGCATAGAGCGTTTCCTAACCCTAGCAGGGAAAGGTTACGATATGATCTACACCACCAACATTGGAGCCTGCTTTTTCCTGCATAGGGAAGTATGTGAGAGCATACACTTCTGGAGCGCTATATGCATGAGACCCATGACTAAGGGAACGTGGAAGGGTCATCCTGTAACCATAGAGGAAAACTTTGAGATCGTGAGGCAGCTAGAACACTTAAACACCTTCTACATCCAGCCCCTTTTCAGGGTTTTACCGGTCCAGGCGAACTGGATTAGACACCGAGACCTGCCCTGGGGCCACTATTAGGCTAGGTCAAGTATTCCTGGAGCACCCCAAAGTTTCTGAGAGCTAGAGGCCTCATTTTAATCCGGATCTTCTCCAGCCTTCGCCTTAAATCCTCACAGTCCAACATGAGGGCCTTAACCTTTCCTATGAGGGTGTCTGAAGGATCCTCATAGCTCCAGGTGTGGGACCACCCTAAACGGTGCAGGCTCCAAACACTCTTTTTCTCATGTTCCCCCTCAGGGTGGAGAAGTTGAAGGAAAGGGATCCCTCCCATAACTGCGAACACGTGGCCATGAAAATGGGAGGATACGAGGAGGTCTAGGCCTCCATAAACCTGGCCTATGTTCTGGAGGCTGTAGGATCCGAAGGGATCCCATGGGAGGTTAAGCCAAACCCCAATCTTCTCCTCACTAATCATAAATACTAAAAACTTGGGGTGGGAGATCTCCTTTAACTCCTCCAAGGCCTTCCTCCAGGGACCATGATGACGCTTAAGGTTTATTCCCAGCACTGGCCGGGTGGGACCAGATCCCACCTTAGGAGTGAAACACGGCAGCGAATAAGCTAGATCCATGCAGGTTTCAATAGGGGTGCGCACCCCTATTTCCCTAAGAATTTCGGTGGATTCTGGGCTGCGGGTGGTGATCACCTCACAGTGGTTAAGGGCCTCGGCCCACTGTTCAGCCTTCTCTCTCCTCCGTATTTCCTGGACACCCACGTTAAACGCGATTATGGGCTTTCCCAGTTTGTGGGCCTCAAAGAGCCAGCTGGTCATATAATCCACGTAGTTGCCGGAGGGTCCTGGTCCAAGATCATAGATTACTCCGCAGGGCCCCAGGATCAGCACATCAAAATCCTTAATCATGCTAGGCTGCTTTAGGGGGCTGGCCCACTCCACCTGGGCTTTAAACCTCTCCTTAAGCCAGGCTGTGACGTATTCCACCAGCACACTGTCCCCGGTGGTGGCGCTGTGCCAGGCGTGGATCAGCACCTTCAAGGCTGATATTTACCTCCTATGGGCCCAGCACATGATGTTAGTTCCCCCATCCCCTCCGATCTTGTCCACCTCGAACCCACACTCGTTAAGGACTGACTTGAGGCCAGCCATGTCAAACCCGGCCCTATGGGTGTTCTCAGGGTACTCCTGGCCCCCAAACATCCAGTATGAGAACTTTTCCCAGTCTGTGATCCTATCCCTGGCCACGAAAAGCCTGCAGATCTCCTCAGAGTTGGGGCACTGGACATAGATGACACCTCCCGGGACCAGAACCCGGCACCACTCCTTAAGCACGCTACGTATCTCCCTCCATGGGAAATGCTCCAGCACGTCATTGGCGCGGATCTCCTCCACGGACCGGTCCGGGAGTGGCAGCCTTCTCGCGTCCTGAACGTACTCTATGTGTGGCAGCCTCCTTATGTCCAGGTGTTCAAATCCGGGGGTGGGGTGCTCGCCTGCTCCTATCTCTAACTTCATGACTTTTCCCCAAATATTTTAAGGTTGAATCTATGTTTAAGTCTGTGGGGAATGATGGGCGTGGACCTAGCTATATTCAGCCTCCGCATGGCTGCCAGTTTCCGCAACCAGGCCCAACTGCTTTACAAGGCTGGGGTTCACTATGGCCTTGGAGTGGTGGAGAAGGATATGGGTGAGCGTGTGCTCTTCCCCAAGGAGCACTGGGACCGGGTCATCATTCTCTGCCCCCTATGGCCCCGCTACATCTGGGAGGCTGTGAGGCTCTCAAGCCCCTGGATCACTAAGGATTTTAACCTCTACGGTCCCGTGGATGGGCCCTACATCATGAACATAGGCTTTTTCAACGTGATCAACAACTTGAGGGTTATAGCCACCTCCCAGGCCTGCCGGGAGTGGATGATCAGTTCAGGGGTTCACGTGGATAAGGTGGTTCCCCACGGGATCGACCCCAACGACTTCTTATTTGACAATTCTGGGAAGTATGATCGGCTTAAGGTCCTCCGGGAGCAACACCCCGGTAAAACGATCTTCTTTAGCAACATTAACCCCCTCAGCCGGAAGGGCCTGGATCGCCTAGCCGAGGCCCTCCAGATCCTGGAGAAGAAAAGGCCGGACTCCTTCATTTTTATCCTGCACACGGGCCGAAAGAAGGCGCTGGAGCTTTTCCCAGTTTTGGATAAGGTTAAGGGCCTCATCATCGAGGACGCGTACAACACCCTTCCCTTCCGTCAGGTGGTCCTGAAAACGCTGAGCTGTGACGTGTACGTGAACCCCTCTAAATTGGAGGGTTTCGGCTTGACTGTGCTGGAGGCCATGGCCTGCCGTAGGACAATAATCAGCACTGACGCGGCCGCCCACAACGAGATGATCAGCAGTAAGGAGGCGTGGATGGTTCCGATCAGGGAGGTTAAGCAGGAACGGTGGGAGGGTCCTGGCTGCATAGCCCAGATTCACGAGTATGAGGCTGAGAGCCTAGCCATGGCCATGATGGACGCCATGGACCACCCCCAGGAAAGCCTTGAGAAGGCTGAGAACGCCTACAAGAGATCCCAGGATTATCACTACTTGAAGGTTTACAAGGACCTGGTGGGAGGCCATTAAGGGGTGCCTGGACAGAGGGGAGTGTCCCGCAGATCTGCTCCGTGCCGGCGCACATATAGGGCTAGGATAAAACAGAACCGCGCCATCTATGTGCGGAGGTTCAAAAGACTCAATTTTTTCCCCACTGACCCCATGCCCTCAGAACTGACGTGGGAGCTTGAGGTCTTGGATGCGCTGGAGCAGAGGACCTATACGGAGCTGCAAACTCTTGGGGTTCCTCAAGAGGATTGGCAGTATTACATGGGCTTTCAGAAACGCCTCTGGGAGGCCAGGGTCAAGTTCGCCCAGGCCACCTTTCAACTTGAAAAACAAAGCCTGGTAAACGAGTATGTTCTCCGCGGGTGGAATTTAAACGCTCTCCAAGCCCTCCAGGTAATAGCTGAGAATCTTGCTGTCACTAAGGTAACAAAAATATGGGAGAAGGTGGAGACAGGGGAGTTTACGCCGCAACTTGTGAGCACAGCAACGAGCTACCCAGTTTATTCGTGTATGCAGCGCAAGATCATTTACGCTGCAGGTAGGTTCTGGGCCTTCTACTGTCCCTTCGCCGGCGAGCTGGGTTTCAGATCTAAGCAGCCTTATGGGTCCTGGAGTGCCTACACAAGCCTGGGGGTAATTTGGCCCAATTACTTGGGTTCACAAGCTCACCAGATGGATGTGGAGGTGGTTGGGGACCAGGTTTTCATTGTCATAGCTGATTTCTATGTGGTCACTGGCTATGATCGGCTCTTCTTCAGGCGTGGCACCCTTAATCAGGATGGGACCATTACCTGGGCCTCCGCTTGGCAGAGCATAGAAACCACAGACGCGGATAAGGGCTTGGTCAGCATAGCCCTAGACACGGTGAATGACTACATTTTTGTGAGCTCCTACTGGAATCGTTTCCCAAACTATTATGTGAGGGTGTGGAGATCCACCGACCTGAATGGGGGGCCCTGGACCCTAGTCCGCACAGATAACGCCTTCAGCACCACCGGAGATCAGACCAAGCTTCTGGTAACGGATGGGAGCGACCTAACCTTCATGTGGGGCGCTGCCACCCAAGGCACTCTAAGGCTCCGAATTAGTGGTGATCAAGGCTCCAGCTGGTCCACAAACTACGATACTCCAGCCACGGAGAACATTTATAACATGGCCTCCTGCGCCCTTTTATTCATTTACCCCCCCGAAGATGCCATTCACCTAGTCTATAACGAGAGGGATGACCAGAAGATCCGTCACCTAGTTTTTGATATGGACACCCTTTCCTGGGGCGCCCCTGAAGATGTTAAGCAGTACGCGTCAATCAACATTTACGCCACAGCCTTCAAGTATGGGGCTGGATTCCAGGTAATTTACTGTGAGAGGGGGTCTAACCACCTGGCCCGGAGAAAGTGGCTGGCAGGCGTGTGGAGTGCGGAGGATCAGCCCTTCGGGACAACCTTTAACGCTCCCTGGTATCCCAGCGTTTACAGGGAGGCCCTGGACTACCTTAACTACAAAATGGGGGTGCTGTGGATGGAAAAGACCGCGTCACCCTACGATCTCATGAGCGCCTGGTACCAGGACCCATAAAATCTTAAATCTTCTCAGTCAACAGTTTAAATGGTGACTGTTATGTCTAAGCGTGAGGGGCGTGAAAAGGAAAAGAAGTACGCGCCTGAGGACATAGACCTGAGCTGGCTTAAGAAGGATGCTGAGCCTAGAAAGAAGGGGCGAAAGTAGTTGGGTTACGAGATTGTTCCCCTCATCCCCCATGGCTACAAGCCTGCCATAGTTTTAACCCCAGACGAATACAACACCCTTCTCAGGAAAAATGACCCTATTAGCTGGCCGCAAGCCTTCACGTTGCTTAAGGGCCTCAGTAATGTCGCGGACTTGCTTATGAAGGACGCCCAGGTGAAGATTGTTGATGTGTTGGAGCGGGGCATTGGGGACGCCCTCGGCGCTGGGCTTGGCACGGCTTACGTGGAGGCTGCCGCCGGTCCTGAAGGTGACGCGGACCACCTGAAAAGCCAGATAGAGAGCATATACCTCAATCTCACGGCTTTGTGGAAATCAGGAATTTGGAATGGCATGGGTGACACCCCGGCCTCCTTCCTAGAGCAGTTTATGGGACTGGGCCAATGGGTTTACGCCTACAAAATCCTAGCCTACAACGCGGCCATCACGCCCCGCATGAGGCGCCATTGGAACCGCCTATTCACCCCACAAGTCCCGGACGCGACTATGGCGTGGAAACTCTACCTTCGAGGCGTTATCAAGTGGGATCAGTTCAAGACTTATGCAGCCTACGATGGGTGGAACGCCACGGGCGCCGAACAGCTTAAGGAGGTGTGGGAGGAGAATCCCACCGTCGCCCAGGCCATAACCATGTTCTGGCGCAACATCATAGATGACACCAAGCTGGACATGTACATCCGCATTAACGGGTGGCCTGAAGGGTGGACCAGCAAACTTTTAGCCATGACTACGCGCCTGCCTTCCCCCCAGGAGGCCTGGTATATGTGGAACCGGGGCCTGATCACGCCTGATAGGAGGAACGAGGTTTACAGGGCATATGGCTACTCGGCTGAGTGGTATGAAAAGCTGAACGTTAACTTCAGCTACGCGCCAACTGTCTATGACCTCATGCGCTTAGCTGACTACGTGGAGCTGGACCAAATTTGGACCCTAAAAAAGATGGCGCAGCGGGGCGTGATCGAGGAGGACCGCGCTAAGATTTGGGAGGCTCTGCAGCTCCGTCCCCTAGCTGACGAAAGGAAAGCCCTCACAGCAAAGTGGACATGGAGGCGCAAGATGGGACGCGCCACCGAAGATCAGCTCTCAAACGAGTTCATAGGGCTTGGAATCCGCACTAAGGAACGTGAGCTGCTGATTGAGAAGGCGAACCTGGACTATGAGGATGAGCTCATAGATGAGTGGGTGGAGATCCTGATCTGGAGGTTCCGCACAGCAGTGATCACCGAGGAGGAGTTCCTACAGGGCCTCATCGAGCTGGGGATCAACACAGAGAAGAGTAACCTGATCGTGGAGCTGGAAAAAGCTAAAGGCTACTATGGATACTATTGAGGGAGGATGATAAATTTGGCGGCTAGGTGGGAGCCGATAGTTATGGCAGGTTTAGGCGCCGCGGCGGCGGCCATAGATCCATCCCTTCCAATGGACCTCCTAGTGCTTGCAGTTGTTAAGGCTGGGATAGGTGCAGCTGTGGGCGCGTACTTTGGTAACCATGTGAGCGCAAGGCGCGAAAAAAAGAGCGCTACTAAAAAGCCTTAACCTTCAACACTCCGAGTACGCAGCACCCCAACCTCCGCGTTAGGCCAAACAATCATGGTTAGGAGGTTCTGGACCTCCTGGACGGCCTGCCACATTTGACGCGGATCCTTGATCTCCGCAGCCTTCCTTAGGCCCTCCCGGACAACCTCCAGCTCCTTCTCGGCAGCCTCCCGGTACAAATCCTCAGCACCCTTAATCTTCTCCACCTTCACCCTCCCCTGTAAACAGTTTACTAAAACCTAATGAGACCAGGACCCTTTTAACCGTTTTATCCTGATCTAGCCACCTCAAAACCCTCAATCCCTAACGGATGGTGCTTTTGTATGGTATAGATTAATACTCCATAAATCTTTTATACCCCATGCCTCCATACCACCCCTATGAGGTGGTTGAAACGGAAAAGCCGAGGTTTATGAAAGTGGCTGTGAGCATACCTTGGGAGCTCCTTAAGGAGTTTGACGAGCTCGTGGCCAAGGCAGGATACAGCCGAAGTGAGGCAATCCGCGAAGGGATGCGGATGCTTTTAGATCAGCTTAAGAAACGTGAGAGGCTGGCTAAACGGATAGAGGAGGACTAGAGAGGGATGGGTGAAACTAAACCTTATCGGAACGATTTTCAGGTGTTGCGGGACATCTTGGTGGCTGCCCAGTCGGGCGCGTTGAAAACTAATCTGATCTATAGGGCGAACAGCAACTTTCAACACATTAAAGGCTACCTCAAGCAAGCTCTAGATTCTGGGTTGCTGCGGGAGGAGGGGGACCGCTACTACACGACTGATAAGGGCTGTGAGTTTGTGGCCCGCGTCATCGAGCTGGAGCTCCTGCTGGGATGTGGTTATGGTGGCGCGTGAGAGGTGGCGTAGGTTGGCTGAGCAGGCCGAGAGGCGTAAGCTGGAGATCAAGGTCACGTTTAAGGGTGAGGTTATGTTTCATGAAAAGGCTGACGCGGACACCGTGATCGAGCAGTTCCGCGCTTTCCTCAAGGATCACCCTGAAATTCTGCCCTTAACCTGCAGCGGGAAAATTCACCTACACCCCAGAGCAAGGTTAGACCTTGAGAACCTTAAGGCGCAAATTAAGGGCCTCCACGCAAAGGGCCTCCTATCTGATGAGGAGGCTAGGGTCAAGATCGAAGAGATTGAAAGGGCGCAGAAGGAGGAGGCCTCCGCTTGAGGACCCCCCTTCGTTTCCTGTGGAAACACCTTAAGGCCCTATACACCAAGTTTGTAGATAGAGTACGGCATTATGCTGGCAACCACGGTTTCCATTGGAACTCTGAGGATGAGGAGGATTTCTGGATGATTGTGTTGTCTGAGGAGTTGTTTGATTAGGGTGGTGCCTTTGGAGAAGTATGAGGGTATCGGATTATTGATTTTCAAGTGTTCACAATGTGGGCGCACTTTGGGGACCTATAGGGGTGAGTATTTCTTCCTTTGGGATCCAAGGATGGTTGTGTTGCCTTGTGAGGAGGAGGAGAGCCTTGGAGATGTTAAGCATATCATGGACACAATAAGGGTGGTGTGCGCGAAGTGTCACAAGGCAAAACTTAAGCTGCTGGAGGATCAACACGGTGGATGTTGAGCCTGTCTTTGTGTCTAGTCGAGATAAGGTCAAATTGACTGTGAGGATTGACCCTTACCTTAAGCAGCTCCTCATGGATCAGGCTCTCAAATTGGGCCTCAGCTCGTGCTTTCTTGTGGAGAATTACATCCGTGCGGGTGTTACAGGTGAATCGGTGCAGGTTCCGAGGGCGCGTCCTGTGGTGGTGAATATGCGTGTGAATTATGGGGTGGAGCGTCCGCGGCGGTATCCTAAGCCTCAGCCGTTACAGGTGTATCATTGGCCGCCGA
>Ga0315314_1002124_pt1 | contig 16666 bp, 14 predicted proteins | sample TDP9_MG_FD_203631 | JGI IMG/M metagenome (GOLD analysis project Ga0315314, IMG submission 203631) | Freshwater sediment microbial communities from Lake Towuti, South Sulawesi, Indonesia - TDP9 | ecosystem: Environmental > Aquatic > Freshwater > Lake > Sediment | place: Indonesia: South Sulawesi...
AAGCTGGGGCGTCACACCAATGGAGGCTATGGCTTGTGGAACACCCGTAGTAGCAACAAATGCGGGTGGCCTGCCCGAATTTGTGCCGCAGCAACAACTCCTACCCGTTATGCCTACCCCGAAGCAAATCTCCGAAAAAATCGTTGAAGTTCAGCACCATCCAGAGTGGAACGAAATGAATAGAAAAATTGTAATGGCTTACGACTGGAAAGAAATCGCTAAAGAGGTTCGAGAAGTCATAGACGCCGTTATGGCTTCATGACTTTAATCTTTAGCTGGCATAGATAAGGCAATTGCAGCTAAGAATCAGCTTGGTAGATGGGAAAGCATGAATCTTATTGCCTATCTTGAACTCACTAATAAAAGGGGAGAAGAAGCCACGGAATTAGCTATAAAATTAAAGATGAGGGGGATGGGTGCAACAGTGGTTCAATTAGCAAAGGAGAAAAAGGGAGTTTTAGTAACTTTTGACGAGGAAATGGCTGAGGTGGCTAGGGCGGCGGTTAAGGTCCTCACCCATAGGGATTTTAAGATGTAAAATAATATAAGTGCGTAGTGTCTAAGCAGGAACAATATTTCTGTTGATATATGCATTAACAATCGTATAGATAAGAATGTGACGACGTACGTTACTGAGGCTTTTGGGATTATGTAGGTTTCGGCGGCGCCTCGATGCCTACCTAACATCATAGAAAAAGGTGGACCTACACCATCACAAAGAGAAAAAAATAAGGGAATGGGGGATTGTTTAGGCGATTTTTCGTGTCATGTAGATGACGGAAGCGATGGCGGCTATGGCGGCGATGACGGAGAGGATGAGTATTCCGTAGATGAGTTCGACGGGTATGATGGGTATGGCGGCTACGCTCTTCTTGAGGTCAGCTAGTGCCGTAGATAGGGCAGCTACGCTGGTTTTGAGGCCGGATACGTCTCCGGCTAGCGTAGATACGGATCCAGATAGTTTAGCTACGTCGCTGGTGACGGCTGCTACTGCCTGTACTATTTTTGTGATGTCCACTGGTGGTGGTGGCGGTACCTTTATGGTGACGTAGAAGGTTCCGCTGGCCGTGGCCTCGCCTCCAGCCTCTGTTTTAGAGGCCTTAACGGAGACTAGGTAGGAGCCTTCCTTCGCGTCCACTGGAACTTTGTAGGTGGCGCTGTAGATGCCGGCTGCGGTTTCGGTGAAGGTTAATGAGACTGCTGCAGCGCCAGGTGGGGTTACGCTGCCGGTTACGGATGCTCCGGAGAGTGCCATGCCGAAGTAGTCTTGTACGTTGACTGTGATGAGGACTGAGGAACCGTTGTAGACGTCTGTGGGTAGGCTGAGGGAAACGATCTTCAGTGGGCCGAGCACTCCGAAGGTGACTGTCGGGTCGTCTTGGACATCAGCTTCGCCTGGTAGATATTCGGCGTCAAAGGTTATGGTGTAGGTTCCTGGCGGGACTTTCGGCACCGTGAAGGTTTTGTTCCAGGTGCCGTCTGATTCAGAGGTTTCGGTGACTAGGGTTGGCAGGTCTGGCCAGTTTATGTCAACGTCTTCGTCTTCAGCGAAGCCTGTGCCTGCGGCGGTGACTGTAGCTCCAACTGAAGCTGAGCTTGGAGACAGTGTGACCTTACACTTTATTTTGAACTCGATGCTATAGGCTGTGGTCACTTCTCCTGTTACATCTACGGTGTAGAGAATCCAGTCGCCGTCTGTTTCATGGCCCTTTTTCGTGGGGATGGTGATCGTGGTTTCAAACCAGCCGTATTTGGCATCAACGTCCTTAATTTCCTTGCCAGCTGCTTCGATGGTGACGGTCGCCGAGGTTTCTCCCGTCTCGCCAAAGCCGACGCCCACTATTTTGACCTCTTGTCCCACGGTGACTTTCGTCTTTAGTTCTCCGTCGGGCTGTATGTTGAAGAACACCTTCGCATTTTCCTCGTCGTTGGGCACTACGTCCATCCAGTCTTCCACTGTCTTCTTGTTGGTTGCTGTAGCGCCGGCTACCTTTACGTCCCACGTCTTAGTTTTCGCAAACTCCTTCGTCACTGGAACATTCCATATAACTTCCAAGTCGCCGTCGGAGTCAGCGGTGCCACCGCTGGTTATCGTGGGTGTAGCGATGATGTCCAGCGTTTCTGGGTCGATGAGTTTGACGGAGACTGCTTCGTCAGTGAGCCATCCGTAGCCAGTGAAGTTCATCGGATTGCCTGCAAATATGTAGCCAACCTCTGGGTCGTCATTCCAACTGCCATCACTCTCTAGGAACTGGGTATAGAATATCTTCGGCTTGATCGTAATAGAGGCTTCTACACTTATGGCTTTGCCGTCAACGTCTTTGCCCTTGATAGTGACGGTGACTGATTTGCCACCTCCGCTGGTGTGCGGCACCTCCATCACTTCTTCTTCCAACACGTTCCATTGGGCGTCAGCATCAACCTCGATGTAGTCGTCGTAATCAAATTTGCCCGTTCCGACCACAACTGTCTTGAACTTGGCGTCTAGCGGGAAGGCCCATCCTTTGATCACTAATTCGTCTTCAACGTAAGCAGAGGTTACCTTCTCCCCAGCTTTGTAGAACTTTACTGAAACCAAAACTTTGAAGGTGCCTACGGTCACCGATTTGGCGTTGGTCTCGTCTTTTACTTTGACTGTGTACTCGTCTGCAGTCATGCCTTTCAGCTCAAATGTGTACGTCCATCCACCGTTGACGTCAGAAACGGGTAGAGCTACCCCTTCCAGTTCACTAACGCTGTAGTCTCCAAAGTATACGTCAACGTCTACACCTGCGGGGAGGCTTATGGCAGAGAAACAAACATCGTCACCCATTTTGCCGCTGTCTACGTCCATCTTCGCGACGAACCTACCAGCAGCCTCTGTTTTTGATGAGTAGAACATCTCAGGCATCGTGACGGTTTCGTCGTCCACCTTGAACTGTAGGTCAACCGCACCTTTGGGCGGTTCATCCACATCGCTACAGTCAATTTGAACCGACATGCCGTTCTCGTCAACATCTGTCTCGTCGTGGGTCGCTGTGATAGATTCCAGCAGTGACCCCGTCTTAAAGTCTTTAACGAGGAACTTAATGGTGTCAGCGTCTATGGTACCCTCTGGGAAGCCGTGCAGTATGAAGCTGGCTTCATCACCAAGTGCTGCAGCTTCAATGCTGAACGTAGCCGTCATGTCTGGGTCTACCATTTCAATGGACGGTTCGATTTCAAACTCCACGTAGGTTCCAAGAGTTGTAGTCCCCGTAGTCAAGAGGACGAGGATCTTGTGCTTACCCATCGTACTCAATACTTCTGGAATCGGAACATCCTCTAAAGAAAACTCTCCCTTAACCACTGTATCTGTGGCAATCGGGTTCGTGATTACGTCGGTAACCTCATATTCTACCCAGTAGAGCTCTACAGTCTCATCCCAGTAGTCTGATGGTATGTCAGCGCCGTCCACGTCCACTTCCGTGCCGCTTACACCATCTGCCCAGATGGTATCAGAAGTGGGGTCTACAGTGATCGTTGGCAACTTTTCCGTGACAACCTCAACCTTATTAGACGATACCACTACCTGTGCTCCAGGGACCTTAGAAGAGTCAGCCACCTTAGCCCAGTACTTCGCTGCAGAGATGGTGGTCGGAACGCCGAGGGTAATGAGGTCATCACCCTCAGTTATTAGTTCGTCTTTCACATCGGTCGTTGACATCTTAGCCAAAAGCACGTCGCCACTGGATGTCTCCGTGTCCGCATCCTTGCTAAGGTAGAAGTAGGTGTACGCACCAGTCGCACTGAAATCTACAATCTCTAGCTCGATAGCTCCTCCCGGAACCACCTTGTTCGGCTGGTTAATCTTTATTGACGTGACCTCAACATTTGCTCTAGCAGGAACTGCTGCTGACAGTATGCCGACAACGAAAATCGCCAAAAGCACCATCGATAGATACATCTTCTTGTTCAAGTGTTTTCCTCCAACTTTCTCCCTAAATTTATTTAACAGCACAAAATAATCCGCTTACTTAATATTTAAGATACGTGTTAACAAGATGTAACAACTATTAACAAAGTGTAAGCTCTAAAAACATGGCAGCGAGAAAAGGGCGCATAAACACCTCCTTAAAGACTTAAGTTACATAAATTCTTACTGACCAGCTCTCTATTCGGCTTTTGCCTCTTCACCCTCCTTCCCCTTTTCCCGCTCCTCAAACTCCATCGTGATCACACCCTTCATGCATTCCCGCTTCCTCACCTCATAACCAAGAGAATGCATGACCCCCTCCAGAAACCTCATGAGAAGCTCAGTGTTCTCAAGAGGAAGCAAAAAGGAAACACACCTCAGCTGAACTGCTCCATCGCTCTTAGAGACGCTTACCTCGTCTAGGTCCCACCTGCTAGCCGCAAGGAGCCTCTTAAAAACGTCGACGGGATCCTGATCACGGAGCCTTACAACAAGATACTTCCCATACCACTCCCCGGACTCATACCACTTTTGTTGAAGCGCCTCCTTATCCTCAGAGTAGTGCCTAGCAATGAGGCAGTTCAACGCATCCATGGGAGTAAGGGCTAACCGCGCCTGCCTCTGAATCTCCATAAGCTCATAGAACTCCACCATCTTCTTCAGGGATTGTTTCATCTCATGAGCCTTAAGCATCTGCTCCAAAGCCTCGACGGTGTAATCGTAGAAGGTTCTCCCCTCCCTATTGGCTGCCTCCATAAGCATACTCACGAGCTCGCCCGGAACCCGAATTAACTTCGCTCCCTTAGAAGCGCCCTTAGCCACCTTCCCCACCCCTTTTGAACGTGAGCTTTATGACGCCCATGAACACATCCTTTGCAATACACTCGTAGCCAAGGCCGTCGAGCGTTCCCTCCAAAAATGTGCTAAGGAGCTCAGTGTAGGAGAGCGGAAACCTAGGGCTCACACAGCGGACCGTCACTTTACCCCCTCCCTCATCAGCGATATCAAACTCAGAAACATTCCAAGTCAACGCGGCTACGGCTTTCTTAAAGGCGTCTAACGGATCCTCTGGTTGCCTCGCTGAATAATATTTTCCATACCACTGACCCGTCTCATACCACTTCTTGGCTACACGCCTTCCCGACTTAAAGGCCCTCTCCACAACATCATACAAGAGGCTCTCGATGGTGATGGTGAAACCAGCCTTCCTAGCAGCCTCAAGCACCCCATGCTGATCCACAATCTCCTTAAGAGTCAAACCCATGGCATCAACCCTCACAGCCTGCTCCAGCAACTCATTCACTAACCCATAAAGCGATAACCGCCTACGCTTCGCCATCTTATCAATCTTCTCGACCAAGTCTTCCCTAGCCGCGATCAGCTTCCTCTTTACATCACTATTCACCATAAGCCCCGGCTCCTCTATTCCTGATAAGCCCTCATCCCTAAAGTTAATAGACAACATACCTTTAAAGGATAGGGCTCCAAAATAAAGGAAGAGGCATTAACGCGCACCCATCAATGCTCCATTTTAAACATAAAAACTAGTGTAAACCGACGTATATACTTAATTGCTAAAGTCTATCGACTTAGGTTTAAGTGATAACGTGTGAGGGAAATGCTACGAGCAGAAAGACGTTACTTCTGACGAAATTGGCGGGATCAATCTTCTGATGTTGAAACACAACCGGGCATCTCAACACTTGCAATCGACATATCCTTCATGATATTGTCTCAAGGAAAGATATTTACTCCACGAGTCAAACCGCGCTATCATTTTCTGTGAAAAAGAAATGGAGCATTGACGACCGACTCAACATTTAAAAGGAAATAGAAGACTGCCTTATAGCATTGACAAGGCTTTAGGGGCAAATGGGCACATAAAAATTTAACCAGATAAATTAATAACGTAATTATTATCGGAAGGTGGAATGTTCGTTGTCGCCTGCGTTACGTCCAGTGGCTCGAGTGGCGCGTGGTGCCACCTACCTGTTTGTTCAAGGGTTGGTTTGTAATGTTATTGGCGTTGTCTACTTCGTAATTCTTGTTCGCTTGCTTACTCCCGAAGAAATGGGTGTGTACGCTGTCCTCACCTTCCTTCTTGCGTTGGTTCAGGCGCTGGGCACATTAGCTCTGCCCTCAGCCGCGGTCAAATACATCGCCCAGTACATGGCTCAAGGGAGACTGATGGAAGCCAAGTCGGTGGTCGCTCGTGTGTTGCAGATTTCCATCTTAGCCTCTGCGCTTTTGTCCGCCTTGCTCTTTGCCTCTGCGGGCCCTCTGTCTATACTGCTATCGGGTACGTCTGTCTACGTCTTTCAGGCTCTCGCGTTCGCCGCGTTCTTCACGATTCTCCAAATTCAAGTGGGAAGTTTTTTGCAGGGGTTACAGAGAATGCGAGAGGTGGCCGCGGTACAGTTGGCCTATGCGGTGATGGAGAAGATTCTAGCCGTTTATCTTCTTTACGCGGGTTGGGGTCTTCTCGGCGTCGTTTACGGCTGGTTAGCGGGACTCATCGTCTCCTCCCTCTCGGGCTTGATCCTAACTGCTAAGCTTCTCGGCATACTTGAAAAGCCTCATCCAGCAAAGCCTCTCATCACCTTCTCCTATCCCCTTTACGTCTCTGGCATCCTCGGCTTTGCGGCAGGCTGGGTGGACCAGCTTTTCATTCTGCCCTACATGGGCGCGGTCTACCTAGGCATGTATCACGTGGCGATTCGAGCCGCAGCGGTTCCCAGCCTAGTTTCGAGCTCGATTGTGGCTGCTCTCTTCCCACAACTCTCGGAGTTGTATGTTCAGCAGGAGGCAGAAGGGTTAAGGGACGCTTTCCAAGTTTCAACACGCTACACGGTGATGGTCAGTTTTCCCGTGATCGTTGGGCTTGCAGCCTTGGCGTATCCTCTGTTGATTCTGTTTGCCGGAATGGAATATGCTGAAGCTGCTGTTCCCTTAATCGTCCTTTGTTTGGCTGCACTTCCTGGAGCGTTAGGAATTACGATCGGCCCAGCGCTGCTAACGCTGGAACGCACTAAAACTGCGTCGATGGTCACGGTAGTCTCTATACTTTCTAACACGGTTGTGTGTTATATTACCTTGGCCTACCGCAACCTAGGCATGTTTGGCACGGCTTGGGCGAGAGTTTTCGCCTCCTTCGTCGGGTTTGGACTGGGCGTATACGCTCTAAGGAGGTTTTTCAAAGTTGCTTTTGACAAAGAGTCCTTGTGGAAGGCTTCTCTGGCGTCCATCATCATGACAACTGCTGTCGTGCTCGTGGAAGTGCTTCTTTTTCATCCGTATTTTCTTCCCCTCTACGTGATTGTCGGCTTCTTGGTCTACTTCTTTTCTCTAGTTGGCCTAAAAGCGATCAAGAAGCGTGATGTAGAACTGGTTCACGACTATCTTCCCAGCGGGTTGAAGCGAGTGGCTGTTTGGTTAAGTCGCGTGGCAGTCTCTGAATGATGCTAGGTGTGGGCTTAACATGGGAAGTCTCAAGATCTTTCTGGCAGGCAAATTGGAGCCTTGGGAGCTGAAACTTCTTTACGCGTCCTACGATGTTGTCGGTGACATTGCCGTTATTCGAGTCCCGGATTCTCTTCAACATCGGAGGGAGGCCATCGCTGAAGCGATCATGCAGACCCACAGACGGGTGAGAACGGTGTTGTGTCAAACTGGTCCAGTTTCAGGCGATTTTCGGTTACGTAAGCTGGAGTGGGTTATGGGTGAGAAGAAAACTGAAACTATTCATAGGGAGCATGGTTGCGCCTTCAAAGTTGACTTGGAAGCGTGCTATTTTTCATCTAGGTTGTCGTACGAGAGAATGCGGATTGCTAGACTGGCTCAACCCGGCGAAGTTGTAGTAAACATGTTTGCTGGTGTAGGTTGTTACTCCATCATCATCGCGAAGCATTCGGAAGCGCAGAAAATCTACTCCATAGATATTAACCCATCCGCTGTCCAGTACATGCAAGAAAACATTAGGCTCAGCAAGGTTGAGGAACGAGTTGTCCCAGTTCGTGGAGACGCGAAAAGGGTTATCGAAGAAAAGTTAAGAGGCGTCACGGATCGAGTTCTTCTGCCACTGCCTGAAAGGGCGTACGAATACCTTGACTGCGCCGTGTTGACCCTCAAGCCATTCGGAGGCTGGATCCACTACTACGACTTTGAACACGCTAAAAAGGGTGAAAACCCCATCGAAAAAATTGAATCGAAAGTATGCAAAAAATTACGAGATTTCAACGTTAATTTTGAAGTGCCATTTGGGCGAATTGTTCGAGGGGTAGGACCGAACTGGTTTCAGATAGTGTTGGACATTGCAGTAAAACCTTGAGCTAAATGGATGGCATAATGGTCCTCGTAAATATGCCTGAGCCTCTCATTTTGTAATTTTTAAGATTTCTTTAGCTTTGACTAAGAACTTCTCTGCATTTTTGACAACATCTACGGCTCCAGTTTCAGAATAGGTGAGGCCATAGTCTGCTGCCTCTCTTAGATCCATAGCATCTGAGAAGCTGTCTAGTAAGGACAAGTCTATCTTGTTTCGAAATAACTCTCTTATGGCTGTGAGTATCGCTCGATGGCTCTTTTCCCGGAAACCTTTGCTATATAGTAAAGCTCTGGCGGAGTGGAACATGGAGTAATAACCTTGAACGGTAGCCCACTTGAAGTTTTGATCGCCGAGAGAACCCTTTGCAGTATCTAAATCAGATTCTGCACCGTTTATTTCCTTAATGACTAGCTTCCTGTCTGGCTTTATTCGTATCAGCTTCCGTTCTCTGAGCAATTGTGTTAGTTCAAAGCTCATTTCTGCTCCCATAGTATTATGCCTCGTGATATTCTTTCATACAGAGGCTTGTCTTCTTTTCTAATTTTTGCTAGTCCATTTGAGTCCACAACAATGGCGGAAACCTTTCTACCCAGTTTTCTCTCATATAGATTTATGTGCCTCTTAACTGATGCAATATCAGAGGCGAGCACGAACAAGTCTATATCACTATCTTTAACGTCGGTTCCTTCTGAACAACTTCCGAATAACACGATTCTCTTGCACCTTTGTTTGATCTCCTCAGTCAATTTAGTAAGCGAGAAAACGTTGAACAACACCTTAAACTGCCTTACAACAGGGTTTTCCATATTTATTCGATAGAAATGCATCCTCCCCCTTTTCTCCCTATCAACCAAACCATGTTTATGAAATCCTTTTAGGATTTGATTTACTGCTCCCACGCTAACGCCCGTCTGCCTAACCACCTCCCGCTCATGAAACTGATTGATGGGATCCAATGCCAAAAAATACAACACTCTGAGGGCCTTGGGCGTAATAAAATTCATTTTTTTGAACACATGTTCATTTTTCTGATACATATGTTCATTATTTTGAAATTCTAACTTAAATACTTTAGGTATTCTCGATCTGCCTTACGTATGTCCTCTGTCGATTAAGGGCATGCCATTGTTCGTTTTTCACGGTGTTCTGTAGATTCCAGTTGTTAGGCTCTACCATTTCTGCGAATATCTCCAGCCCATCTCAAAGGTTTTCAAAAGGCATTTGACACATGTGCTATACTCCATTGTTGAAACATCGAGTATTTCATCTCCCAGCCATATGAGGTTAAAAATTACGTCTGAAAAGCCGACGGAACCCGTGTTGGCTTCTTTGCCCTTGAATTCGACGTATATCCTTGCTTTTGTCGTTGCAATCTCGCCTAGTTTTCTCAATTCTTCCGTGGGTTTTTCGCCAATTGGTAAGATTATCTTCAAGTCTTTGCCTGTTAGCAGCTGTTTAATTTCGTCAAGCAACTTCATAGGAATATTGTTGATCCTTATTCTCCTCGATTTCTGAATCTTCTTCCTGATCTCTTCTATTCCTTCTTCGACGGTGCTAAAAGTTGTGGAGAGTTTGGACTCGTATCTCCCTTCCACGATCGGCATTGTTTCACCTCACACCTCTTTTGCCGCGCTCCAGCCAAGACTGTTCCATTCCAAGAAGCATTTGGCACACTCATCGTACAACATTTCGTCTACAACATACTGATGATTCACTGGATCTTCAAACACGGTGAATGTTCTGCTCTCGTCGAGAGTGATTGACATCGATGGCACCTCTTTGTTACGGACCATGCAAACAATCTTAACTCCAGCCTCTCTAAATTGCACATTTTTGTCACCAATTTTCTTTTCCTCAGGGAAGAGGAGAACCCTAACCTCTGCGTCCTCACTAAACGTATCCTTCACTTTTTTGAGGAAATCTGTTGTCGCGTTGTTTATCCATATGGTCTTGGCCTTCCTTATCTCTTCCTTTAGGTTTTGAAGCCCGACATCAAACTTTAAGATCATGAACTTCTCCTTCACTTCCATCACCTCCTTATCGAGCGTCGTCTGAATCGACTCCAAGAACTCGTCGTAGTCCCTTTTGACTTTCGCAAAGATGTCACGAGGGTCAACAGCCTTAAACAATAGCGGCATTCCTGAATAGATTCGTATCCAACCTTTGAGTGCCAGCGACTCCAAAACAGAATAAATCTTTGTCCTCGGAACACCAGACTTTTCAGAAAGCCTTGCTGCACTATTCAAATGGTCTTTTAGTAAACTGAGATACACTTTGGCTTCATATTCCGTAAGTCCAATTCTCCGTAGTTTCTCGACGACGCTCTCCATGAGCCATCAACTGACATAGGAACTGTAAAAATAAATAGTTACTGTAACTCGATGGAGTTAACACGCCATGCCTCTAGACTTTGGTCCCCTCCAAACTGGACCAGACCAAACTCCTTTCCCCCAAAGAAGAAAAACCACAAATCCCGTTATAACTCTTTCCAAAGACTCAAACCCTACGCATAGCCCCTCCTAGAGTACGCAAAAGCCTGCCTTATAACAAAAAATACAAAACAATCCTCAAAGTGAGTTATTTCTTTTTGGGCACTTTTCTATTGACTATCCAAATAGTGAAACCACATAGTAGTACTGGTCCAATAAAAACGAGTATGCTTGGTGCTTGATCTGCGGATTTTCGTGCGTAGTAAGAGTACTTGACAATGCCAACATAGTCACCGTTTATTCGAGAATTTTGGGCTCTCCTGAGATAGTTTTCACCTCCCAGCGCGCCTAGAAGTCTCGCTTCAGGCCATGCCCTGTTCACTGCCATACGCGCCTCAGTCTCAACAATCCTTAAAATTGAGTTTAAGGCATCTTGAGCATTTTGAACGGTGTTTTCCAAATAAAGATCGGCTCTAGTAGAATCCCCCTTGTTTATTGCGTTTGTTGCATTATAGAAAGACTCATAAGTTGTCTCTATGGAAGGGTATGCGTCAGTAATGTTAAAGTCAAAATTGTAGGCACGATCTGCAAGACGTCTCATTGTGTCTGTCACATTATCAACATGGTATAAATTGATGATGGTTTGATCTGAGAACGACGGGGACTTCAAAGGGCTAACTAAGAGTTGAGCAATATAGTTTACAATAGAGCCAATGTAGCTAAGTGAAATAAGGCTGTGTTCCGGAGCTTTCATAGAGGGCCCCTTTAAGAACGGCAGATAACGCGCCCAAAGAATAGCAAAATGATCCTCTGGAGTGCTTTGACCGAATGTTGGATCCACCGGAATCCATCCGTATCCATCCACATAAAATTCCGACCAGAGATGCGTTGCGTTTGCCACAGCGCCTAAAGGGGGTGGTGGAGGAATAGAAAAGCCTCTAGAAACAAATCCAGACACTGTGCGTGCTGGTATCCCTACTGCCCTTAGAAGCGCAACAAAAAGCGTTCCAAATTCTGTGCAGTCTCCTCGACCATTTTTAAGGGCCCATAAAGCTCCTCGAATTTTTTGCTGCTTTACATAGGATAGGTAGGAAATAACGAAATCATACATTCTTTGAGCTATGCGGAACGTATCGACTTTAGCGCCCATAAGAGCTTGAGCTTTGCTTACTATCAGTGTATGGTTAGATTCAATGTAGTTCTCAGGCTGTGTGTAAATTGCATATTCCTCTGGGTAGCCTGCACCCATCAGTCGTGGACGCGTATATTCAACTTTGTACTTCAAAGAGTAGAAGGTGATGTTTGCCTCCAACTGTTCGTTCGGCCGCATCCTTGGTACGAATACGCGAAACCTTGAGTTTTCCCTATCTAAGTAATTTGTCTGGAACACGGCGCTTTGATTGGCGATTTTCATCTCTTTCATTTCTATGTATGAATCGGGCCCCCATGCTTTAGGCAATGCGATATCTAGAGTCAAACTTGTTGCGGTTTCGTTGCCTTGATTGGTAAGCCCGATAACATAGATTATTTTATTCATCAGAGGTTCGGTTAATGTAAAGCGGGGAGTAGGCGGAGGCGTTATTGCCAGATTTTCCCCTCTAGTGGGAGAGACAATAGTAGTCAATGAAATAAGACAAAGGAGAGCGAAGAAGGTGAATGCCTCTCGTTTTCTCATCGTTTGCCCTCACAAGAGAGTTTGTCGCTCGCTGACAATTCCCAGTTTTTGGATTCAAGCAAGCGCATGAGTTTGATTCCCTCTTCAACAGAAAACTCTCCTTTATCAGCTAGGAGCTCTTCAACTACTTGAAGCCTTTTTAAGAGGGGTTTACGGTTGGCGTTTTGAATCTCTAAGCCAGGTCTCTTGTTTACCTCCATGACTAACGGTCCTTTGTTCTTATCTATAACCACATCAACCCCGACATAACCCAAGCCGGTTTCTTTCTGAGATTTCACCGCCATTTTCAGAATTTGATCCCACAAGGGAATTGCCTCATCAATAAGTTTGAAGCCAGTATCTGGATGATGCGTGATAGGGTTTTTCTGGTAGGCTACGACAGCGTTTGTGATTTTTCCAGCGACTAGGTTAATACCAGCGCCTACTGCACCTTGATGAAGATTTGCTTTTCCTCCTGATTTCTTCGTCGGTAAACGAGCCATAGCCATTATGGGTACTTCTTTAAAAACTATCACTCGGATGTCTGGAAGACCAGCATATGATAACTTTGCGAGCTCTGGGTGAGCAGTCAGTAATTCTTCAATGTAAACTTTGTCAGGTAGCCATTTTCCTGAATATTCCCCATCTATCGCAGCTTCCATGTTATCCCTGATATCGTTAAGGGTCAGATATTTTCCATCGGGTTTCTCGAAGGTATGCTCGTCTCCATGTTTAATGACTAAGATTCCTCTGCCGCCAAAGCTGTTATTGGGTTTAACAACGAAACCTTCATCGTTAGGCATATTAGCGAGGATTTTCTCCAAGTTTTTTAGCTCGGATAAATTTTCAATCGTTGCAAGAGTTTTTGGAACAGGTATTCCCGTCTTTTTTAAAGTTTCTTTTACTCCCAATTTTGATATCTTGGGATAGAACTTTTTGGGATTGTATTTCTCAATGTAATCTCTATTCCGCAGATTCACGGTGAGAACTTGAGAATAACTTCCTCCATTGGGATTGCTTTTAGCCAGCTTCCTAAATCTAAGAAGTTCTGAGAAACGAACTCGAACTTTTGCGCCAATGAGTATGTTTAAGGCAACGGGTAGAACCCATACTTCCGGAGTATAAATAAAATAATTGATAATTGAAGGCTCGCTAATTAACAAGAAGCTAGCCAAAACCGCGATAAGGGTGTAAGCAAGACGCTGGAAACTCACTTTCCAACCGCTTTCGCTACGATCTCTCACAAATCTTTCAGCGATCCATGAAGAAATCAAGATAGGTAAGAGTTCTGCGTAAGTTAAGGGTGTATTTCCGGTGTTTGTCCCAATAAATATGAGGAACCCCATGGTAGAAGCTACTATGATTACAACTAGGGCCATTCGGTGGGTCATTTGCAATTTTAATGGTTCTAAAATAAAACGGACGACAATTCCAATTCCTAAAATTGAGAAAAAGGCGATCAATCCCCAATAGATGTCTCCAATTCTGGTTAATCCGAGACTTATGATGGCTGGGCCAAACAATCCATATGTTATGAGGCCAACTACATTTCGAAGTATGGCAATTGTTGTAACAGCTAGTATTACGTAAAAGATGATTCTCATGGCATCTAAAACTGGCAGGATTTCTGGAAACATTAATCTCGCAATGAGGGCCATAGAACACGCGGCTCCCAAAATTATCAACGAACACACAACTGTCTTGTTCATCGAATTCCTCTAAGTGCTTGAATTCCGACGCCATTAATATAAAAAGGAGTATGGATTATTAAGATTTACGAATTAAAAAATACACACTAACATAGCTCGTGAGTATTAAATAAAAAAGAGGGGGGGTTGCGGGCATTTAGCGCGCGCTATAGATAGTAAAATTTTTCTTTACCAGTAGCGCTCAGCTTGGTGGCGGTGAACAAAAATCACTTCAGCGCACCACCAACAAAGTTTATTTTCCCCTCCAAATTTTCCAAACACAACTGCCTATGACTGTCTAGTCCTCCCTCCCCCCCGGGTATAGAGGGGTCAAAATTTTATTCACAAACCAATAACGTACAAACCACATCCACAAAACCACCATAGGAGATAACTTAAAATAATGGAACCAACTGATTTTCTACCGAATTTCACCACAACTAAAATAAAACCCGAAAATAAAAATGGAGGAAAAGAAATGAGCAAACCAGAAAAACCACACCTCAACCTTGTCATCATCGGTCACGTAGACCACGGAAAATCCACCACCATAGGCCACCTATTCTACCTCACCGGAAACATCGACGAACGAACCCTCAAAGCCTACGAAGAAGAAGCCAAAAAAATGGGCAAAGAAGCCTTCAAATTCGCCTGGGTCCTCGACAAACTCAAAGAAGAACGAGAAAGAGGCCTCACCATCGACATCTCCTTCTGGCGATTCGAAACACCAAAATTTTTCTACACCATCATCGACGCACCCGGACACCGAGACTTCGTCAAAAACATGGTCACCGGAGCCAGCCAAGCCGACGGCGCCGTCCTCCTAGTCTCTGCCAAACGAGGAGAATTCGAGGCAGGAATCGGACCGGGTGGACAAACCCGAGAACACGCTTTCCTCGCCTTCACGCTAGGAGTAAACCAAATAGTGGTTGTCATCAACAAGATGGACGACCCATCTGTCAACTGGAGTCAAGAGAGATACAATGAGATCAAAAACGAAATCTCCCGGATGCTAAAGATGGTAGGATATAAAGTGGATAAAATACCATTTGTGCCCACCTCCGGATGGACCGGCGACAACCTCGCGAAGCCCAGCGACAAAATGCCCTGGTACAAGGGACCCACCCTCTTTGAAGCTCTAGACACCTTTGAGGTGCCGCCTAAACCCATTGAAAAACCACTACGCCTCCCAATACAAGACGTTTACACCATCACTGGAGTTGGAACCGTCCCGGTCGGACGAGTGGAAACAGGCGTGCTAAAAGAGGGCGACAACGTTGTGTTCATGCCCGCGAATGCAACGGGAGAGGTCAAATCGATGGAAACCCACCACGTGAGAATCCCTAGAGCTGAACCCGGCGACAACATCGGTTTCAATGTTCGAGGAGTAGCTAAAAAAGACATTCGAAGAGGGGACGTGTGCGGGCATCCCACAAACCCGCCGACCGTCGCCAAAGAGTTCATTGGACAAATCATCGTCATATATCATCCCACAGCCATCGCCGCTGGATACACCCCTGTAGTGCATGCTCACACCGCCCAAGTTTCATGTCGATTCGTTGAACTCATCAGGAAATTGGACCCACGAACTGGACAGATAGTCGAAGAAAAACCGACGTTTCTGAAGACTGGAGACGGAGCAGTCGTTCGGTTTGAGCCGCTCCATCCTATTGCCGTCGAAACCTACGCTGATTTTCCTGAGCTCGGGCGATTTGCGATACGCGACATGGGAACAACCATTGCAGCTGGGGTAGTTAAAGAAATTACCCAGAGAGGTTAGCCAACGCTCCATTCCTCTCTTTTTGTTTGAATCTTCTGTACTGAACATTTTTATTTCTGATCTATATAGGACCTCTTCATCAACGGCTTATTGCTTAAGGCATGGATAAGCTAAACAAGTTGAGGTTAGAAAGGCAAGTGTTCATTTTTTGACTGAGTTATAAAGCCAACATGATGTTTTGTAAATTAATATTAAAGTTTAAATAACTTTCAGCTCAATTTGATAGTGCTTATGTTCTGGGGTGTTTTGTTGGTGAGTCAAATGAAGGGTAGGCATAGAGCGTTCGTTCTTATTGATGTGGCTCCTGGAAAAGAGAAAAAAGTTTTGGAGAAGGTTCTTGAATATGAGGAAGTTGTAGAAGCTCACTTAATTCCCGGTGAGTATGATGTGATGGCTGTTTTAGAGTTTGAGTTATATGGGCGCGAGATCTTTGTCCCAGTTTCAGAGATGGTCGCAAAGTTTGTGATTGAAAAAATTAGGAGACTTAGTGATGTTAAGGACACTAACACGATATTGCCGAGTCTGTCTATGGTGAAAAAGGCTAAATAGCGCAAGAAAAAGGAGAGACGTCGTTTAAACGTTATTGGTTTGTGAATAAATTTTTGACCCCTATATACCGGGGGGAGGGGGAGACTAGGCAGGACTAGACAGCCCTAGACAACGGGACAATCTTGTTGTGTTGGGAAAAGTTTTGAGTGGAGAATAAGTTTTCTTGGTGGCGTGCTAAGATGGAATTTTGTTCACCACCACCAAGCTGAGGCGGGGTTTGTTTTGGGTTCCGATGGCTGAGGGGAGTTTGGTCTTGGCGCTGTTGGATGCGCAAGATCGTGCGTGAACGAAAATTTTGACTATCTATA
>Ga0315314_1002125_pt1 | contig 16665 bp, 13 predicted proteins | sample TDP9_MG_FD_203631 | JGI IMG/M metagenome (GOLD analysis project Ga0315314, IMG submission 203631) | Freshwater sediment microbial communities from Lake Towuti, South Sulawesi, Indonesia - TDP9 | ecosystem: Environmental > Aquatic > Freshwater > Lake > Sediment | place: Indonesia: South Sulawesi...
CTGCCTAATTTTATCCTCTTCTTCCTTCCTTTCGGGTCTCAGGGGAAGCCTTGGCACGAAGTTGTGGAGCAGGTTTCTCTCTTTTAACTGAAAGATCTTCTCTCCATCAGTGTACGGGATGCTTAATGTTATCTTCAAAACTGAAAATCCCCTTTCTCATCAATCTCAGCAACTGAGGTCATGTCAGACCGACCCAGTTAGTATATATTTCTCCACGATTTATGGCTATCCCACAACATCTTTATTGTCAACGATAGGCGTTGAAGAGAGGAAAGGTGACTTCTCCAAACCTTTGCCAGCAAGACTTTGTAGTTCTTGCCATAGGCTTTGGCAGGTAGCTCCTTTGCTGCGCTTATGACAAAGTGGGATCTATAACGTTCTGCTAGAATTACTGAAAAGAGACGGCTAGCTGGGTGAGAACCTGAAAGCAACAGGTTAGAATAGATTCGTTCGATATCTATATTCGCGTAAAGGGTCCACTGGAGAGAAAAGTTGAGGCAGTATGCCGTCGAGGCTGAGGATATCGTCAAGACTTTTGGAGGCATAAGAGCCCTCACAGGAGTAAGCTTTGTTGTTAGACAGGGAGAAATCTATGGATTGATAGGTCCCAATGGCGCGGGCAAGACGACCGCACTGAGGATTTTGGCTACCTTAATAAGGCCCACTTCCGGGTCAGCAAACGTTTTCAGCTTTGACATTGAGAGGAACGCTTCTGAAGTTCGGAAGATCATAAGTTACCTTCCCTGAAGAAGCAGGAGCCTACAGAAACCTTTCCGGATGGGAGTATCTCGGTTTTATGGCGCATTTCTATCCTATGAGTCGAGACGCTTGTAAGGCCATAGTCGCAGAGGCCGCTGAGATTTCAGGGCTTAGGGAAAGGTTGAAGGATAAGGTGAAAACGTATAGTAAGGGAATGATTAGGAGAGTGCTGCTTTCCCGAGCTTTGATGATGAGGCCCAAACTAGCACTGCTAGACGAACCTACCAGCGGGTTGGACGTGGTTCATGCCTTTCATGTTAGGCGGATCATTCAGGATTATGTGAAGGAACATGGTGTCACTGTCCTCCTTTCCAGCCACAACATGTTGGAGGTTGAGTTCCTCTGCAACCGCATAGCCCTGATTGATGAGGGAAGAGTCCTAGCGGAGGGAACCCCGCAGGAGGTAAAGTCCTACTACAAAGCCCGAAACTTGGAAGAGGCTTTCATGGAGGCGACGAAGCTTGGCCAGTGGCTTACGTAACCTTATAGTGAAAGAGATTAAGGAATTGCTTAGAGACCCAAAGATCCTCTTAGGCATGGTGTTAATGCCTCTCATAATCTTCCCAGTAATCGGTGCTGCAATGAACATCTCCACAACAGCTGTTAAGGAATCCCTAAGGGAGGTCTCTATGGCTCTGATGGACCTAGACAAGGGCCCCATGGCTGAAAGTCTCATCATGTCCTTTAAAGCTCTGAACGTAAACCTGGTTGAGATTGAGGCTTCAACTAGCTTAGCATCTCAGATATAGAAGGAAACAACAGGAGGATTCAGACTCTTGGCCTGGTGGCGGGAGCAACGAGCCAAGGGGTTCATACACGAATCCAGCAACTCTTTTAAAGCGGGAGACAGAAATATCCTAAGAGTAGATCATGGCTAGAAGTGTGTTAAGCAAAGTAGGCTTAACTGTCCAGGGTAAAGGAATTGATGCTGAAGCCATTTTTGACACAGGAGCCACAAGAAGCTTTGTCAGCCTTCAGCTCGCTGAAAATTCGGGATACGTAAGGTATGATAGACCTAGAGAAGTCCTGCTGGCAACCAAGGATAAAAGGGCTCTGATGGTCGGCGAGCTGATAGCGAGGGTCACAATACTCGGATACGAACTCCCCCTCAGCCATGTTTTCGGCGTCATAGAAGCCCTTAACCAAGACGTAGTGATAGGAATGGACTTGATGGAGCCCTATGAGATATTGGTGGACGCCAAAGAAGGTAGAGTTTCCTTCAAAAGGTTCCCACCCGCAATAGAGATAATATAGGTCGTCGCCTTCGCCTTTAGCCCTCTACTTTGCACTTAAGCCTCACTCATCCTCTTGCAGAACGACCAAAACACAACGTAACTATCCAAAGCAGACGACGGATCAAACCTGACGAAGGAAAAAATGGGGCTGTGGTAAGCTTCAGATAGACCGCTCATGTTTGCACGCGATTTCTAGATATTGTCAGCCTCGATGAGGTTCTATTGTGGTGCAAAGAGCTCGATGTGGCGCGTTAGCTTTCCGCTCGCTCACACCGGAAGCCTTGGCATATCTGAGGTCGCATCTATCTGGGGACAAGGTCGAATTGGAGATTTCTGAAAATCATGCGGATGGCTTGAAGGTCCTCATTGTTAGCTTCTCATGTCTGTTCACTTACAGGGCTCTGGAATTGCTAAAAGCTCGCAATATTATTCATGTTGAAATCGGCAGAGTCATACGCAGAGACGATTTCTCAAGAAGCCGCTCGAAAACAAGAGAAGAACGCTATTCTAAGGTTTTTCATGAGCTCAAAGTAAGCTGGCAAGGGTCAACGCCATCAGGCCTGGTCCAGTCGAACTAGAGATGGGACGACACGCCTACCCTGCCAGATATGGAAGAGAACCAGCCCAGGATGAATTGCCCACTGGATAAGAGCGGAAGATATTGCAGAGATCGCTGTCTTCTTGGCTTCAGAGGGCTCCAAGATAATTACGGGGAAAACCATAAATTGCTATGGGTTTGGGATTTTTGTGGTGTCTGTTTACGGGGAAACCATAGATAGACACTGCAGTAAGTGTATAAGATGATGTGACAATTGGTAACTTTGTAAACCCGCCTGAAGAAGAAGGCTACTCATTAAGGTGTGACTATCCGAAATGGAAAGGCACGTGCTTGCGAGGGTGAACCTTGATCTTAGCTAACTTTATAGGAAACATAATCTTGGATTGAAGAAGATTACGGTAATGCAGTATGGAGAGAATCCTTGAAGTCGAAAATCTGAAGGTCTATTACAGAAGCGTCTTAGGCCTATACAAAGCTGTCGATGGCGTCTCGTTCGATGTGGAAAAGGGAGAAGTCTTTGGAATCGCGGGAGAGTCAGGCTGCGGGAAATCCACCTTAGTTGAAGGAGTCTTGAGAATAATCAGGCCGCCGGGCTATATTGAAAGCGGCAAGGTCATCTTTGGCGGCATGGATTTGCTTGCGTTAGGCGACGAAGATCTGCGCAGAATCCGGTGGAGTAAACTGTCATATATCCCGCAAGGCTCCATGAACTCACTGAACCCCATCATGAAAGTTAAAGATCAGATAGTTGACGCCATCACGACACATACTGAAATGCCGAAGGAAAAGGCTGAAAAGCAAGTTCCAGTGCTTCTTGAAAACGTTGGTTTGCCCGATGCCGTGGCCGATATGTACCCCCACGAGTTGAGTGGAGGGATGAAGCAGAGAGTTATAATCGCCGCGGCTACGGCTCTGAAACCTAGCCTTGTCGTTGCAGATGAGCCAGTTACTGCTTTGGACCTTGTGGTTCAGAGGGGAGTCCTCCAAGCCATAGCAGATCTAAGGGAAAAATATGGTGTCACAGTGCTTTTTATCGCGCACGACATGGCTGTCCATGCTGAACTCGTTGACAGACTCGCAATAATGTATGCTGGTCTGATCATGGAGATGGGCCCCGTAGTGGACGTGTTCAAAGATTCCCTTCATCCATATTCGAGATTGCTGATAGAAGCAATACCTTCCATAGAGAAAGAAACTATCAAGGGCATTCCAGGAATATCGCCAAGCCCACTGATCTGGCCTTCAGGCTGCAGGTTTCACCCCAGATGTCCATTTGTGAGGGAAAGGTGTAAGACCGAAGTGCCTGAACCGAGATGGGTTAAGAAGGGACGTTTGGTAGGTTGCCACTTGTTCGGTGACAAGAAATGAGTTCCAGTCTGCTTGAAGTTAAAAACCTGACAAAAGTCTATGTATCCGGCATGAGAGCGAAAAGAGCCGTAAAGGCAGTCGAAAATGTTTCATTCAATATACCTGGAGACAGACCACACATAACGGCGCTCGTGGGAGAAAGCGGCAGCGGAAAGACTACGATACTTAGGTTGGTACTTGGTTTCATTAAACCAACATCCGGCGAAATACTGTACAAGGGCGTGAATATACAAAACCTGCTACGCAAAGATCAAAAGGCTTACCGAAAGGAGGTTCAAGTCGTATTCCAAGATCCTTACAGTATTTATAACCCCGTGTACAGAGTCGACAGAGTGCTTGAGACCGTCATTAACAAATTCAACCTAGGTGAAGGGAAGGATCACAAGGCGATAATTGAAGAGACCCTAAGAATGATAGGAATCAGACCAGAGGATCTGCTAGGTCGGTATCCCCATCAAATCAGCGGCGGCGAACGGCAAAGACTGATGTTGGCGAGGATATTGCTTATGAGACCTAGGCTTATACTTGCTGATGAGCCTGTTTCCATGATAGATGTCTCTCTGAGGGCCATCTTCTTGGATACATTTCTAGAATTCAAGAAAAAATACGGAATCTCTGCTCTTTATATCACGCACGACTTCAATATTGGCCATTACATAGCTGACGACGGCATCGTCTTGTGCAGCGGAAACATCATTGAGAAAGGACCTATGACCGCCCTAGTAAGAGAGCCGCTTCACCCTTACACTAAAGCTCTGATCGATTCGATACCAAGGCCTGATCCTACTAGGAGGTGGCCCCACAAAATCCAGCTTAAAGTCGAAAAACCAGCAGAGCGAATGCAACCGCATGCCTGCGCTTTCTTCGGAAGATGCCCTAGTGTCTGTAACGACTGCGCAAAAAGTAGGCCTCCTTTTGTAAAGGTCGGCAAAGACCGCGAAGTTGCATGTTTCCACTATGATTAGATAGCTATAGGTTTAGTTTTGGTTGGCAGAAAAAGGTTATACGAAAAGACTATGCTCATTAATGTAGAACATGCGTTGGTGATAATGATCCTTTTCTTGATGCGCGGGGTTTACAACCCCAATTCAAGACGGAAGGCGCATGATCTGGTTCCGAGTGGCAAATAGCTGAAAGGAGAACTCTTGAGAGTAGCCTGAGAGTACCACTTCCTCAAAGTTCAATCAACCTCAGAAGGTCCTCTCATTGAGTATTCGAATCATCATGGCTGCTTGCTCCTTGGGATCTAACAGCCAGTTTGATCTGGCAATATAAAGAAAGGGTGGGTGATGCGCGTGCTACTTTCTGCGCATCAATAGTGCTACTGCCAGTATGACGATCGCTATGCCTTCGACTACCAAGCCTGCTGTCAACGTGCTCATCTGGCTGCTCAGAGCTGTAACATTGCTGGAGACCTCTGTAAGCGAGCTTGCCATGCTACTCTGCAATGTATTCATAGCGCTGCTGACTTCGGATATGGATGACAATATCTGGCTCAGTCCTGGAATTGGAGCTTGAAAGGAAGCTACATCCTCTGCTACAAGCCTATCAGCGTCTTCCCTAGGTATCTTGTCATAGGCGCCCTCTGAGAAGGGCCCATAAGTTCTCATGTCCGCTCCGGTGAAGGCCGCTACATCCTCAGCAAACCAGACATACGAGTATTCTATTGGCGGTGAGGCACCAGTCGCCTTTATTCTGTGAACTACCCACTTTTGAGCCGGGTCCCAGTCAGAGGGATCGCAGTAGAAGTCATCGATCGTTGGATTTCCAGCCCAGTAACGGGAACTAAAGAGGAAATAGTCCGCCACAGTAAACATGGGGATATCTGGAATGTTTTTCGTGATGATTTCAAGACCTCTTTTAGCCAGGTCCCTATAGCTCGGATCAGTTGGCGGAAGAGCCTGCATTTGATCTATAATACTATCCAGCTCAGGGTCATGGAACCTAGTTTCTCCAGCGTCATAGTTTTTACCCGGCTCGCCTATAGGTGCATAATACTTGCCGTGCCATACTTCCAGGAAATATAATGGATCGTTCCCAGGCCAGTTGCCAGCGCCGCTGCACCACATACATAGATCAAAATCTCCGAATTGTCTTTTCTGCATTACCTGCGCCTGTTCAAGTATTCTGGGCGTTGCCTCAATGCCGACCCTTGCCAAATTGTCAACGATATCAGACGCCATTGGCTGGTAGTAGGCAAAGATTGGATCAGCTGAGAATAATATTTCAAACGATAACTTTGTTCCATTAGGTGTTTCTCTTACGCCGTCTCCATTTCTGTCCTTGAAGTCAAGATTATCCAAGATCTCTGTGGCTTTGTCCAAATCGAATGCTCTCATATCCCCGTACTTAAGGAAAACATCGTCTTTGAAGGCATCCACCCACATCTGAGATGATGCCCAACCATTAGCAAAGGGAGCTATGCATGGAGAAGCTGGCCCCCCGGGGTATAGCTTTGAGATTTTTTCCTTATTGACACAATAGGATATTGCCCATCTTAGCTCTGGAATGCTCAATGGATATTTCTCACAATTGACTTTGATGTCACTGATCATTGGATTATTCATCGCGAGAGCTGTTACGTTGGGAAGCCCACCGGAGATAGCTGACTCTATGAGATCTTTCGGGAGTATATATGCGCCCACATAGTCAACTAATCCTTGGACCCAGCTCATATAATCGACGTCTGTTGGCGCCGGATTCCTGGTGACTATGTACTTAGGCTCCGGCATATATCCTAAAGCCTTTCCCCAATAGTTTTCATCTCGTATGTATACAAACATCTTGCTTTCAGGTATGGTCTTGTAGAGCTTGTATGGCCCAGTGAATACGGGATCTTCACTGTTATTCCATGCAAGTGGGTCTTCAATCTCCTTCCATATATGTTCAGGCAAGATTAGTAGGAAGCCCCAAATCGCTGCTCCCCAGGGATCTCTGTCGAATCTGCCAATGTTGGGTTTTTTAAGGTTAAAGACAACGGTGTAATCATCCGGAGTCTCAACAGAATCTATCCATTCGTTCATGTAGGCATAGTTGGCAGCCTCTGGTAAACTCTTGATCAATTCGATTGTAAACTTCACATCTCTAGAAGTGAATGGTTCGCCATCGTTCCAGTGCACCCCCTGTCTTAGATGAAACGTCACCTTCATGAAATCGCTGGAATAATCGACGCCTGTTGCTAGCCACCAAATTCTTTTCCCTGTAACCGCGTTGTCATACCAGAAAAATTCACCGACAAAAGCGTTCAATCCTTCAAAATCAGCGTAAGGTGTAGTCAGCGGATTCCATTTTTCCCAACCAAACAAGCCATTTGTAGTAGTTACTTTATACCATGTCTCTTCTCTGGGTGTCGGTATCTCTACACCTTGAGCAGATGCGAAGAAAATCGGTGAAACCGGCGGTGTTGCCATCAAACTCAACAGAAGAAAAGCAACCAATAGAATGATTGATTTTTTCATTCACACTCCCACTTTTATTTATATATCTAGGTATCGCCTAGCATTTTGTACATGATACCGATAACCTTATATATTTTGCGCAAAGTAAATGGAATTCTGGGATAATAGACGCGAAAGATCGCCGATTTTTGGGAGACCACCGATGAAACAAATAACTAAGTACATCATTAGGAGAGTTATTCTGTACCTTCTATCTTTGTGGTTGTCCATCTCTTTTGGCTTTTTCATTTTCCGCATTCTTCCAGGAAACCCGGTCTATGCCTTCGTCGCGACTTTGAGTAGATATGGACATGGAGCAGGCCAAGATATTGAGAAAATACTGGATTCATATCTAGAGGTGTTCGGTCTCAAGCAGGACCTCTGGACTCAATATGCCAATTTCTGGAAGGAACTCATCCTCAGAGGGAATCTTGGCCCATCCATTATTAATTTTCCCAATTCTTCAATGGGTCTAATACTACGCAGTTTGCCATGGAGTATGGGGCTCTTGGGAATATCAATTTTGCTGTCTTGGATCCTAGGCAACATCATTGGAGCATTTCTGGCATGGAAGAAAGATGCAAGAATTGATAAAATTGGCTCCACAATTTCCTTGGGATTATCTCCTTTCCCATATTATATCATGGCTCTAATGCTGATGCTCACCGTTTTCTATCTCACTGGTACAATAATGTACGGAGCCTATAATCCGAAACTGTCTATTGGGCTCAGTCTTGAATTCATACTCTCAGTAATAACATACGGCTCATTACCAGCCGTTTCAATCGTGATATCTGAAACAGCTGGATGGATAATATCAATGAGGTCTTTGCTAGTGCCAATTCTAGGCGAGGACTATCTAACATTTGCAGAGGCAAAAGGATTGGAGAAGCGAAGGATATTCTCTGCGTACGCGCTTAGAAACGCTATACTTCCACAAATCACATATCTCGGCATGACATTAGGTTCGATAATGAGCGGGTCAATACTGGTTGAAACTATTTTCAACTACCCAGGAATAGGTAAATTATTTCAGAGTGCTTTATCACTTCTAGATTACAACACGATAATGGGCTGTCTCGTAGTAGTCATGTTCACTGTTCTTACAGCCAATCTTCTGATAGATTTGCTACTTCCTTTAATAGATCCAAGAATAAGATATGAGGGCCAATAAATGAATGCTCCAAGCAAGTTTGGCAATCATGTGCGAATACCCTTCATCACTTTATCCAAAATCAAGAAAATGAATTCTAAAACTCGCATAGGAATAATACTTCTCTTAACCATGGGAGCAACAGCTGTTGTTGAGCCGGTCATTAATAAAATCAGACTAGGTGATCAACTTCCAACTACTATGGGGCTATATCCTATCAGTGCAAATCCGTCTTGGCAAATTCCCTTTGGTAGCGATATTTATGGGCGAGACCTTTTTGGAATGACGCTCATGGGCCTTAGATTCACCCTTATGATAGGTCTTATCGCTGCCGCAGTAGAGCTAGCAATAGCTATTGTTCTCGGTTCTCTGGCTGGTTACAAAGGTGGCATAATAGACGATGTACTCAGAACAATAACGGACTTCATGATAGTTGTACCAACATGGCCCCTGCTTGTACTCATATCGGCATTTATACCCAAAATAGACTTAATCGGATTAAGCCTCGTTATCGCGGTTCTCGGCTGGCCGCAGCTTACACGTGCTTTCAGGTCACAAGTCCTATCTCTAAGCCAGAAACCACACGTTGATCTAGCCAAAGCATCAGGCCTTGGATCAATTGAGATAATATTTCTGGAGATTTTGCCAAGCATGCTTCCTTACATAGGCGTAGGATTCGCAAACACCGCTTTAGCCGCCATGATATCTGAAACAGCAATCAGATTTCTGGGCGTAGGCCCAGTAGGTTTACCAACCCTAGGCTACCTCATAAACTTCATGCTGATTGGTCAAGGGTCAGGGTACATAACAAAAAGACCGCATCTGCTTGCTCCCCCCGTCTCATTTTTGGTGTTGAGTTTCTTTTCATTACACCTAATAAACATAGGACTTGACGAGACATACAATCCTAGACTCAGAAAGATAACAGGGGAATAAGACTAAATACATCCTTTTTGAAGGCTTAAGCATACTTTACCCAAACTGCTTTTCTATCGATTTCCACAAACTGCAACAACCCTCAAACTCAAAATGACTCTCCTAAAGGCTTCAGAAATTACATGGAAAAAGTCTATAAGCAATTGAGAAACGCGGAGTCATACCTCCGTAACCCTCTTCATATATTAAGGCATGATGGAGCTCAGATTTTTGAACCCAAATAATATGATTCAGTGGCAAGGCCTGTAGACGAATTGATACTAAAACCATAAAAGACTGCTGATCTCAAATGTTTCATCCGGAATAGAGGCAGTTCAGAGGACGCAATCAAAAAGTGTTTCCTCTCAAAAATCCTTCACCTGACTTTGAGACATTCAGAGAGGTCTTGGTGGATAGAAAGGAACCGGAGAGAGTACATTTTATAGAGATAGGGATCGACGACGAGGTAATGACCTTCTTATCCGAGAGGATGACGGGAGAAACGATTCCTTCGTTGTCACGGACGAGCGAGGAAAAAGCAAGGCTCTTTAGGGAAGGAAAGGAAGTCCCATCTCTGCTTGAAGAGGAGAAGCCCTACTGGAAAAGCGTGATTGATTTCTACTATCGCATGGGATACGACTGCCTCATCGTGTGGTTTCCTCTTGCTCTTTTCTCAACGAAATCAAGAATCGCGGACGATACAGCCACTCTTTCTAGGGGGAAACGCTCATGGGTTGAAGAGAAGGAAGGCGTAGTCACCTCTTGGGAAACCTTCGAAGATTTTCCATTCGAACGAATCAGTCCCAAACCTAATGATCTTCTAAGTTTTCTCGAGGAGAATCTCCCCGATGGGATGAAAATAATCTTCGGTGGAGCCCTGTACGACTTAGTTGGGCAGAGGTTCATGGGCTGGGAATGCATGTTTCGCAGTCTCTTTGTCGAGCCGGACTTGGTGAAAGCGATCTTCGACAAATGGGGGCAGATAGTCCAGGAGAGATATAAAGAGGCAATTTCGTACAAATGCGTTGGAGCGACATTACAGTCGGACGACCTTGCGTACAAGAAAGGCACAATGGTTAGTCCAGACACCCTAAGAAGACTGGTCTTTCCATGGTTCAAGAAGTACGCGGCTCTGGCGCACAATAATGGAAAGCTTTTTCTGTGTCACTCTTGCGGCAACGTGTATCAAGTGATGGAGGACTTGATCAGAGACGTCAAGATAGACGGCTTCCATTCTTTCCAAGATGTGATCGTGCCCACCTGGGATTTCAAAAAGAGATACGGGGACAGAGTTGCTGCCCTAGGCGGCGTTGACGTAGACAAGCTGGCAAGGTATGATCAAAATTCGTTGCGGAGATACGTAAGGAAGATCCTGAGAAATTGCATGCCTGGAGGAAGGTACGCCCTTGGATCAGGCAACACTGTGACAAACTTCGTGCCGCCGGAGAATTATCTGATCATGCTTGAAGAAGGCTTAAGATGGAGACCTCGGAAATAATCGCTGAGGATTCGTGGTTATCGTTGCTTTCCAACGAACATGTTCTCAATCGAAGGGTTCAGCTTCGCGTTCTTAGCGTTGATTCTTTTAAGCCCCCTCCAGCACAGATTGTTACAATGTTGGATGTTGCGATAAGAGGGATACGCGATAGCTGGAACGATGTCATAGTTCCGGGACTGGACTAAGCCGTAGTCAAGAACGCTTTGGGTAAGAGGGTTCATCACGGCAATGTTTAGATATGGATTCTATCCAGATGATCGATGTGCAAAGTATACTCTAAGTAGCTTATGCTATAGGCATCACGCCTAGAAGAGCTATTTTTCTGTGTCGTCTATAACAGCGACATTTTATAGTGCAATGTAGACCTTCTTCCATTCTTTCTTGTAGCTGATTCGCAGCTCCTTTCCTTTCAGTTCAAAGGTTGCCAGTTTGAAAACACCGGATCCATTGTCAATGCTTATGTCTATGTTGTCTACACTGGTTTCAAAGGGCGAATCAAGAATGAGCTCACCCTCACTGCTAGTATCAAGCTCGACAACGTATTCTCTTTCTGCCTTTCTTTTATAGGATACCTTTCCCCCAGAAATGACGATGTTTGCAATGCCATCTCCCACTTCACAATTCCTAGGAGATATCCTTACACCTCCCGGAACAGGTTTGACGCCGTACTCTCCTTCTACAAGAGCCTCAAGAGGCGTCGCAGATCCCCAATTATAATAAAAACCTTCGGTATCTTTAGGATCTCCGGCTTCATTCCTAAGCAAACCGGAGAAATGCGCATCCTCAATCGGTCTGGCTGGTTGCCTAGCAAGAGTCAAATAGCCAGCTTGGTTTCTTTTTGCCTCTCTGGCTAGTTTGACAGCACCTGCTTTCCAGAGTCCTAGCTGCACGATTCCGCTAGCGAAAGCCCATCTGCCGCCTGAAGCATGGCAACCCGGCAGGCATTTCCATCTCTCTCGGAAGTCTGTCTCCTCGTATTCTGCTTCTACTCCCTCCATCTTCATGTAATCATTGAAGGGATACTGAACTAGAGCTGGAAAAGGCCTCACAATATTGTACTCATCAATTTTGCTTATGATATTCTCGATAAGACTTGGATCCTTGATGATCCCTTCATGAATGGCCATACAGTGGGGCATAGCTCGGAAACCCGGGTAGACAGTAACCTTGTCCAGATCCTCCGGATACTTCCAGCCGTTAGGATGGGAACTGGAAATAGTTTGTATCGTCTCTGCTAGGTAACCGCGATCCGGCATGTATAAGCCTCCGTCTTCGATTCTCTTCGAGATCATATTGCATCCCCTATGGTAGACCCCTTCCCAAAGATCCGCGTTCCCGAAATCACCCATTGCCCGGGCCATTTGGGATCCGTACTTCAAGGCTCTAAGATAGATTATGTTTACCCAAAATGAGGCACCTTCGCGCTCGTACTTATCCTTATATGCGAAGTCAAGCCAATCGCCTTCAGAGGCTCGGACAACGCCGTCGAGGGCATCCCCAAAATTACGGTCAGTCCGGATCATGTAGGTAAGGTAAATTTTCACTGTTTCATAGTGCTTTTTCAGCCATTCGTCTCCCATCTGGCACCAGCCCTTATACACAGCGTAGACGGCCAGCTGCGAAGAGTCTGAATTAACCTGACCCGGCATCATAGACCCATCATGCCTCAGGATGACATACTCCACGTTTTCTCTAGCCTTGTCAAACACTTCGCCTGCTGTGTTAATTGCCGCCCTAAAAGCCAATTTCCCAGCGTATATTGACCCGGGAGTGCTTATAGCAGCATCGCGCAACCAGAACACTGGGTATTTTATTAGGTCTGTAAGTAACCCAGAGATTTCTCCCTCTATCAGCCGCGAAACAAGGGCCAACGCTTGTTTATACGTTCTTAAAGAAGCGGCAAAATTCTCTGACATCTTTACGGGAACGCTGTAACTGTAAACTTCCTCTTCCCATCGGTCCGCCAAGATGCCAAAAGGATCTTCAAGATTGTTAATCCAACTCAGATTCTCGGCGGCCTTATCTCCTGAGAGAAGAACCAAACCGAATCTGCCAGTGTCGTCTATTTTAGACCTAATCGTGACGACGTCCTTGCGCCGGTAGTCGGAAGGATCACTGTATTTCTGGTCTGGCTCGATCTTGACATTGGCATTCGCTATTCCTCCATAGAGCGATGACCACAATCTGAAGTCATCACTTTTTCCCAGAATCTCAATTGCGTCGCGCAAACTGCTGATTTCGACATCGCTGTCGAACTTGAAAGGAAATACGTCAATCTTGGCGACCACGTAGCCATCATGCTTGTCTACGCGGCCCTCAAAGTATATCAAATCCCGGTCGTAGCTGACGATTGCCTTTAACTCCGATTCTGAGTTGCCGCCTATATAGAGATTTCTGTAGTGCATATAGGGCGGCTTATAGATGAATTCCGACTCATCGGCCATACTCAATGGGATTCTTTTTCCATCTCTTTCGTAATGAAACGTTATCCTAACGATTCCTTCAAATTTCGGGTTGATTCTGGGCTCGAAAGTTACAGAACCAAGGTGATTCACAGCTGCGATCTCGTTTGTCTCCCCAAAGATTCCGCCCAGGAAGCTCTTTTTCACAGGATACTTGACGATCGCCCAGCTCTTTATGAAGTTATACGTGATCCCGCCGTCGAACCCTAGGCCTTCCTTTTTTCTTCTCTTAACCAGAATCGCGAGCAGATTTTCTTGGCCAAACTGCAAGTGATCACTAACATCGATTTGAAAGGGCCTGTGCCACCCACAGCTGTAACCCAACTCGTTTCCGTTGACATATATTCGTGGTTCGTCGTCTATCCCCGAAAACCGAAGGACTATCTTCTTGCCTTTCCACTCGGCCGGAACTTCAAACGTTTTTCTATACCATACGAGACCGTCCCAGTTAGGAATGGATTCATCCCACGTATGTGGAACTTTGATCTCATCCCATCTTGAGTCATCCATGTGTAAACTTGAGTGATCGGAGATGTCATTTTTCCGAATCTTCTTATACTTCCATCTTCCATTCAGTGAGATGCTAGAGGCAATTTCTGCCTCATAATAGTTCTGGGGGAGCGTCTTGAGGCAAAGGTCAAATCTTCCTATCCTTTGAGTCGCTCTGTCATCTTCAAGCCAGTTCCTCTGAGAATACTTCAGAGTATTGTATGTTATTACGTAGCCGCCCTCGCGAGTCTTGACTGTAGGTCTTGTCACTATGATTGAGAGGTGTGCATTGAAATCAGAGTCCTGCAAGCAAGTGATCTTGTATGTATGTCTTCCGATGCCGATGAAATCCTTGACATCGATTGTTAGGGAGCTCTTCTCCAACTTGATCTTTCTTCTTTTTCTGGGGAAGTCGATAATATAAATGCCTTTTGGGCCTCTGAGCGTAAGAAGGGCTTTCCGAATTTTGGTGTATTCTGGAATGTGTTCCCTTCTATATATCTTCAGATTGCTGAAATCGAGTTCTGTCCGCCATTCGTTGAACTTTCGACTAGGCTTGTTTCCTCCCAAATTCGCATATTCTGTCAAGGGGAGATATTTCATCGCTGATCTTCCCTCCAAGTTGCATTCAAGGTCATTTGTGCTTTTTCCGCCGCATTCAACGTTCAGAACCTCAACATATTTAAGACTTTATTAGGTAGAATCTAGCTGCCCACTGAATGTTTCCCTAATCGTTATTGACTTTGCCGATTGCCTTCCTCATAAAGCTAGCCAGCTACACTCATTTGCATCGTCATCCTCTATCCTGAACACAGGCATATCGCCTTTCCAGACTCGATATCGTTAAATAATGGATCAGAAATTACAGAATGGTGAAAGTTTTGAAGAAAATAAGGGTAGTCCTCATAGGTGCCGGGAGCAGGTCGTTTGGCAGAGGTGCGATCGCTGATCTTCTTTCCTCAAAAGAGCTGAGAGACACAAACCTGACTATTAGCCTTGTAGACATTGATGAATCCGCGCTTGACCGGATGTTTCGCTTCGCACAACAACTGAAAGAATATCGGAATTCCAACGCAGAGATCGAGGCCACCACAGATCGATGTGAAGCCCTGAAAGGCGCAAATCATGTAATCACTGCAGTGGCGATAAGGCGTGCCGAACTCTGGGAAAGGGATTTCTACACACCCCTTTCCTTCGGCTTCAAGCACGTTGAAGGCGAAACTGCTGGTCCTGGAGCAGCATTTCACACATTGCGCAGCTTAAACTTGATGATCCCTATCGCAAGGGACATGGAGAAAATATGTCCTGAGGCTCTGCTCATCAACTATACAAATCCGGAGAGCAGAGTCTGCTTAGGGGTGAATATGTTGACAAACATTCGCGTCGTGGGCCTTTGCCATGGGGCGTTCGCGACGCTGAACAAGGTGGCCCAGATACTTGGCAGAAGGAGGGAACAGATTGACATAATCATCGCTGGAATTAACCACTTCCATTGGGTCCTTGAAATTCACGATAAGACGACAGGTGAAGATCTTCATCCCGAGTTTCATCGAGGGATTAAGAAATCAAACGTGGAGGTTGAACCGCTCGCCAAAATAATGTATGAAACATTTGGTCTTCTCCCCTTCCCAGTTGACAACCACATTGGCGAATATGTTCAGTTCGCCTACGATGTGACAGGGCCACTTTACAGATGGGGTAGTGGAGACCTTTCGTACAAGCCAAGACCAGAGGAGAGAGAGAAGAGCATAGAGTACCTGAAAAGTACATATGGAGATGTTATATTGGAGGAACATCCTCCAGTCGAGAGAGTACAGCGAGTTGCTGAGGGCAAGGAACCTATGACGGAACAACTCGCCCATCCAAGTGGTGAACTTGGGGTACCTATCATCTGCGACATCGAATTTGACAGAAAGCGACAAGAACTTTCAGTCAATATACCAAATGACGACTATGCTATCTCAAACCTGCCTGAGGACGCGATCGTGGAGATTCCAGCTGTAGTAGATGCAAATGGCATACACCCGGTGAAAGTTGGTCCTCTTCCAGAGCCGATTGCAGCTATGTGTAGGAAACAGATTTCCATCCAGAAACTACTTGTAGAAGCATATGCACAACGTTCAAAGAAACTGCTTCTGCAGGCAATCGCCATCGACCCTACAGTTGAAAGTATCCCTCGAGCAAAGAGACTTATTGACCTAATGTTACGCATACAAAGCGATTTTATACCTGAGTTTCAGTGATAAATCCAACTTTACCACAAACGCAGGAGAGGTTGGTATACCGAGTCAAGAGACTTTCTTCATGGCTGGACCTTTTTAGGCGAAATACTGTCCCACCATCACGCCTAATTGGCCATTAGTCAAATGAAACAAGAGTAAAGGCATATCCTTCATGTGAGTGGTAATCGTGGACTACGCTATACTGTTAAGTGTGGAGGAACGCATGAGGCTTATTAGCGGCTCTCTTAAGCCTTTTATACATATCTCGCCCTTGATTTGATCGTCCAAGGAATGTGTTTGTAAATGTGTTGCGATTCGCGCCTCAGATTCCGTCACATTACCATTGACAACCAAACAATAGGGACTGGAAACTCTGTCTGCCTAGTCGGCGACATTAATGACGACGGCTTCGCCGACGTAATAATAGGTAACTACGTGAACCCGCCCGAACAGGAAGGCTACCTAGTTTGGTACAAGTATCCCACTTGGGAAAGACACATAATCGCGAGAGCGAATCTTGAAGCAGGCGGAGCAGTCGCTGATATAAACGGGGATGGACGCTTAGACA
>Ga0315314_1002126_pt1 | contig 16653 bp, 16 predicted proteins | sample TDP9_MG_FD_203631 | JGI IMG/M metagenome (GOLD analysis project Ga0315314, IMG submission 203631) | Freshwater sediment microbial communities from Lake Towuti, South Sulawesi, Indonesia - TDP9 | ecosystem: Environmental > Aquatic > Freshwater > Lake > Sediment | place: Indonesia: South Sulawesi...
CTCGACCTCATCGGCGTGGTGGACTCCCCACAGTTCCCGACCGTCTCTCTCATCCGGGGACAGGAGCCCATGAGCCCGGTGCGGCTCTACGCGAACACTCGTCCCACCAGGAACGGCATCCAGATCGCCGCCTTCGTCTCGGAATTCCAGCCGCCGCCTGGGCTGGTGCGGGAGATCGCGCACACGATGCTTGACTGGGCCGAGGAGCGCCGCTGCAGGCTCATCATCTCCCCGGGCGGTCTCGTTGTCGAACGGGAACGCGAACAGGCCGCAACTGCCGCGATCCCGCCCTCCCCTGAGGAGGTGCATGTCTACGGCGTCGCGAGCACAGGCCGCGCCGCAAGCCTGCTGGCCGAGACCGATGTGGAGATCTTCTCCGAGGGGGTCGTCTCGGGCATCGCGGGCGTCCTGCTCAACGACGGCGTGCGTCGGGACTTCGATGTCATCACGCTGCTCGCCCAGGCCCATCCCGAGATCGCCGATGCTCGTGCTGCCGCGCTGCTTGTGGCCGCCATCGACCGGATGGTGCTCCACATGAACCTCGACCTAGAGCCGCTCTGCCGCGAGGCCGAGGGAATCGAGGCGAAGCTCAAGGTCGTCCGCCGCGAAGCCGTCCGGAAGAGCCGGGTGGCCCCCGAAGAGCCCGCCTACGGCTAGGCGCCCGGGCGCTTGCCGCCCGTGAGCTCCTCGCGCATCCGCCAGTACTCCTCTCTGGAGAGCTCGCCTCTGGCGTAGCGCATGTCCAGGATCTGCACGGCTGGAGGCGTCATCGGCGGAAGGACCGGCGGCGGGGGCGGGATCGGCACGTTGCGCTCCTCCTCCCGCATGATGATCAGGAGCACCACGACGATAATGATGAGCGGAAGGGCCATGGTCAAGCCCATGAAGCCCCACCACCCGCCCATCATGCCTGAGAAGCCCCAGTCCGCCATCCAGGCGCTTCCCGCCGCCCACATGAGCAGCGGGATCAGGATGGCGAGCACAAGGACGATGATGACGATCGCGATGATGAGCCGCTGGTCGCGCTGGTTCATGGAAACCCCATCCGGTCAGCTGGGCAAGTGCCCCTGGGGCCTATGAATCCTCCCTCCCACGCGGGCCCCCTGGGGGGATCGAGGATCGGCTGCTACGCAGGAGGACCCAGGTACCGTTCGAAGAATGCCACGGTCCGCTCCTCCGAATCTATCTGATTGGCCAGGCGTCGGAAGCTATGCCCCTCATCGGGATACTCGTGCGCCTCGAAGCGCTTCCCCAGCGCCTGGAGCTCCGCGCACACCTGGCGAGTCTCGGAGGCCGGACAGCGGACGTCGTTCGCCCCGCTGAGGAGGAGGAGCGGAGCGTCCAGACGATCGAGATGGTAGCGGGGCGACCGCGGCCTGAACGCCTCGGGATTGGCCCGGGGGTCCCCCATCTTGTGGGAATCGTAGGCCTTCAGATAGCCGCGCTCGGTGGAGAACTCCGTGACCCAGTCGAAGAACCCGACGGTTGAGACCCCCGCCGCCCACACCTGTGGCGCCTGGGTGAGCGCGTGAAGCGTGAGATAGCCGCCGTAGCTCGCACCCATGATGCCAATCCTGTCCCTTGCGGCGAGGTCCCGCTCGAAAAGGTAGGAGGCGGCGTAGACGACGTCCTGAAGATCGCCTCCGCCGAGGTCCCGATCGGAGAGCTTCCGGAACCCGCGGCCATAGCCCGTGCTGCCGCGGAAGTTGGGGTCGATGACCGTGTACCCGCGGCTGGCGAGCATCTGGATCTCGTAGTTCCAACAGTTGCGCTCGTTATCCTCTGGCCCTCCGTGGACGTAGACGACCCCGGGCGCCCTGCGGCCTGCGCGCTTGGACCGGTAGAGGAGCGCGGGGATCTCGCGCCCATCGAACGAGCGGTACCGGATCATCCGCGGGCGGATGAGGCGCTGCAAGGGGAGTTTCCCGCGGACGACCCGGGTGAGCCTCCGCGGCGCTCCATCCGCGATCCAGAGCTCCTCGGGCTGGTCCCATCGGGAGTACCGATAGAGGATCCGCCGTCCGTCCAGATGCCAGAGGAAGTCTGAGACATCCCCGACCGGAGGCGAGAGGAGACGGCTGCGTCTCTGGCCGAGGCGGAGCACGCGGAGCTGGACCTCGCCATTCCGATTCTCGAGAAAGGCGACCCGGCCGCCGTCAGGAGACCAGGTTGGATGGAGCTTCTCGAAGGGGCTCTGGAGGAGCCAGGTCGTGTGCCGATTGGCCAGGCGGAGCAAGCCGACATCGGCCTGGTCGTGCTCGGTGGAGACGAACAGGAGGGTCTGCCCATCGGGCGAGAAGACAGCCCTTGGCTGGTAGTAGCTCCCCGAAAGCCGATACTCCGCCGCTGGGTGGCTGAGGACGATCTCGTTGCGGCTTCCATCTACCGTGACAAGCCCGAGGCGGTCGCAGTCGCCGACCCCGACGGAGTAGGCGAGCGTCGTGCTATCAGGCGCCCAAGCGAACTCGTCCACGGGAAGATCCAGGCTCTGCGTGAGCTGGCGGATCGGGCCACCCCCTGCGGGCATCACGCAGAGGTTCTCCATGTCGTGGGACTGATTGGAGAGGAACGCGAGCCATCTCCCGTCGGGGGAGAAGGCGGGGGACTTCTCGTCTGTCTTGTTCTGCGTGAGGTTGTGCGGCGTCCCGCCGCGGACGGGCAGCTCGTAAAGATCGAAGCTCTCGTTGCCGTCCAGATCGGCCTGGAAGACGATCCTCCTTCCGTCTGGCGAGAAGGTCGGGCGGAGGGCCGATTGGCCGAGCGCTGTGAGGCGCCGCTCGCCCCCCTGGGGAAGGCGGCGCAGATAGAGATCGAACTCCCCGCCGCGGTTCATCGAGTACGCGAGGTGACTCCCGCGCGGGGAGAGGGCGAAGCCTCCAATCTGCCTGATTCTCCGCAGGTCGTCGGGCTCAAGGGGCCGCCCGCCGGCCCGTCGGCGCCTGCGCTCCATGGAACGGGGTATCGCCATCCCCTCAAAAGCCCGTCTGGTCACGGGGGCGGTCCCTTTGGGGTCGACCTCTCAGGCGAGCCCCGAAAGCCCCTCACGGTTCCGGGGGAGGGCCCTGGCCCTCGGCCTCGACCTCCGGAGGAGCCAGCTCCTCCGGCACAGGCTCTTCGCTCGGCGTTGCCGCAGCCGCCGGAGTCGGCACCGCGGGAGCGACGACCTTCGTGAGCCGGGAGCCAACCTCGATCAGGATCGTGCCGACAAAGGCGAGGACGAACCCATAGGCGATTCCGAACGTCGCGAGGGCCCCGGCCGTCGCGCTCCGGTTGATGAGGTCGATCGCGACGTAGACCAGGATCGCGTAGAGGATGAGCACGAGGATGCCGGAGGTCCCGAAGTTGGAGATCTTCCGTCCGAGGCCCGCAAAGAGAAACGCGAGGATCACGACGACGAACAGGTAGGCGTAGGCGATCCACGCCCACGGACCGTCGGAGAGGACGTTGAGCCGATCTGAGACGGCGTAGGCGTCGTAGTCGTCTGGGGGGAAGTCCGCCTGCTGTCCGCCGACGGAGAACCACGGGAGGAGGAGCACACCCACCAGCAGCAGTCCGCCACCGACCGCCAGCAGGAGCCGCCCCGTCGGGAAGAGCCGCTTCGTCTCTTGAGGCATGCCACGGGAACTGAGTCGGCCTAGAAAAAACCTCTTCGCGCCCTAGGAGGTGGCGAGGTTCGGCCCAAGCTACCGCTCCAAGGTGCCGCCACAGAAGCGCTGGACAATGGCGACGGTCCGGTCCCGCGCCGCTTCCAGGGTCGCCCGCGAAATCCCCGGCACTCCGCAGAAGTGCAGGAGCACGTCGCGCGTCTGCTCGGTCACCTTCGAGCCCTCTGCATCGCGGTACGGGTAGATCGCGACAAGCTCCCGCCCGTCGGAGACCACGAGCTCGTTCCCCTTGAGCGCCTTCGGCTCGGCCATGCCGATGCCGAGGAAGCTCTCGCCCGCGCGCGCGAACCGCATCTGCAGCGTGGGGCCCAGCTTGGCCAGATCGAACGCGGCGATGGCGATGCGGGTCTCGATGGAGGCAAGGTTGTACGCGTCGACAAAGGTGTTGATCGAGCTGAGCTCCTTCCCTTGGACGAGCCGCCGCAGGAGCGCCTCCGCGGCGGGTCGGATCTTGGTGGGATCGATGCCGATCCGCCAGAAGAAGTCCCGATAGGCTCTGAACTCGGGGAGGTCCTTGACAGATTCGAGCGTGAAAGCGGCCCGCACCCGTTGGGCTACTTCGGAGGAGAAGGAGGCCAGTTCCGGATGGACCTTCGCGATGTGGACTCCACGCAGGGTCGCTTCGGGCACTTCCACCCCGGGGAACTGTCTCCGGACCTCAGGATCGATCTCAAGCGGCATCGAAGGGGAGAGAGGGGCTGCCCTATCGATGACCCTTTGGGCGGCCTCGGGAGGCTCTGCGCGATCCTACGCCGAGGTCTCTGGCGAGCCTGACCTCGAGCATCCCGCGCCTTCGTGAGAACGCCGTGGGCCGAGGACCAAGGATCGGCCGATAGCCGAGGCCTGCCCAATACCCGTACTCGCGAGACGGCACGCCCTCTTGCGACATGAGCTCCTCCACGACGATGCGCCGGTGGCCGCGCCGAGCAGCGAGCCGCTCGGCGAACCGGACGAACCTCCTCCCGTAGCCCATCTGCTGGAAGCGGGGATGGATGACAAGCCCGTCGACTTCGAGGTCGCCGTCCAGCCTGCCGATCGTCATCGCCCCGATGAGGCGGTCGGGCCCCTCCAGCAAGAACATCTCGACTCCGAGGACCACGTTCGGCGCCTTCCAGCGTCGGCGGAGCTCCTCCGCATCCCACCAGGGGAACTCGCTCGGATCTGCGCCCCTGAGCGCGTCGCGGTAGAGCCGGGCGAGCTCCGGGATGTCGGCGGAACGTGCGGGACGAATCCGCGCGCCGCGGTTCCGCTTCGGTCCCCCATCGGAGCTGAGGCCGCTCCCTCGGAGTCTCTCAAGATCCGGTACCCTTCTGCGCACAACGCTCCTCCCGAGGGCGCGGGAGGCTGATGGCCCCAGGCCTCTTCAGAATTCTCCTCGCGCCTCCTGTGCACGATGCTCCAGCCGGACGAGAAGAAGCTAGTTAAACCGGAGCCATGGTTCCGCCGACGTGAGCTCCGGACGATTCCCAGAACCGGCCCAGCCGGTCTCAGCGGAGGAGCGAAGGTTCATCGGCGCCCTCGAACACGACTACGCCTGGAGCATCACCCAGCGATTCACCGATGGCGGGGAGATCGTCGCGGGGACCAAGGCCGCGGCCGAGGCCGCGGAGTTCCTTGCAGAGGAGATGCGGCACATCGGCCTCCTCCCGGGCCTTCCGGACGGTCGCTACATCGAGAATTTCCCGATTCACGGCTGGGAGGACCTCGGCACCTCTGTGACGGTCCTAGGTCCACAGCCGAGGACGATTCCGTGCAAGCAGGCCTACAAGGCGGCGGGCACTGGACCAGAGGGGGTGACGGCGCCCCTCGTCTTCGTCGGCCTCGCCCGATGGGAGGACTTCGAACGCCACGACGTCAGAGGGAAGATCGTCCTGCTCCACCGGATGGACCCGATGTTCTACGCGTTGCCTTCGCTCGCCGAGGCGATGGCACGAGGAGCGGTGGGCGCGCTCATCGACTCGCCCATTCTCGCTGAGCAGGCCCTGAAGGTGGACATGATCGGCGTCTCGATCCCGGCCGCTTACATCAGCCGGGCAGATTCCGAGCACCTCCAAGAGATGCTCCGGGCTGGCCCGGAGGTCACGGTCAAGCTCGTGGTCCACAATCGGGTGGGCCATGGCCTCACGGGGCACAACGTGATCGGCCTCCTCCCTGGGACGACCTACCCGAACGAGCTCGTCTATCTCGCCGCGCACTTCGACCACTGGTTCACCTCGGCCTGCGACGACAACGCCGGCATGGGCTCGCTCCTCGCCATCGCCAAGGCCATCGTGAAGGCGGGCCTGAAGCCTGCAAGGACGCTCGTGTTCGCCGCCTTCGATGCCGAGGAGCTCGGAGGGCCCCCGGACATCTGGTACGAGTGGTGTCTGGGGTCGTATTCGCACATCATCAAGACCCTTGACGGCAGGGTCCTCCACCCCGATCGGCCGGGAAGGATCGCCGCGATGCTCAACATGGACGTCGTTGGCGTCCGGGGAGCCGTCGTGATGGCGGAGACCACGCCGGACCTTACGCGGTTCATCGCCTCGGTCGCGAAGGCCTCGGGCCTGTCGGCCACGGTGCCCACGAACGTCTACTGGCCACCTTCCTCCTACGACGATTGGCCCTTCTACCTGGCAGGTGTGCCCGTCATGCAGATCGCCTGGTGGGGGCCTGCGTACGACCCCCTCTACCATGCCACCGAGGACACGATGGATAAGATCGCGCCCGAGAACCTCTGGGCCAACATGGTCTTCAACGGCCTCTGCCTGCTCAGGCTGGCCCAGGCCAAAGTCCTCCCCTACGACCTCGCCGAGAACCTCGAGGTCGCCAGACGGGGGATCGAGAACCTCCTTGCAAACGATCCTTCGGCCATCGAGAGTGGGAGGGCAGACATCGAGCCGCTCCAAGCGGGGATGGAGGCGTATCGCGCTGCCTTCGATGCAGCGAGGACGAAGCTGGAGCACCCTTCACCTTCGGCCCCGGAGGTTGGGCGGCTCAATGGAATCCTCATGCGATCAGCGCGGGCGCTGAATCCCGACCTCTTCGACTGGGACCTGCGGATGATTCCGGGCTGGACGGGCCTGTTCCTCTTCGATGCCTACGCGACTAACCTGCGCTGCCTCACCGAAGCGATCGAGGAGCTTAGGCGGGGAAGGACCGAGGAGGCAGCCACAGCTCTTGCGGGGGTCGTCACGATGGAGTGGGGGCAGCACGTTGGCGAAGTCGCGTACGCCCACGTCCTCCGGGAGATCGCCTTCCCGGAGCATCCGCTGTGGGCGGAGAACCATCTGCCTGTCCTCACGCAGATCCATCCCGAGTACATGAGCCTCAGAGGGAGGTCTGGGGGCCATGCGATGACGCCACAGGAAGTCCTCGCAAGGCTCACGGAGAAGCGGGAGGCCATCTATCGGTCCATCACCACCGCGGCGTTGAAGGCGGGCGCAGCCTACCGGAGAGCCGCTGAGGTCCTCGCGGAGATCTGAAGCTGAGGGGCAGACACGAGCTTCAGGCCTCTGGCGCACCGCCACGATGAGCAACCTCTTTAGCCGCAAGGCTCCTCGCCGACACGGGGATCAGGAGCCTTGCAGCCCAGCGAGCCTGTGGGCGGCCGTCTGGAGATCCTAGCGCGGAGCGATCTGGACAGGATCCATGCAGCGACGCTTGAGGTCTACCGGCGGGTTGGCATCAAGGTCTGGGAGCCGCGGGCGCGCGAGCTGTTCAGACAAGCGGGTGCGGATGTGGATGCCGAGAGCCTGATGGTGAGGATTCCGGAGGACTTGGTCAAGGAGGCGGTGAAGAGGGCTCCTGCGGAGTTCTTCCTCTATGGCAGGGACCCGAGCTACAGGCTCCGCTATGGCGGCAGAAGGGTCCACTACTCCCTCGCGGGCCAGCCGGTCCGGGTCCACGACCTGAGCGGGAAGATCCGATCGGGCACCGTGCAGGACGTGGAGGATCTCGCCCGGCTCGCCGATGCCTGCGAGAACTTCCACCACATCTCCCGGATGACGACCCCCGCCGACGTCCCCGCTGAGGTGCATCACCTCTACACGCTCTGGGCGATCTGGAGAAACTCGATCAAGCCGACGAACGGGTACAACTATGGCGCAACCAGCGCGCAGCAGACGATCGAGATGGCGGCCATCCTGCGCGGAGGCCATGAGGAGCTCGTCAAGCGGCCGATGCTGATGGGCATCACCAACCCGGTCAGCCCACTCCAGCTCTCCCAGGAGCTCATTGAAGGGGCGCTCATCTACGCGAAGTACAAGCAGCCGATGGTCTACGCGCCGGAGGCCATCGCCGGAGCCACGGCGCCTGCGACGCTCGCGGGAGTCCTCGTGCAGCAGAACGCGGAGGTCCTGGCAGGCATCGTGCTCTCTCAGCTCGCCAGTCCGGGCACGCCTGTGCTGTACGGCACAGTCTCGACCGTACTCGACATGCGGACGGGCGCCACAGCGCTCGGCGGCCCAGAGGTGGCGCTCTTCAACATTGCGACGGCGCAGCTCGCAAGGTACTACAGGCTTCCGAGCCGCGGGACTGGCGGCAACACCGACTCCAAGCTGCCGGATGTCCAGGCGAGCCTCGAGTCGGCCCTCGGCGTCCTCGCTGCAGCGCTTGCGGGCATGAACTTCATCTACGATGCGGGCGGCTCGCTGGAAGGGAGCCTCACGCTCTCCTATGAGAAGCTCCTCATCGACAACGAGCTCTGCGGGATGGTCTCACGGATCCTCCGCGGGATCAACATCAACGACGAGACACTCGCGGTGGAGGAGATCTGCAGGGTCGGACCTTCCGCGAGCTATCTCGCCAGCCCCTTCACGCTGAAGACGTTCCGGAAGGAACACTTCATCCCCACGCTGCTGGACCGAAGGTCCAGGGAAGCGTGGCTGAAGGCCGGAGGGAGAGACCTCGGCGCGGAGGCGCGCGAGAAGGCACGGCAGATCATCAGGGACCATCGGCCGGAGCCTGTCGAGCAGGATGTGCAAGTTGCGATGGAGCGGTTCATCCGGGAAGAGACCGGGAAGTGCGCCAGCTGATTGCAGGTGATGGAACTGATCGGTGAGCTGCTCGTCGTCATGGGCCTGGGGGCTCTCGAACTGTGGGCCGCCGTTCCTGCGGGATTCGCCCTCGAGCTCCATCCGGTGGCCATCGGGGTCGCTGCCGCCGTAGGGGCGATCCTGGGTGCCAGCGCGGTCATGTTTCTCGGGGAGCAGGTGCAGAGCTGGATGCTGAGGCGTCACCGCGCAACGCCCTCCGGGGAGAGGCACGGCCGCATCGGCAGAATCTGGCGACGCTACGGTACAATCGGGTTGGGTCTGCTCGCTCCGCTCCTCACAGGAGCACCGCTCGGCATCGCGCTCGGGCTTGGCCTGGGTGCTCCTCCGAGGCGTCTCCTCCTCTGGACGGGGATGGGCTGCGTCCTCTGGAGCACGATCCTGACGCTGGCCATGGCCTTTGGGATTGCCAGCATTGGATAGCAGAGGTTCGCCTCGGGCTTGATGATGGGCCACGGAGACAATGCCTCCTTGCACGCCCTAGATGAGGCCACGCTGACGCCTCCGAGCAGAGCTTTCGCGCGCTGAGGCCAACCGGATATACTCCCCCCGCGATGTGGGCTGCGGAGGAGATCCTCCGCCAAGACTGGGGGGATGCTAACGAAAGGACTCGTCGTCTATGACAGCGTGTTTGGCAACACGAAGCTCGTCGCTGAAGCGATCGCCCAGGAGATCGCCGCCGCAGGCCACCAGGCAGATCTCAGATATCTGAGGGAGGATGTTCCCAGGGCAGCAGGTGCGGACTTCCTGTTCATCGGCTCGCCCACGCGGATGGGGAAGATGACCAGGGCGACGAAGCGGTTTGTCAAGCGGCTTGGGAAGGAGACATGGGGAGACAGGCCCATAGTCATCTTCGATACCTACGGCCCTGTGCCGAAGACCGCAGAGGAGCTGGCGAAGGCCAGGAAGTGGCTCGAGCCGGGGGCCGCGGGGAGGCTCGCCGACCTGGCCAGAGCCAATGGACTCGCGGTGCGAACGCCCGCCCTGCGGTGCGAGGTCACTGGCCTCAAAGGCCCTCTTGGGCCCGCCGAGCTCGACAAGGCCAGGACCTACACACGGGAGTTCCTCGCCTCGCTGAGCCGCTGAGATAGCCCCGGGCCCTCTGCGCGGCCCCGCGAGGTCAGAGGGGCGCGCCGCAGGCCAGGCATCGCTGGGCCCTCTGTTCGTTGAGGGCCCCGCAGTATCCGCACTTCGCCTTCGCAGTCGCCAGCTCGTGGGCCCTCACCATCCTCTTCTCGTAGGCCCTGAGGGTCAGAGTCCTTGCGACGAGCATCACCGTGCCCAACGCGAGGAGGACCAGGGCGACCCAGAGGAACGCTGGGCGTGCGACGAATCCAATGAGCAACATGAACAGGCCGAACATGAGGACGAGCGCGGCGAGGCCGAGCAGGACCGTCGCGCGAACGTCGGTATTAGATCCCTCCGGAGGCTTTGTGATCGGGACCTCCTTCGTGACCGTCTCTCTCCCGCAGGCCAGACAGAATCGAGAGGCGTCGGGGATCTCAGCGCCACAGTTCCAACACTTCACTCCGACCGACCCCAGGGCGAGCCACTGTGTGCTGTCCGACTGGCACGTCCTCTAGAGGACCAACTTCGCAAGTTCCGATCCGATCCGTCTGAAGGTCTCCTCCGAGCCACGCTGCAACGGCCCTTCGCCTCCCAAGACGATGGCGGAGGCACGGCTTCTCACCATGCTGAGCTTGAGACCCCGCATGTTCGTCTCGATCGCTTCGGCTGCACTGCCAGCCTGCGGGTCGTCGTATCTTGTGTCAAACGCAAAGCCCTTCTTGCCCTGCAGGCCAGCCTTCGAGAGACCTTCTATGAACGTCTTGAGGGGCGCCGATACGGTCCCGTACTGCGTGGGCCCGCCGATGGCCAGCAGATCGTATCCCTTCAGCTGAGCGATGTCGACCTTGTCGAACCGGACGCAGTCGACGTTGACCTGTTGCTCGGTGAGCCCCTGCGCGAGCGCCTTGGCGACCTTCGCCGTGTTGCCGTAGGTGGAATCGTAGATCACAATCGCGTTCGTCATGGTTTCCGCCGTGGGGGCTCTCCACTGAAGAGGTGGAGACCTGTCCCGCGCTCGACGAGGGACCGCGGGCGAAATCCCCTCAGCGGTCTTAAGTATCTGTCGTCCCGGGCACCCCGTCGGTTGATACGGGCTTGACGGAGGCTTATTGACCCCCTCCCGGATTCGCGCGGGCAAGGTTTGACAGAATGAAGGCGATGGTGTTTGGAGCCGGTGCGATCGGCCAGGTGACCGCCACCCTGCTCGCCAAGAGCGAGCAGATTGAAGAGCTCGTCGTCGCGGCGCGGCGGGGAGCGCAGGCGCGTGCCCTGGTCAAGAAGATCGGCAAGAAGCACGTGAAGGCGAAGGAGCTCGACGCGGACAAGGTCTCGGACATGACGAAGGCCTTCAAGGGACTCGACATGGTCGTGAACCTCGTCCTGCCGCGGTTCAACCTGAAGATCATGGACGCCTGCCTGAAGGCGGGTGTCCACTACATGGACACCGCGACGGACCTCGCGCTCGCCAAGGAGAAGAAAGGGGAGGAGGTCAAGGCCCCGCCGGAGAAGTATCAGCTCGACCTCGATCAGACGTGGAAGGACCACGACCTCACCGCGATGCTCGGCTGGGGCTGCGATCCTGGGCTCTCGAACATCTTCGCGCGCCTCGGGGCGGACCGCCTGGACCGCGTGGATGCGATCTACGTGCGGGATGGCGACAACTCCTCCATCGAGGGGTATGAGTTCGCCACGATGTGGTCTGCGGACACGCTGATCGAGGAGGTCCAGATGGACGCCCTCGCGTTCTACAATGGCAAGTTCACGCGTGTGGGCACCGCGGAGGGCGAGGAGGTGTTCAACTTCCCCGAGCCTGTGGGCCCCCAGACTGTGTACAACGTGGACCATGAGGAGCAGAATACGCTCCCGCTCTTCATCGGGAAGGGGCTTCGGAACATGGACTTCAAGCTCAGCCTCCCGAGGGAGTTCGCGATGGCCGTCAAGCTCTTTAAGAAGTGGGGGCTCACCTCCGCGGAGCCCATCCCGGTGCGGAGCAAGTTCCGCAATGTGACCGTGAAGGTTGCGCCGCGGGATGTCGTCACCGCCCTGCTCCCGGTCCCGGCAGAGATGGGCGCGAACGTGCGTGGTGCCACGTGCATCGGAAGCCTCGTGAAGGGCGTGAAGGCCGGGAAGCCCGCGGGCTGGTTCATCTACACCTTGATGGACCACCAACAGGCCTGGAAGAAGCACGGGTTCAATGCGGTCGCCTACACGACGGGTGCGCCGCCTGTTGTGGGCGTGGAGATGTTCGCGCGCCGCGAGATCACGCGTCGCGGCGCCTTCCCGCCGGAGGTCCTCGATCCGGTCCCGATCATCAAGCATCTGCCCGACTGGGACATCCCCTACGGAGAGAGGCCCGAAGTCTAGGCGACGCTCCGGAGGCCCCGCGCGGCACGTCGGAGTCGCCCCTCCCGCCCGCAGCTGGTGTTGGGGACCTATCGCAGCGACGTCGTCCTCGGGCTGAGGGAGTGAACCAGGCGCGACGTGCGCTCGCGAAAAGCTAGACGTCGGTTGGCTCGGCCCAACCTGAGAGGACATGGACCTGGGCCTCCGCAAGCTCATTCCCCCTTCATCCTGCAGAGGAGGCCCCCAGGGAGAGCATGGAGGCCTGCGGTGGTCCCCCATTCCCGTCTACCCTTACTTGTTACGAACAACGGAAATATTGATGAATGTGTAAGGGTAATGGAGTGCCGTGGTCACGATCAGGAGGAGACTCGTTGGGACGCGGGAGTACTTCTACCTTCAGCATACCCTCAGGACCCCCAAAGGGGTCCGGACCCGGGAGAAGTATCTGGGGGCCAGATTGCCCACCGACATCGAAAAGGTCAGGCGCGACTTTCTCATCGAGATCTACAAGGAGCGCTGGTACCCTCTTCTGGATGCGGTCGGCGCTAACTATTCGAAAGAACGGCGCAGGATGCCGCAGAGCGCGGTTCAGAAGCAGGCCCGCTCGTTCTCGGTCAGGTTCACATATGATACGAACCGCATCGAGGGCTCGAAGCTCACATACCGGGAGACGGCGGATCTGCTGGAGAGGGGGCTCACCCCGCGTGCGAAGCCACTTGAGGACATAAAGGAGGCCGAAGCGCATGACAAGCTCCTCCGCGACGTCCTGGGATACAAGAAGGACCTTTCACGCCAGACCGTCCTACTCTGGCACAAGAGGCTATTCGAAGGAACAAAGCCCGATATCGCCGGAAGGATCAGAGTGCATCAGGTCGCCATCTCAGGGAGCCGGTTCATGCCTCCTAGCCCAGTCGAGGTCCAGCCACTGCTCAGGGAGTACTTTCGCTGGTACGACCGGAACAGGGCTTCGCTCCACCCCGTCGAACTTGCCGCGTGCGTTCACTTGAGATTCGTGACGATCCACCCGTTTGCCGACGGAAATGGCAGGATAGGCCGGCTCCTGATGAACTTCGTACTCCAGAAGCACGGATTTCCTCTCCTGAACATCCCGTACGAGGATCGGCGAAGCTACTACAACGCACTCGAGCGCTCGCAGGTGAAGAAGATCGACAGCATCTTCATCCAGTGGCTGTTCAAGAGGTACCTCAGGGAGCACTCGGCCTATGCGAAGGTCGAGGGTTGAGATGAATTGGTCTCAGGCCCCCAGATCGCGCCAGGAACTTGCGGTGATTCGTGCAGGGACTCTGATTCGCTGAGGGGTTGTGAAGGTGGACCGGGCGAGCCTTGAACTCGCATGGGCCAGACAACCATGAACTCGGTTCAATCAGACGGGATTGTACCAGGGCGTCCCAAACCTCTTCTTTTCTCTCCAATGCGAACGCAAGAATGGAAGGCTAATCTACTCGTAGATCTCCCTGAGGATGTTGTGCTGACAACTGAGGGATTCTCCGAGGTGCACGGAATTTTCTGCATGGGTCTTTGGACAGAGAGCACCTAGGAACCATTAACTAGCAGGTTCTTGTTGCGACCCACGATGAAATGCAAGAATCATAACGCATCAAGCTCTCTCAGAAGAAGACTGAAGGCGGCGTGCATGAGAAACGGAGCGGTGGTGTTTGGAATCGCTTCTGTAGATGCTGTCGATTCGCTTCCTAGAATCAGGATCCGATGGACGATAAACAGATACACTGTCAAGTTGAGGGCAGCCATGCCAGGAGCAAAGAGCGTGATTGTTTTCGGGATCCCGTCCTTGGACGATTCTGATGAACTGGAGATTGACAGGGGAAAGGGGGACTTCTCGTACCCAGGCTATCAACAGATAAAGGTCATCAACAGAGAAATTGTCAGAATCCTTACATGCGCAGGATACAAAGCAAACTGGCTAAGCGAGGAAACAAGCACCACATCCTACAAGAGGGTTGCAGCTTTGGCAGGCATCGGTGTTTTTGGAAAGAACTCCCTAATACTCGCACCAAAGTACGGGCCGTGGTTGAGAATCGGTCTCGTCTTGACAGATGCGTCCCTGAAACCAGACACACCCTTCCACAAGGATCTGTGCGGGGACTGCATGAAATGCATACGCGCGTGCCCAATGGGCGCACTCAAACCGTACATGGTCTCCCCCGAGAAGTGTCTTGTCGGAGCGACTTCAGTCGGGAATCCGAATCAGAAGGCTAGGGCGCTTCTTGACGAGTTCGAACCGAGAATCACGCCAAGGGCAAGAGTGATGTGCCGGGTCTGCCAGATGGCGTGCCCCTACACGAACGACAAACGTCGACGAGGAGCCTTGATCAGATAGCATGGAGCAGGTAATCTATCCTAAGGTCCTTTCCGAGGAGGCCGAGAAACAAGTCTGAACATTGACCTGTTCAGAGAAAGAGCTCTCCTGATTTGCTAGCGACGAGAACCAGCTGGTGGACCTAGGGTACGCCTCCGTCCAGGATCTTATTGAGAGTCGATTGGTCGATGTTTCCCCCGGACATCACGCAAACCACAGGGCCACTGCCTGCCTTACCTCTTAGTGCAGCAGCCAGGGAACTTGCTCCAGAGCCTTCTGCGACTACCCTGTGCCTTTCGAACAAGATACGCACCGCAGATGCCACGTCGCGCAAGCTCACGACCAGTGATCCGGCCGCAAGAGGTTCCACGATATCCCAAATCTCGGGGAGCACATCACTCTCGCCGGTACCTTCGAGAAAGCTCGGAGTTCGCTCGACATGTTGCGGAGTTCCCGCAGCCAGAGAAGCGGCAAATGCGCACGCAGTTTCCGGCTCGCATCCAAACATCTTGACCTTAGGACTCTGAGATTTCACTGCAATAGCGATGCCCGCGAACAAGCCGCCCCCACCAAATGGAACTACTACTGATTCGACGTCAGGAAGTTCATCGAGAATCTCCATGCCAATCGTTCCATTCCCTGCAATCATGCTGGCGTTACTGAATGGATGGATGAAGACATGATCCTTGAGTGGCGGGTATACATGGTCTGTTGCGACCCTCCATACGACATCGAACGGCGTTTGAATGATGTCAGCGCCATACCTCCTGATGCCCGCAAGTTTAGTCTCAGCGGCCGTATCTGGGACAATCGCAGTGCATGACATTCGATGCCGAGAGGAGTGCCAAGCTAGGGCTTGAGCCATGTTACCGCCGCTGCAGGTGTACACGCCTTTCGATCTCTGCTCTAAGGAGAGGAGCTCGACCGCGTTGCCCGCTCCCCTCACTTTGAATGAGCCTGTTGGCTGCAGATTCTCCAGCTTCAGATAGATTTCCGCCGGGCTGTCCTCAAGATTAAGCGGAATGAGAGGTGTCCTAACGATTAGACCCCTGAGTCTCTTCTGCGCTTCTTCAATATCTTGAAGGGATACTCTCAGCACGCGATGTGTCAGCCTAACAACCTAGTTGGGAATAACGGTTCTTCGGTAAGACCTTTTTGTTGAAGAAATGTCTGGAGCACTGTGGAGGTCTTTTCTTGAACGTCGCAACAGTCTTCCGTGGGATTCTCTCAACTCCTAATTATCCAAAGTGAACTCGCAATTAGCCAGCATCACCAAGGCTGTGTGTCAAATGGGATGGTAGAAGGCCAGTGGACCGGGCGAGTATTGAGCCCGCTCGAGCCAGGCATTTGTGCCTTCGATTCAATCAAAGCAGAATCGCACCGTGGCATCAGCGGACCCCTTCCTACTCGCGTTGTTCACTGAGGTCGTAGGGTGCCGAGCTTGACCTTTCGAAGCTGGCTGAATGCCAACTCGGCGACTTCAACTCCTTTCCTGACAACTTCGCTTGGCGTTATAGTATCACGGAACCAGGTAGAATACGTGATTCCTATGCAACGGTTCCTAGAATGAAGATGATTGCCACAGCCGTCTTCACTACAGGACATAGCTTGATTGCCACTATTGGTGTTCGAGCTCCCGTCAATTGCGTTAGTACAGCCATGATAATCAGCATCGCCGCGGACAATCTGATAACGTTCCTAGATATGGGGTCGTTGCTCCCATCGAAGAATGTGATTGCCAACACAAGCACTCCGATGAAGCACAGCGCGAGCCCCTCGGCAATCCACTCCATCGTGATGATACGCTTGTTGTCCTCCGATATCGCTCCGAATCCTTTGACTACCGATCTAGTCGGAGCTATGTGTGCGGCTCCCCAGATCAGAATCACGATTGAGCCTGTCAGCAAAAGGACGTCCGCCAAACCCATTTACAATTCCCCGGATGCCATGTGCCTCTTCCTTCTTTAAATCTCCTTAATAGAGCTGTGTAGACCATTCGAGGCATGGCCTCCATATTCAATCGTCTTGTGATTCAGCTAATGGAACTTAATTGATCGATGCATCTGGGGAAACAAGACCTGTGGACCGGGCGAGATTTGAACTCGCGACCTCCCGCATGCCAAGCGGGCGATCTTCCGCTGATCTACCGGCCCGTGAGCGAACGCGATGTATATGGTAGACCTAGTTAAAGATTGCCAACGGGAAG